>CYGL01000614.1_pt1 | contig 12930 bp, 14 predicted proteins | sample 485531 | NCBI WGS metagenome assembly CYGL01 (sample SAMEA3497897, study PRJEB9818) | human gut metagenome | reverse complement strand
AATTTAATGATGGCTTCCTGGGGCTTACAGAAGGTCAGAACATCTATATTGGTAGCCAGTCTATTGAGACTGTAATGCATGAGTTAATCCATGCTGCTACTGCACAGACTGTGATGTCCTACTATGACAATCCAGCAAGTGTTACTCCTGCTCAGAGAATAGAAGTAGCATCTATTGAAGGATTGATGACTCGCTTTGTATCTGAGTACACCAATACGAATCCAGAAACTGATTCAGTGATTCGACTGATTGATAGCCATATTCAGTCTGGTGATATGGCTCAAGCTACTGCTGAGTTCATTGCATGGGGATTAGTTAACCCTCGCATGATTGATGCTCTGACTACCAAAGGTATTAAGGGAGCTATTACCAATGTGCTTAAGTCATTGGCTGACTCAATTAAAAAGATGTTTGCCATTGGTTCAAATCCAGAGATTGATTCTTACTGGACTCGTTTACTTGGTCATACTGTTGCCTTGGTTGATAGCACTACTGGTGCTAAAACAACTACTGAGCAAGGGTTAGCTCAGCAAAATATGAACAACGTAAATAATCTGGATGCAGAAACACTGTTCAATAAATTGGATGGTGGTAAAGCATCAGCAGAGCATATCAATCATTTGACTGATACTCTGGATTATCTGCAATCGAACATTGTTCGTCTGATTAAACAGACTGGAGAAGATATCTCTGGCTTATCTAATTTCCAAGATAAGTTAATGCTGGATTCTATTGACCCAGAGATTGATAAATCTCCTGATGCGTTAATTGCTAATGGTTTTAACATGACTGAGAAAGAAGCATTAGTATTCAAGTTGCTTCAAGTATCTCTCAAGTATGGTTTGGATAACTTTACTCCAAGTGTTCTGACTGCACGTAGTCTGTATGCACAGGCTAAACGTGAACTGACAGTACAGGATTTCCTGACTGACCCTATAACCAATCTCAATTTGAGATGGATTTAGCGAGACAACGTTATGATGCGGTGTTTGGGAATTCTGCTGTTGTGGCAGATGCTACTGGTCGTAGTAACCGTCTTGCTAACTTTATTGCTTTAGTAGAAACCAATGAGTCTCTGCGTAATAAGCTTGGTCAGATTCCTGTTAGAGCTACTAGAGAAACTCCTGCCACTAACTTTGTAGACCGTGTTGGTCAATTAGTTAATAGAGTTCTGGTTTGGTTATCTGGTTTAGCTACTCGTTCACTGACCAGTCCTGATATCGCATCTCGTCTGAGTGTATTGGCTAAAAACATTAGCCATGTAGATAGCACTTCCAGAGATACTCTGTTTGGTCGTATCTGGAGAGGTTCTGAGAATATCGTTGAGAACACCCAAGATAAACTCAAAGCATCTGGTAATAAGCTGCGTAAGCAACTCCAGAAAGTAGAAGCTAAAGTTCCTGGTTCAGTAGCATTTGGTATTAAAGCTGGTTCAGCAGTATTCAATGACCAGGATGCAGAAGATGTCCGTACTGCTATTACTAACATCGTTATGACAATGAACCAGAAAGATAAACTGAATGCTATCTCTGAACTGGTATTTGAGTTTGTTGGTACTAACGAAACTAACCAGACTATTCATACCCTGTTAACTCAGAAGAATATGGCTGCTGATAGAGCACGTCAGATTATTCGTGAGATGGTTCCAGGTATGATTGAGAAATCGTTTGTATCCCTGAACCAAACAGAGAAAGAAGCTATTCAGAAAGTAGTTGCTAACACTGATATGGCTTATCTGTTTGCTAACAATTACAGCCTGTCTCGACTGAATGAGTTGCTGACTAATCCAGTAGAATTAAACAAAGAGATTCAGAGTATGGAATCTCAATTGAATTCTTCTGGTGGTGTTAACTCAGCATTCTATATCAAGTCTGCACATGGCTTAGCACAGCAGATGGTATATGGTGTATCACCTCTGGCTTACCAGTTATCAAATGCAGGAGCTATTGCTCGACTGATTGGTACTGGTAGAACTAGACCTAATGATACTGCTGTAGAAACAGCTACTCAGTTGATTGATACCTTGGCTTCATTATCTGCTCTGAGAGAACTCTCTGACGCTGATAAAGCCACTGTGTCTAATGTGATGAAACGTGAGATGACTAAAGGTGAGCCAAATAATAATGGCATGACCTTTACTCTGAAATACTATCGTTCATTACAGCAAGCTGAATTAGCTAAAGCTGGTGGTGATGCAACCATGTCAGCAGTGAAAGGATTTACTCCTACACTGGCAGACCCTAACAAGAAAGTTGTAATTGCATCTGTTAAAGATGAAGCAATGCTTTCTCGTAAAGGTTATGTACGTGGTGCAAGAGTACCTCGTGACTCCATGGACTTTAGACAAGAGTCTATGTACTACTACCATTCTAACAATGGTGGCGAACCTCGCTGGATTGCTGGAGTAATGTCTACCCTGCAAACCACCGTAGGTGGAGTTAACCCACTGACAGGTAGAAGTGTTAATGGGTATATGACCCCTGGTGCATGGACCGCTAAAGAACGTTTAGCCATGAACAGTATGAAGCGTGGAGAGATTGATAAGCTGTTTGACCCAGCTAACCCAATGCCGAAGACTGGTGCATCTTACATGCAACCAGTATTAAACCAAGCTGGTACTATTATGGGTTATTCTTATCAGATGCCAAGAGCTAACAAAGAAGCTCATCTGGATATTGATAATGATTTCACTAAAGTGATGGCTGCTTGGGAAGGTAGGATTGCTGAAGAGATTCAGGCTGCACGTTACAACAATATGCTTATGCAGCGTCTTCATGAGATGTATAAGAAAGATGCGAGAATGGGTAATGCTTACCAGTATCTGCCCATCAATAAGAATTCAACTGACCCACAACTCAAAGAGATTTATGAGTTGATGCCAATTGAAATGAAGGAAATGGCTAAAGAGATTTGGCCTAATGGCGATATCAAAGTGCGTAAAGATTTACTGAATAATGCCTTTGGTTACCGTGAACCTTCTGTTCTTAACATGTGGACAGGTCAGAGTGGTTACTCTAAAGAGTTTGAGCAAGGTTTTGTAACCATGGCTGAAACACTCTTTGGTAAGAATGCTGCTCGATATCTGAGACTTGGTGAACGTGGGATTATGGAATTCGTGAAAGAGATGAAGGATTGGATTGTGGTACGTTCAGTAATTGTATCCGCAGCTAACCTTGTTTCTAACATGGTTCACTTAGCTACTATTGGTATTAGCCCTATTACTATGGCTAAGGATATGTCTACTGCTGTACTGGCTGCTGAGGAATACAGACGTAATGAGAAAATCATTAACGAGTATTCTCACTATCTGGCAGTGGGGCATAACCCACAGAAGGCAGGTGAGTATCAGAGACGTATCTCTGAACTTAAGGATTTCCAGGCTCGTAACCCTGTAGCTGAATTAATTCAGGCTGGTTTGCTTCCTACAATCGCAGAGGATTTAGGTCAGCAAGATGATTACTCTCTGAAAGATAAAATGGTATCTAAACTCTCGCAGTACACTGACGGTGTACCAGAAGGAGTTAAGAGAGCAGCTAAGGAGATTGCACTGTCTAGAGATAGTCATGTGTATTTCTTCCTTAACCGTAGTATCCAATATGGTGACTTCGTTGCTAAGTATTCAATGTATAAACAACTGACTACTCGCAAGAACAATCCTTTGGATAAAGAGTCTGCTCTGGCTCAGGTAATGAGTGAGTTCATCAACTATGATGTACTGCCTAGCCGTACTCGTGCTTATCTGGATGCAATGGGTTTAACTTGGTTCCTGAACTACAAAATTCGTATTCAGAAAATCATTCTTAAAACCATTAGAGAGAATCCAATTAGAGCATTGTTCCTCATGAGTCATTTAAGCTCTGAGTCTGCATTGCCTAATATCACTGATGCTAACCTGATTACAGGTAGTCTGGATTACAACATCGGTATGGGAACAGCAGCTAACGGATTAACAATTCATCCATTGGTAGCACTGTTCTAAAAGAAAAGCCCCATGGAAGGGGCTTTGTTTTATACAGGATTTAAAGACATGGCTAAGAGATAGCCTTCAAATTCCCATAATTATTTTTTGCATGTTCAGTAGCATTTTCTAATGCATACTTACGACCAAGTTCTTCATTGAAGTTACTTGGGTCAACACACGCAGAAAATCCTTTTCCTACAACAAATCCATTTGGTAACTGAAGTAAACAAACTGTAGTAGTAGTTCCTTCTACTACTGAGTATCGTGGAGTTAATTTAGCCATTAAATCCCCAATATGTTCCACACTTACTTTGTTACTCATCTGTATTATCTTCCTGTTTTAAAGCCATGTAGATGAACCAGAATAATCCTGCTATCACAGCTACTGTCAGAACTAGGGGCCATGCAAAGAAGACCCCTACTATGAGAGCAGTAATGAAAGCAGCTTTAAGTGCTTTCATCTAGACTCCTGATTAAGCTGTACGAGCGAACAGAGATTTAGTCTGTTCTTTTTGTCTTGCGACTACAGCATCGACATCTGCATCATCTTCTTCTTCAGCTACTTCTTCAGTAGGCTGTGTATCGATGATTTGTTCACCTTCTACTGGAAGCTCCGCAGGAGCCTCTACCTGAGGTTTTGTTTCTACCTGTTGTACTTCTTCAGCTTCACCACGAAGAATGCCGTGAGCAGGCTCTACGAAGCCAGAACTACGTGGTTGTTGATTAGGTGTCTTTGGTTTGTGGTCACTGGTCAGTTGCTGAGGAACGATATCCAGAGTTGCTGAATAACCATTCTCACCACGACCAGCTTTCAGGTCGATATTAATATCGTTACCTGGGGCTACATTGATAATGGTGAAAGCATAGTTCTTCAGGGCTTCCATGATTTCGTCTTGATTCAGTGTGATTTGCATTAATCTATTTCCTCTATAAAGATTTCTACTCTTGGCTGTTCTCGGTCTACAGACCCCATCCGAAAAGCCAACTCAGGAACGTAAAGATAATTGTCATCAGGAATTTTCCTAGCTCTACCAAAGCATCAGCAAAGAACTTATCAACTACAGAACATACGTTACCTACATCAGTTAAGTGTTTAGTGGCTGGATACATTACGTATGTCAGTCGCACTTTTTTAAATGTGGGTAAAGCACGTATTTGTTCTTCCATCTCTAGTTTGAAATTAACCTTAGCTTTATTAAGTGTCATATGATGCTCATTGCGATATGCATTGAGATTCAGACTAAATAATTTAGCTTGGTTTTTTGTACTCTGAGAGGTGCGATAAGTTTGTGCATGGTTACAATCTCTTGTCATTGAAAGTGACAGTATATCCTTGAGATTTGAACCATTCGAGTTGAGCCATGATTTGTGCTCTCATTAATGATTTAGAACAAGCATGTTCCCAACCAGTTAATAGAACATCAATTTCCTTGTCATGTGGATTTTCCAAGATTCCCTGGATGATTTTGTAGGACACTTTCTGGTAAGCTGTACCTGAGACGTTTTGGAACATTCTTACTTTAATTGCCATAATCCACCTATTAAAAAGCCCACCGAAGTGGGCTTCTTTTTTTATTAGCGTCTGAACAAGGAACTTGTACCAGTCTTAGCACCGCCAGATGGCAGACCAGCCTTAGCACCATCTTTATTGCCTTTGGCTTTATTGATGACTTTACCAGCCCATTTAGCTACCCAGTCATCCTTGAACTTGGCTTCGGTAACACCCTTCTCGATTTCTGGTACAGTCAGACCATCATCGTAACGGAAGAATTTAACGACCTCGTTAATTTCACGAGTCTCACCAGAGGCTGCATAGACTTTTCTGCCATTGGCATCTTTTTCACCAGTGTCAACATTCTTGTCTACAGTTTGTTTCTGGATACCTGCCTGAATCATTTGACCAGTCAGTTCTACCAGTACGTCTACTTCAGTAGGACGTTCTTCCTTGGCATCGAAGTCATACAGTTTGATGACTTTCTTCTCAACATCCAGTTGAGACAGTTCTTTACCTACAGTCAGCAGAGCCAGACTGTTAGCAGTTAGGAAGCTTGGCAGATAATACTCTTTACCATCTTTGGTATAGGTATTCTTATTGCCTTTGTCATTCCCTGACAGAACCCAGAACTGCTGACGTACTTCTTTACCGTCAACATCACCTTGCAGGTTAATTGCAACTGCACCGCTTGCTGCGGTAGTAAAGTATGCAACCTTGACCTTCATTGGATAGACGTTGGTGTCCAGTACACCACCACCACCCAGAACGTCCTTTTCACCTTCAACGTTTGCTTTAGTTTCTAAGTTTTTTAACAGAGACATTTTTTATCCTTACTCTTCGTAGAATTCATCGATACGTTTAAACAGTTTCATGACATCGTTATCAATAAAACTTTCATTTGTTTTCCACATAAAACGTGGAGAACGAATACGTTCATGAACAGTATCTTTAGTAATGCAGGTTTGGAACACATGTTTGAAGCCAAGCATTTCTTCTTCTTCTGTTACTACAAGAAGTTCATTCTCATAGTTTTTCAGAAGCTTCAGAGGTACACGTTTGGCATACACAATACATGTGAAGTACGCTTCAATACCCTGATTCTTCAATGCACCTTTAACAGGAACTTTGGTTTCAACAACCATCTCGTTCTCGTTAAGAGTTGCTAAGGTATGTGCAATAAAGATTACTCGTTTACTGGATTTAGCTACCTTATCCTGCATCAGGTTTTTGAAGTACTGGTTGTAATTAGCCCAACCCTGCATGGTATTAGATGAACCAATAACATACATAGACTCAAACATATCCATCAGGAATGTCAGTGAGTCCACCACAATAGTATGGATGTGAGGCATATTCTCAGCTTCATCAAAAGCCTCATATACCTGCATTGGGTCAGTAATTACATATCTGTCGAACTTATTAGGGAACGGCAGACGTTTGCCTGATTCACAGTTCAGATACATTACACCTGGATGGTCTGGCAGGTTCATCAAAGATGATGATTTACCAGATGATGAAGTACCTGCAATGAGAACTAGGTCTTTGATTGGTTCAGACATTATCTCTCCTGATAGATAAAGAAAGCCTCATTAAGAGGCTTGTTCTGAGAGTTTCTTGCTGACACTTCGCATGATAGTGCTATGAATTTCAATCTCTGGTAATGCATTGTCCAGCTTCGAATTGAAGCCCAATACCTTATCCAGAATCTGCTGATACTGAAGGCCAGTGTCAGCTAACATCATAGCAAATTTTAGCAGTTGATTGTTGCGATTTCCTGCTCCCATACGTTGTGCGAACCAACGTTCAAGATTGTCGAGATTCCCTAAATCAACCATACGTTTCTTCAGTTCATCATTCTTACTGGTTTTCGGAATGAATGCTAAAGCATCCAGCAATTCTCCTTCATTGGAGAATGTTTCGCCTGGGTGGGTAGCCCACTTACGGCATCGCTGGAATGTTTGGTCGTCAATCTTGAATGGAAGCCATTCACAGACATTATTCATGAACTCCCTGAACTCAACTTCATCTAATTTCAGATGATAGTTGATTGGCAGAATCAATCTGAATCTGTGATTCTCATCCGTGTGTCGCTTAGTGGTATGAATAAAGTACGTGTATTCCTTCATCAGTACTTTAACTTCCTCAATGGTAGTTCCTTCATCCACATCAATCACAATGCAGTTAAAACCAGGAATTACATTGGCTCCATCCCTGTGACCATCACCACTCTTACCTTTCAGTAAATAATGGTTTACCCAGTGCATGTCTTCCATTTGACATAACTGCTGAAGATTCTCAAAAGAGATTGGTTCACTAAGATAGTTATAAGCAACATGACCACTGTATGAAACCGTCAGTTCATTTAAGTCTGTTGGTTTGAGTGATTCACCTTTGAAAAATTCAATTCCATCTACGAATGTCTTCTTAATGATGATGTGATGCTTATAGCCATAAGCTACAGCTAAGTTCATTAGCTCTTGCTTCTGTGCATTACTGCCTTTGTAGAATGGTAAATCCTCTACCAAGTCTACGTGAGTAACTTCCTTGCCTACTCCGGCAATATAGTTTGCCAACTTAACATAGTTTTTTTCACGGCTGAGTATTCTATCGAATGCTTCACCAGAGTCTTCAACCAGTTTAATAGCTGACATTAATTGGGCATCAGTTACTTCATCAGTCTCATCAACAAATGCATAAACACCTGCAAGTTTCAGAGCTTTAAAGTATCTGTGACGTAGTTCTGCTTTACGAATTTCTTCATGTTCAGGAAGCCTATCGGCAATCTGTTCACAATGAACTTTGTAAGCAATAAGCTTGATGCTTACATCTCTACTGACGTTAATCTTCTGATTATACTTAACTGCATCAGCTAACATCCCAAAGTGTTGAGAAAGCTGGGCAATAGTATTAGACGATGTTGTATCCGTTAACATGTCGAAGATTTGTTCTGGAGTCATTTCCTGTTGGAAATCTTCTTTGGTCGAATAACCAAACAAGCAACGACGAGCATAACCAGCAACAAGTAACGCATAGAATTCATCTTCCTCTTTACCACCATTCAGTAAACTGTTTGGAGTACCGAAGAGAAGCATGTTGGTAGGTGTCTTACCTTCCAGTTCTTCTCCTCGTTGAGATTCCGCTGTGTTCTTGGTTAACTTCTGCTTGATTAAACCTTGGTCATACAACTCAAGGAATGCAGTCAGTAAGTCGAGGTTAGAAATTAGGTTCTTACCTAACTCATCACACTCGAATGATGCAGCACCAGCATTAGCCAATAACAGTTTATATCGAAGTTGCTTGAGAGCAGGTACAGTACCACTATCAAATGAGAATGCTAATGCACCTGTAGAAGCAAATTCCTTCTCCAGTTTCACTAACTCATCTGCTGGGTCTGTTCCGTTTTTACTGGCTCTTTGGGCTGCTAAATCGACTAAGTTCTGTCCGGCTAAGAATGGGAAAGTATCATTCAGGAATGTTCTCTTAAACTGGTTTAAGAATTCACCTTCAATGATATTGGTTGAATGCCCCTTACCAGACCCTGATGGAGCCAAGTTCAGAACATATACGTTAACAGGCAAGTTACCTCGGTCTAAGGTATCCAGTGTGACACGCATACTGGCTGCCATCTTAGCCATAAAGTAACTAACCTGAACCCTAAAGAATAAGCGATTCTGATTGAGTGTCTTTTTACAGAGCACATCAACCATTTGTTCACTTATGGGGTGATAGTCAGCACTTGATAAGTCAAACATTGCATCTCTCTAATTAGATAATGAGTTCACCAGATGCCAGATACTTATCCTTTTGTCTGCATGAGTTATACGCAGCACAGAACTTACACGCTACGACCTGTCCAGGAACTCTGACAACGATGCCTACACCTCCGTCTTCTACCAGACGAAGATTAGCATCATGTTGGTTATCAAAGTTTTTGGTACTACGTCCCATTGAGTTAGGGTTTTTGTAGTATTTGAAGACAGGTTCAGAGCGCCATAGTTCTTCTTCCGTACACTCTGGCAATTCTGATTCAGGAGCATCCTTGTATCTTTCCAAAGCTGATAGTTTGGAGGACACATATTGCTCCGTTTCACTAACGGATTTCAAGAGTATTGGATATTCCAATATCTTCTGTTGAGGGTAATCCTTATTCGCTCTAGCCATATTTGCTGACCAATCTGTAAACAGGTAGTCAATGTACATATGGTCATGGCGAATCCGTTCTGGGTTAAGCCAACGATAGATGCTTCCTTGCATACGGAACTTATCGTCATTGGCTTTGTTCATGTAGGTGAACGTACTGGTAGATTTGACGTCCCTGAGTCGATACTCAAGTACCATGTCAAACTTGCCACCAATGGTCCAACCTTTGAATTCCTTTTCAACACGTTGTTCAAGCCATACAGGAATGATGTCATCATTCAGTTCATCGAGTGATGGATTGATACGCACTGCTTCAATCACTCTCTTAGGATAACCAAGAGACTCTAATGACTGTTTGTAATTACCTTTCCAGGCTCTCTCAATCGCGTCATGGAACGCTGTACCCATACGGTTAGGGATTTGGCTAGCTATATCGATACGCTGCTCTCCAGCCCCATTTATACGTGCTGTCAGTATCAACTGACGAACACTTTTCAATAGGCTGGTAGCAGAGATATAGTTTGGTTTCTCAACATAATCGTAATCATCTTGAGCCAACCAAACAGCCATGCTTAAAGCTATGTTGCTTGGATTGGAATACTTCATGATTACGCCTTCTTATCAGAAGGGATACCAATAGATGCATTGAGATTGTTGAAGTCGATTGCAGGTAATGCTGCACGTACTACTTCGATATCTGAAGGAATGAGTTCTGCTGCTTCAGGCCACACTTCAACTAAACGTTTAGTAGAGTTCACACTGTAAACTACAGCTTTAACATTAGCTTTAATACTTTTGGCACTGGAATCTAATTCCTCTACTACTTTCTCGGCATCAAGGAATTTCTGCACCAGAGGATTATCAGCAGTTAAAGTTGGTTTAGTACCATCAGCTAAACGAATAAAGCTTAAACCTTCAAATTCTGGCATAGACAATACGGAATGACTTGGATAAGAAACATTCATACCAGCAAGATTCATCTTGTCTGCATTCCAAGTACTATATTCTCTTGAGCTTTTAACCAAGATACCTTCATCTTTTAATGCTTTGATTTTTTCTTCAATAGTATTGAAGCGGTCAACTAAACGGCGATACGGTTTTAACCCACCAAATGCAGCAATTAAGCATTCCATCTTAATCTTTTCTACATTGGCTCTAGCTTCTTTCAAACGCTTAGGGAAACCAGATTTATTCATTGCAGCAGCAACAATTTTGTCACGAGCATCATTAGTAAGACGTACAGACATATTATTCTTCCTTAGTCCAGCCGAGTGCTTCGGCAATAGTAGGAAACTGTGATTTGAAAATTTCTTTAGCAGCTAAAGCAATTTCCATATGTTCTTTTTGAGTGCCGTTAGCACTACGAAGTTGGATATATGTAATCCAACTACGAACATTACCAGTCATATAAATTTTGGTAGGAGAGCACATTGGTAAAACCATACGAGCACATTCTTTAGCTACACCATGAGATAACAACTCTTCATATAAACGTTGAGTATCTACTAGGTGAGTATGAATTTTGGCCTGTAAATCAGCTTTAATGTCATTAGGAATGTTATCTACTGAGTTCTGACGATTTTTCATATCCTGAGAACGTAAGTCGAATGTGGCAGGTAACTCAGTTACTTCTGCGTATCTTTGACTGAATTCTTGAAATGTAAAACTACGATGACGAAGAATCTGTGCTGAAATGGCACGAGTAGTTTCAATCTCAAGAGTCATGTGTGCTTGTTCAAACACACTCCAATGAGCATGGGCAATACAATATTTAAGTAAGCCTGCTACTGAAGGATTTTCTTGGTTATCAGGATTGGATACACGAGCAATATATCCAATAATTTTTTCTGCATCTGGTGTTGCAGTAATAAATTTAACCTGCATTAGATTTGTTCCTTTCCTAATGGAATTCTGAAATGTTCTGCGTGTTTTCTAATCATTTCTGGTTCAGAAAGTGATAGTTCTAATTGAGGATTTGGCATAGCAGACTCTCCAGCTAATGCGAAGTAAGCTGCACCATCTACGTAGTCATCAAGTTTGAATGAGCCTCCTGAGGCTCTTGCAGCCTTCAGGAAGACCATAAACATCCAACCTTGTTCCTCAGTAAGGTTCAGGTTATACATCGCGTTAAACGCTGCTACAGTACGTCCCATTGAACGTTCAGATTCTTGGTCACGCTCACTGGCTCGGTCACCAATACAACGTTTAGCTTCTTGCAAAATTGCTGGAGCATTATCAATAGAGGTAGCAAAGGTCATTTTTTATATTTCTCCGGGTGAAGATACTTATCCAATCCTATGGCACATGTTTCTAATATTTGATTCTCATCAGCCCCGTTAGCCAGAGAGATATCATTAGCCCATGATGGATGGAACACACTAAGCTCACCTCCTAACTTCACTTCATCGTGATAAATGTCAGGGTGGTCTTGCCATTGGACGCACTCAACTAGATTGTCATTCACCCACTTCACTACTTCGATATCATCTGGAACCAGATAATACTGAGCATCATGAATGTGTGCTGCTGGACGAATTACATAGGCATATTTAGATGCCCATACACGTTCCATAAACTCATTGGCTGCTCTGTTATTTAACAGACACCAGGATTGTCCTAATGCGTTACCAGCAGTCCTGCCTTCAGCTTTCGCTTCATAAGGCATGTTACTGGTTCCCCATACGACTTTACCGAGTAATGGAGTACGTATTCTTAATCCGAATGCAGCAGTGATGTAACCATCTTTAGTTGCTTGTTCTAACTTCTTATCAACCCATTGGTCAGAGACGAAATAAAGTTCGTGATACCTCTGTTCAACAGATTTAGCTTTCTCTTCAGAGAAGCCGCAGTTAGCCATTAATGTGAAATAAGTACCTTGATAGGTAAGTGCAAAAGTAGGTGCTTTAGACTCCTGTCTAAAGACTGGATAAAGTTCCTGAATACTATTAATACTGTCTACGGTATCAACAATGTCAGGCATCTGAGAGCCAAAATAGGCAAATGCTCGTAGACTATGCCCGTCATATCCTGTAGTACGGGATACCTTCTCAATAGAATCGATAGTCATGCCAGAAAAATCATATGTTGATTTTGGCAAGTTGTCGAAGTGCTGCATCTTTTCTGTTTCTCCTCATTACTTCACTCCATTGGTCATGGAGATTAAGACGTTTTAGCTGTTTCACGTAACATCTTATGAAGTGTTTCTGGTCTTCTATTGATTTCATGAGCTAAATCTGCAACTTGTTTGCCTAGCAATACTTGTTGTAGGTACTTCTCTTTATCATCAGCAGACATATACCCAGGTCTTAAACTTGTTGCTAAAGAATGATTTACG
>CYGL01000612.1_pt1 | contig 12941 bp, 26 predicted proteins | sample 485531 | NCBI WGS metagenome assembly CYGL01 (sample SAMEA3497897, study PRJEB9818) | human gut metagenome | reverse complement strand
TTTACCCACCCTCTTTTAGTGTACACAGGGTGTTCAGCAGTTGCTTTTATTATTTTACCGCTATTAAGCTTCACCTCAAATACTCTTGCGTTTTTCTGTGTAAGTCTAACATCTTTAAATTTAGCAGTTACAACTTTATTGTTATATGTGTCATAAGCCTTAACAAGTCCACTTTTACCTACTAAATCTTTAATAGGAATATCACCATTTATTGTATTTATTATTGTATCACCTGTAAGACAGTGGTCGTTTTCTTTAAGTGGCTTGTCCTCTTTTGTGTTATCCTTGTCCCAGCTATACCCCTCAATTTCATTAATGAAGGCTTTACATTTAGAGTTTATGAGTATATTACCTTTGTTTAATTCGGTGGCGGTGTTCCTAATTCCTTCTAAAACATCATTTTTAGCCTTTCTAATATTAAACTTTCCATGTTTTCTAATAGTAGCAATCATAGAACTTGCCGACGGGTCGATAATTATACTTCTAATTGGAAAATCACCTGCAAGGTCTAACAATTTAGTATAATATTCTTCATCTGTGTATTGTTTATTTGTTTTACGTCCATCATGGTAATATTCTGCAATTCTATACCATTTGCCCCTATATTTACCCCATAAGCCAGCACTAAATGGATTTAATATACCATAGTCAGCACTTATATAATACTGCTCATATTTATTTGTCGGTTGTTCAATAAAACAATGTTTATCTTTATAAAACATAGGATAAACCAGACCTTCTGCACGTACCCATTTTCCTAATATAAGCCTATCATACCAGACGGAGCCTTCATATTCTTTTTTCAAATTTCTTACAAATTCTTCTGGTAAGAATGGATTATCATCTATTGTATATTCTTGCAAGTATTTATCAACGTCGCTATCAATAAATTCCTTAAACCAATGTAAAGGACTATCTGGGTTACATGTTAAATCACAGCGACTATAAGACTTGTCAAGACGTGATTTAAGCATTTCAAATACTTCTTTACACCATGTTACAACTTCATCACCATAACAATACTTTATAGACATACCTCGCAAAACATCAACTTGATTTATTTTGCTTGCACCTAAGCAGTAAACTTTTTCTCCGAATATTGTGGCGGTATTGTCTGCTCTTATACTGCTAACTAAGTTTTTGCCGTACATTTGTTGAAGTGGTTCAATTACGTTACGTTGTATTGTACCTTTGGTATTGCCTAGAAATACTGTCAAACCTTCTTTTCCTGCTACTGCTCTTATTCTACATGGTATAACAACAGCTATATCAAGGTAAGTCTTACCACTTCTTACTGCACCGCTTTTTATGTTCCATCTATGGCAAGCGTCATTTAAATATTCTAGCTGGTTTTTACTAAAATTAAACATCTTTACTAATACCTTTTTCTAATTTATTAGGTATTTTACTAAGAATTTTGTCGAGTTTTTCAAGCGCTTCATTATCTTTGTATTCTCGTTTATCTCGCCATTCTGTAGGTTTTCTATTCTTGAGCCAGAATATTTGAGCCGTTGTATCTGGTATTACATGTTTTCTTATAACCTTAGTTGTTACATTTCCTTCGCTATCTGTGATTGTAGTCGTTTCGTCATATTCATAACCTAACGCACGTTTTAAGAGAGAGTTCTCAACTTTTCTATCAATCACATCTTTACCTTTTTTGAGAGCTTCTGCAATCTTAGGATTTTTTAAAGACCAATTATATAATGTAATTCTGTTTATTTCCATTTTGTTTGCTATCTGCTCATTTGTTAATCCATCTTTTGCCCAGCCTTCAATTTTAATAAAGCCTTCTTCTGTATTCCATTGGTCATACTTTGCCACCTGCTAACACCTCCTTATTATACAGATAATATAGTTTTTCTGTGTTGTTCATTATTACCTTTCTTAAATGGTTTTCATTCTTAATTTTCTTATAAACCGCACCAATTAAGAAAAATCTGATAAATTCACTTATTACTAATTTATGTTTATCTTCATCACTAATAAACGTCAATTTATCAAAATTCGGTAATCTAAAAACATAACTCTTTTTCTTATTTACTATTCTAGTTATGTAATTTCTTTTTCTATATCTAACTTTAATGCTTTTCTGATGTCTTATTTCTAACTTATGAAGTATACTATATTTATAGCATAACCAATCAATTAATTTATCGTATTTGTTCACATTTCCGAACTCCTTATATACAAAATAAGCACCTAGCATTATACTAAGTGCTTTAATTGTGCAAGATGTCGTAAAGTTATTATTTTTGTTAAGATGTCTTGCTTATTTCTTTCGTGGAGATGATACTCGGACTTGAACCGAGAAATAAAGGTTTTGCAGACCTTCGCCTTAACCATTTTGGCTATATCATCATATGGTACGTGAGAAAGGACTCGAACCTTCAAAATCAAGTTTCTAAGACTTGTGTGTATGCCTATTCTACCACTCACGTTTATTTGATATCTTTATTAAGTATACATTATGAACTTTCGCTCTACTCTTTATAACTTCTAGCTTATTCAACCAGTGAGAAAGACAAGTCCGAGCTATAAGGAGCTACCTTATAACTTCTTGCCCCCTTTTACCTCACGCAGAAATGTTTGTCTGCAAATTTCACATATCATTCGGATTACAAGAGTAATTAATAAATTACGTATTATCATCAAATAGGCTATTATGCTACTTTAACCAAGTAATATGTTATAGTATATTTCTATACTTCAAAGCCACACGGTTTACTTTTACATTTCAGTTAGCTCGATTTAGTTGTAAACTAAATGGCATAGCTGATTATTACCCACAGGGTCGTTTATTATCACCGCCATACAACTTGTGTTTTAACTAGCGTTATAATTTGTACGTGCTGTACTTCTTTTGGTTTACCCAATTGTTATTTACTGTTACCAATAAATAAAAGCTCAATTATAGCAGTATCCCACTACAACCCTACTCAACAAACCAGCACTCCATGAGGTTTGATTAGAACGTTTACACATGGTTAGAATGTATACTTGATAAAGATATCAAATTATGTATTGGGAGCTTTCGCCCCCAAATCAATCGAACAGTTTCCCATCTAGGCTATATTAAGTTGTCTATGTTTATATTATACTATATTAATTTTAATTTGTCAACACCTTTCTATAAAAATTAGCACATAAAAAGAATATATTTATTATAGCACATTAAAATAAATTTGTAAATACCTATTGACAATAAAAATATATAATGCTATAATGTAGTTAAGTTAATAGAGAGTTAAACCGCAACTTGAAAAATGCGGGTGTTGATATTCAAACCACCTTAAAATAAAATTCACTGCTTGCCACAGTGTCAGTTGCCGTTAGAGGGTAAGACAATCCTAGATGCGTACAGGGTGAAACTCCTTGTACTGCGTATATGGATTTTATCACCATATACAAAACCGTCCTGTGATACCATTGATAAGGTAAGTGAGGCGAACCACCGTACAACGTGGCAGTTGTGGAGATAACGGCAGACCTAGGCTCTTAGGTGGTTTAGATGAAGCGAAAGAGTTCAGCTCGATATACAGCATTAGAACTTTTAACGTGGTCTTTAACGTCCCCCAAGTGGCGGGGGGGCAAAGACTACGCTTCTTGAGTTAACTCTCTACCAGCATTAGTTGATTGATTGTTGGTTGTCAAGAGATTGAGTAGAAAATACAAAGTAGGTGAGAACATGACGAAACAAGAAAAGATAAAGTTGCTAAGTAACATTAAGAGTAACGTTGAGTTAAGCGATATCATAAGTTGTGGTAGTAAGGTTACCTTCTTCATAGTTAAGACAATTAGAAATAACGTAAAGATGAATTGGTACTTCATGGATATTAAAAGTGCGTTTGACTTCATTGTTAAAAGACGTTACAAGGAATTTTACATTTTCCGTGCTAAAACCGCAAATGGTAGATACAAAATTAAACAGCAAATGGTATAAGGTGATAATAATTGAGATATATGGGCAGTAAATCAAGGATAGCAAAGTATATAATACCAATAATGCAAGCTCACAGAAAAGAAGGTATGACATGGGTTGAGCCTTTCGTCGGTGGTGCTAACGTCATTGATAAGGTTGGCGGTAAAAGAATAGGAGCAGATAATAATAAATATTTGATAGCGTTATTCAAAGAACTTCAAAAAGGATATAAACCGCTAATAGGTATATCAAAAGAAGAAGCTCTAAAAGTTAAAGAAAATAAAGATAAATATCCAGATTATTATGTTGGGTGGGTAGGTTTTACCGCTTTATGCTATAGGGGAATGTTTATGAATGGATATTCTGGGAAAGAGTATAAAGAGGGAACAAGTAAATCAAGAAATTATATGATTGAGTGTTCTAACAACATACTTAAGCAATTAAATAACATAAAAGGTGTTAATTTTGTATATTCAGATTACAAGGATTTGTATATCCCTAGTAATAGTTTGATATATTGCGACCCGCCATATAAAAATTCAACAGGATACATAACAGGCAATTTTAATCATGATGAATTTTGGGAATGGTGCAGAAATAAGGCGAGAGAAGGTTATAAAATATTTATAAGTGAATATGTTGCACCTTCTGATTTTAAATGTTTATGGTCTAAAGAAATAAAGTGTGGTCTAGGTCATAGAGAAAATAGAAAAAGTATTGATAGAACAGAAAAACTATTCACCTATGAATGTTAACCGCAAGCGAAAATATTTTCACCACCCCATGAAGATATTTTCGCTTATTTTATTATGTTTATATATTGCATTATTCTTATAAGTGTGATATAATATATTTGAAAGGAGCGATAATACATGACTTTTCAAAGTTTGCTTGCATTGTTTATTGTGTTAAATGTTCTTTTAGTAGTTCTAGAAATTGCTAAGATATTTTTATAAGGAGTGATTTAATATGGAATATCCACAATCCCCTAAATTTGGTTGCGATATGGAAGGCAACAACGCAAAAGAGTATTGGGAAAAATATGTTGATGAATATAATGAACAATTGATAGAAAGTTTAATAAAAAATTTTAGCTTCTGTAAAAAAGAATTAAAAGAAATACAATCTTACGATTGCTTAATTGACAAATACTTTAAATTGATTGTAGAAAAAGCAGGACTAGAAAATGGAAAAATATATTATATGGAAATACCATATAGCGAAAATTATTTAGCGATAGATATATACAAAAATGGAACATTCTCTTTAAGAGGATATAAATATAAAGACAAGCTTCCTTACGTTGGCGAAATAATATCAAAACCTTTAAAGTTGGAAAACGATACAGAGTTACTTTCTTTAATGTCTATTTATTCTAAAATGAAATACGATAACTCTTTTGCTAAAAAATTAAAAGAGTCAACTTGCAAGCCTTCTTCAAAATTTCACTTAAATATTTTGCTAGATAATAAAAGAATTGAAAGTATTAATATTTTAGAAAGTGGGACTCCTACAAAATATTCAAGTCTAACAGTTCGCTATTTAAGTGATTTAATGAGTGATGAAAGTAAAAAAATACCGTTTATTTTAGAACTAAAAGGCTGGAAAGAAGAGCAAACTTTTACTTACTATGTAAGAGAAGATAGAAGTTTATGTTCAGAGAATAAAAGCTTTAAAGATTTTGATTTATTATCAGAACATAAAGCTAATGATTTTTTTGTTTTATTTTATGATTTTGACTTAGGCGATTATTCACGATATCTAAGAAATACAACTGAATTAAAACCTAAAACTTTATTTTTAGTTAAAATGCTAGAGTGTCTAGGAATAACTTTTAAAATTGAAGAAAATGTTAATCTTGATAAATTAATAATCGAATAACAATATTGGCGGTAATTAAACCGCCATTTTTATTTGCATTATTTAGCCAGATGTGATATAATGTAATAGAGGTGATAAGATGGAAAAATATATCAGTAAATATGACAGCGTGTTTAAAGAGCTGTTAGAAAAACGAGAAGAACAAAGACTGATAAATAAAATTAGAACAGAAAGCGAGCGTGATAAGTGTTTAAGAAAAATGCAAGAAGTTATTGACGGTTTAACAGGCGATACAATGAAAGCGGTAGATATTGCAAAATATATTATAAGCAATAATCTTATTAATAATTTAAGGCTAAACAAAATATTATATTATTGCCAACACGAAAGCCTTAAAAGGTATAACAAACCTTTATTTGATGATGAAATATTGGCTTATAAATATGGTGCTGTTGTATCTAATGTATATTATAGGTACAATTACTTTCCTAGATATATACCTATAAAATATGATATTGATATACCAGAAGAAGCAAAAGACATAGTAAAATATGTTATAGACAAATTTGATGGTATATCAACATGGAATTTAGTAAAGCTTAATCAATCTGGTGCATGGAAAGAAATTTATAATGGCGGTAAAGGTGAAAGATTGCCGATACCGCTAGATATGATTAAAAACGAGGTGATATAATGAAAGTGTACATTGTTATTGTAGATGGCGGAGAATATGACAACTATATCTATGCTATATACAAAAATAAAAAAGAAGCTGAAACCGTGAAAAAGTATTTACTTGATAAACACAAAAGTATTTATGATTTTGAAGCAGATATATTAGAATACGAGGTAATAGAATGAAATATGTAGACATCATAGAATATTTATTATTATTAGCATATCAGATATCATTCTTTTTCTTAGTTTTAAGAATGAACGCTATTATATATAATGATAAATTGCCAACTAAAAAAGATAAAGCATTGTTTAGAATATTAGTTTTTTATTTTTATATGTATGTAGTTGTAAAATGTGTTCACATTCTTTGTAATGCTAACGTGTAGGAGGAAAAATAATGTATATGATATTAAAAAAAGATAGAGAAATAAAAAAAATAAAACTAGATAAAATATGTAAAATAACCAAAATTGATGAGTCAGATAAAGGAATTGCGTTTATAAAAGTTTCATTGGTAAATGGTGAAATAGATACAATACTGGAATACGAAAACACTAACAATAAATTAGTTAAACATGTTCTTGATGAATTATATTGTAGATTATCGTATTCTATGCAAAAAGATATGCCTTTATATATTAATGAAGCCATTGAGTTCGCGGAAGAAAGTTTTAAACGTAAGCAAGAAATATTAAATCCTTTAGAAGAATTGATAATGTTGTTGGAGCAGAATAAAGCAAAAGACTATAACTTTTGGGAAAAATTCTTCAATACAAAGAGTAAAATAACTCAAAGAGAAGCTTCAGAAATGATGGAATATATAGGAAGTAATTTAACACTTGCACAAGACAAAGAAGAAATATTACACATGCTCAAAAGAGTTTATGAAGAAATATATTAATACTTAAGCACTCGAAAGGGTGCTTTTTCTATTGCATTAATTTATAAAATATGCTATAATAATATAAAGGAGGTAAAATAATGAAAAGAAATATAATTATCGGTGATGTATGGTGCAATGATTTATTTGATGTAAAAATAATTAGCCATGCAAGACATTTAGAAACAAACGAAGAACTTATAATATGCTATAAGTTGCCAACAGAAGAAGATGGAGAAAATATAGCTATACCTGTACAAAATTTATTTAATAATTACAAATTAAAGAAGTGTGGAAATAATTTATTTTGTTGTACAGATTGCTCAAGTTGTGAAAGATTTTCAAAGGAGGAAAAATAATGAAAATAGAAGATATTTATAAAATAGAAAACGAATTAAAAGGTAAACAAATGACATTGCAAAAAATTGACGATATATGCACAAGTTATGGAGCTGTAACAGAATATGGTTTAAAAGACTCAATAAGAGATAATAAAATATGGTATTTAGTACCAGATTATAGTTTAACATATATAGAAACGACATTTATTGTTCAATTTGAAGTAAAGAAACCAAATAAAGATTTATTATCAAGTTTTGTTTTAATTAAGGAGGTAAAAAAATAATGTTTATAAAAGGAAGAAAGATAATAATAAACATGGAAGCAATCAAAACGATTAAGATAAAAAGGTTTGAATATTGCTTCAAGGTAGTAGCAAATGATTTCGATAATGAAGAATACAACTTATTTATAATAACAGGTGATTTAACAAGTGCAATAAAAGTTGCTAAAGCTTTAATTAACAGCATATATATAGCTAAGACACATAGTATAGATGTTGATTTAAAAAACTATTGTGAGCTATCACTATCAAAAGAAGGTTACAAAGAATTAACAGGTATGGATAAGATTGATGTTGATATATTTACTGCAATATAATAGGAGGTATAACAATGAAAATATATACGGAATTAGACAACATTGAAGAAATAACAAACTGTCTTGATAATGGTTTAACCGTATTCAGCCATGATTTTACTTGGGATGATGGTTTATATTATAATATGGTTGAGTTTTACAGACGTAAAGGAGATAATATATTTTTCTTTAGCATAACTTTTGATGGATGTTTTGAAGCAATGGTCAGCCCTGTTAAGTATTTAAATAGGGACGATATTCTTAAATATATAAGCGTACAAATGAAATATGATAGCTTCTTTATGATGGAAAACACTAAGCATTTATTCGATTTTTTAAAACTAGATTATGATAATGAATGCTTTAGTTATGCCAAAAACAAAATAAATGAATTTGTTGGTGCTAAGGCGGTGTAATTATGTGGATAAAAGTTTCAGATAAAGAGCTAGTAAACGCTAACCAGTTAGGCTGTATAGTTTACAAGTATGGGAAAGTTGTATCAACTATTGGCAGTAATAAATTAGTATTATATGAAGGTTGCTATGCTTATAAAGTTTATGACGCAATAATGGAAGGTATAGAAAATAATAAAAACATGGTTGATATATCAACATATAGCAGGCTTTAATTATGATTGATGTATTTATAGTTATATTGTTAATAATTTCTTATATAACGTTAAAAGCAGGATTAGTTTACTTCTTAACTTCTTTATTTTGTGTTTTATTGTGTTTTATTGGTATTATAATAAAAGCTGATGGTTTCTGTTTAGATATAACATTTGCAATTTTAATGTTATCAATAAAGCTATGTGTTATAAGTTTAATATGTAGCGTGATTGTGATTATATTAAATAGTAAAATAACAATTATCCTAGATTAAATTCTAGGATTTTTCTTTTAAATATGTATTGCATTGTTAAATGATATATGATATAATATAGTCATAACATGAAAGGAGGAATTAAAATGAAGTTTAGTAAATTAGATTTTATAATTATTTTCATTCTTTGCATAACAGAATTTTCGTTAACGTCTGATTATGTAAATATTTACTACACACCTAACACTTACTTTTTAATAGTTGGTTGGTCTTATATAATAATTAAGGCTATATTTATCATTGTTAAAAAAGTACAATATACTTAAAAAGATTTAATTATGTATCACCAATAAATTATCCTAGATTAATTTCTGGGATTTTTTATTTTATTTAAAAATATGCTTGCATTTTATTATGATGTGTGTTATTATATAAATGTAGCAAGAAGCTACAAAATATTAAAAAAAAGGCGGTAATAATTATGATGTATTTATTTTTTGCAAACTTATTAATAATATTAAACGTTATCGGTTTTGTAATCGGTGGCGGTGAGCTTACTGAAAGAATGATTGCAGATGTAGCTACATTCTTTATATGTACTAATATTGTATTCACATTCTTTTTGGTTGTTGCTAGAGAATGTAATAAAACAAAAAAATATTAAAAATATGCTTGCATATATTTTGCAAGTGTGTTATAATAAATACATAATTTATTAACACATACAATTTTATAATTTTATAAAGGAGAGTTTAAAATGGAAACAATTAATAAATCAATCTTATTCAAAAAAGCTCATGCAATGGCTAAAAATATGAAAGGCGATTATAAAGCCTGTTTTGCATTAGCTCTTAGAATATTATATAGAAAAGCAAAGAAAAAAAACATTGAGAAAAGTTGTTGATGGTAAATTTTTAATATCAACAGCTAATTTAGGCTTTGAATATGAAACAATGGTATTTAGAGCTGACGGCTCCGAAGAAGGATTTGATTATGACGAGCCAATATTTGAATGTAGAACACGCACTAAACAAGAAGCTTTAAAAGTTCATAATGAACAAGTTGATAAATATGTTGACTTAGCTTATTTGTTTGCATTTGCATAAATAATTTTTTATCAAAAAAAATCGTAAAAAATATATTAAAATATGTAAATAATACTTGCATACTTTTACAATGTATGCTATAATAAATATGTAAGTTAAATAAAAAGGAGTTTTAAAAATGTTTGAACAATTTGAATTAGAAAATGGGTTAAGTTTTACAAATTACAAAGAAGCTTTAAAAGAAGCTAAAAGCAAAGATTTATATTTGGTATTATATAACGATAGAAAAGAAGCTATAGAAAAAACTATTGTAAACAAAGTTGGTAAAGCTTCTGATATAAAATATATATGTGTTCAAAAAGTAATAAATAATGTACAGTATGAACACGTATACGAAGCAAATAACGTACACAAAAGTTCATACAATGAAGTAACGGATAATGGCGATAGCTTAGATAAAAATATAAAATTAAATCTAAATAAAATATATAAAAGATTAAGCCATGCAAAAAAACATGGTGTAAACTATTACATCATTTATAAAGATGGTTCTCAAAACGGTGTTTGCTTAAGTGAGTACAATTTATTAGAATTAAATAAACTTTTTTAAAAATAATACTTGCATACTTTTTATAAGTGTGATATAATATAATCAAAGAGATAAATAAAAAGGAGATAATAACAATGACAAACGAAAAATTTTTCAACGGATTAAACACAAAAGAAGAAATCAAGGCTAAATTCAAAGAATTAGCTTTAAAATTCCACCCAGATAGAGGCGGTAATAATAAGCTAATGGCTGAACTTAATAGACAATACCAGCAAGCTTTAAAAGACATTAAAAATACAGTAAACAGTGATTTATTAGATGACGGCTTTATGGCGGTTCTCGACAAAATCGCTGGTCTTAACCTTGACATTGAATTATGTGGTCAATGGTTATGGATTGGCGGAGACACTAGACAACATAAAGATATATTAAAAGAAGCTGGGTGCTTCTGGGCTTCTAAGAAAAAACTCTGGTATTGGAGACCAGAAGAAGCAAAAACATACAACAGAAATACAAAAACAATTGACCAGATTAGAATTAAATACGGTTCTAAAAAGGTCAATGTATCAACTAATAAATCAAAAAATTTATTGGTTGCATAATATATGCTTGCATATTATTTGCAAGTGTGTTATAATATAATTAAATAAAAGATAAGGAGTAATGTAAAAATGGAATACACAATTTACAGAGGTTCAAAAAAATTATTTACTAAAACAAGTTTAAAAGAAGCCAAAGAATACATTGCTAATATAAAAAAGAGCTAGACATATATAAAATATATGAAGGCGATTTCTTCAATGATATATACATCAAATATAAAACTGTGCAGGCACTTTAAAAAGTTATTGCATTTAATCAAAACATATGATATAATAATATTAAAGATAAAGAAAGAAGGAATTAAAATGATTAATATTAACGAATTAGAAAAACAGTTGGAAGGCAAACAAATTACATTATGCGAACTTGATAATATTTTGATGTCTTATGGTGTCCCTTCTATTTTTGACGAAATAGACGCGGATAGTTTAATAGAAACTGAAAGCGTTTCCTATTATGATTATGATTTTGACAATACAGACCAAAATATAAATATAATATTTGATGTAATTAAATATGTCGAAGATAGTCCAATTGATACAGTTATTAAAGTTAAAAATGTAGAGGAGGTTTAAAATATGTCAAAATACGATAAACAGAACAATTTCAATAAATTAAATTATGTCGGTCTTAGCTTTAGAGTTAAGCCAGACATTAAAGCTAAACTTTGTCAGATTGCTTCTGATGAAGGTATAAGCTTGACTAAGTTAGTTATAAAAGCTTGCTACCAATACGCAAGCGGTAAATAAAATACAAAAGGAGAAATAAAGATGATAAAGTTCTTAACTAAAGACTATAAAGGCAAATACGTTCTATGCAGAAGAAATCCAGAAATAAAAGCAAAAGATGTGGTTCAAGATTTTATCTTTAGGGATAAGATTTTGAAGGAAGATAGGCAAGTTAGCTATAAAGAAGCTAATAAGGCTATTGAATTAGGTTTTACAGTAGAAAATAAGAATGGTAAATACTATCTAGGTGGCAACGTATCAAGGGAATGGGGCGATTGGTTACCATTTTAAGATGTTCATTTGTTGTAAAAACAACATAACCACATAAACCAACAAAAAGAAAGGAAAATCAACAATGAATTTATATGAAATTAAACAATCTATACAAGAAGCTATTGATAAATGTATTGATATGGAAACAGGGGAAATTATAAACCCTGAACTATTAGACAATCTAAACGAACAACTAAATATTAAGCGTGAAAATATCGCTCTATACATCAAAAACCTTGTTGCAGATAGCAAGGCTATTGATGAGGAAATAAAAAACCTTACCGCACGTAAAAGAAGCATGAATAATAAGGTAGATTGGCTTAAATCCTATCTTGCAAACGACTTGCAGGGAAATAAATTTGAAACTCCGAAAGTCGTTGTCAGCTTTAGAAAAAGCAAGGTAATAGACATTGCACCTAATGCAAATATACCAGATGATTATTTAATACCTCAAGAGCCAAAAGTGGATAAAACAGGCTTAAAGAAAGCTGTTCAATCTGGTGAAGTTATTGCAGGTGTAAGCATTGTAGAAAAATATAATATATCAATAAAATAATATTAAAGGCACGTTAATTCGTGTCTTTTTTAATTTATTTTAAAATAATACTTGCATATTTTATTTATCTATGCTATAATATAATTAAAGATAAGGAAAGGAAATGATAAACATGTTTAAAACACTAGATAAAGAATATACACC
>CYGL01000611.1_pt1 | contig 12944 bp, 16 predicted proteins | sample 485531 | NCBI WGS metagenome assembly CYGL01 (sample SAMEA3497897, study PRJEB9818) | human gut metagenome | reverse complement strand
TGCTTTCTGGAAGTAGCTGGTCAAATCCAGCGGGTAGATTTTCTGGTATCCTTCAATTTCAGACGCTTTTATGGGGTCCAGCGCGTAAAACTTGCCTTTTTGCGCGTTTGCCCAGTACGGATAGACGTGGGTGTATACGTTGTCGATGTTTTCTCCTGCGTGACGTCCACCAGATTCAAGCCGTATGCAATAACCGCACCCCGGTTTACCTCTTCTTTCAGCCGCAGCGTGCACTTCAGGCCGTCAAACTCCCAGTAACCAAGGTAGGTGTCCGCAATGCTGCTGCCGTTGTTGGAAAGCATCGCAGCCCGCACGGTCATGGGCTTTGTGATGGAAAAAGCTTTCTCGTTGTCATATCCAGCCGAAATCTCAAACTTGCAGTCGCCTACAATGTTTTCGTTCAGCTTCTGGATCGTTTCTTTAAGCGTTTTTGCCGAGAATGGCTTTACAATGCAATTGCTAAGGTCATACGAGATATGGTGCGCCGAAACCTGAAACCGGCCATTCATCGGGCGGCTGATGCGATAGATGCGGAACAGCTGCCGGTTTTCGTAGGCTGGAAGGCCGTGCGCTGATGATGCGCCGCTCCAAAAGCTCTTCCGCGTGGATGCCGGTCACCGGGTACTGTAAGGTCAGGTCATATGTTCCGTTTTCCTCGCAGCTGACGGTGCACTCCATCGCATCCGAAAGCGTTCCAAAGCCGTAGTTTTCTGCTGAAAGAACAGTTTCATCGTGTAAAACAGGTTTCATAACGTCCACCACCTTGGCATGATCTTTACGGTCTGGATTCCGCCGCTCCATTGGATAAGGTTTTCACCCGCCGCCAGCTCCGGCCAGATGCCGCCGGTCACCGGGTTTGCGTTGGTGCCGTCCTCCAGCCATGCGTTCCACGTTTCTGCATCGCAGTACACGGTCTTTTCGGCAGGCGGCTTTATGCCGAACGCTTTTCCGTTTACGGTCAGTTCACCTTCTTCGCCGTTTCCGGTCACCTCAAAATAGGGGAGTGCCACCTGATCCAGCGGGTTCAGCAGCACCTGACCGTTCGTCATCTCCTGCAGCTCCTGCCCGGAGCGCAAAAAATGCCGGGGGTCACAGTCAAACTCCACCGTGAATCGACCGTATTTGTCCAGAATATTGCTGGTATCGCCCATTTTTGCAATGCCGCGATAAAAATACTCTGGGTCGTATCCGTCCGAGAGGGGATAGGCACCCGGCGTACCGCACAGCCACGCCTTAATGCTGCGCAGCTGTTCCGGGGTGGGGCTTCTGCCGTGGAAGTACAGCTGATACGACACCGTGATATTTTCGTACTGCCCCTGATCCGCGTGCAACTCGCCGTTCCGGCCTGCAACCACATATTTTTCGTACTTGCGGTTCGGGGTCGGGATGCTGGGCTTGTGCTCGATATGGCAGCAGTACTCGGTGCTGCTGTGCCCGTTAAAATACAGGTACTTCTCCACTAGGCTGCCGCCTCCTCGTTGATCATCTGTGTAAGTCGTGTAATGGTGTATTGGGCAAATCGTTCCTCGTCCATGCCCTCAGAGGGGTACACGTTGACGTTGATGCCGCCCATGCTCACCGTGCGGGAGTTGGTCGCCACCTGCGCAAAGCCGTTTGCGCTGCCCACATCGTACTGCAGCTGCATCTTCAGCTTTCCGCCAAGGTCTGCGGCAGCCTCCTGCAGCAAGTAAGCGTTGTCGCGGATGCCGTCCGCCATGCCTTGGATCATATCAGGCATCCACTTCTCGTACTCCCGCAAAGGTCCCTCGTCCGGACGCGCAAAAATGCAAAAATCCCTTTATAATGTCGCCGATCCACGAAACCGCTTTTGCAATGATTCCGCCACCGCTTGTAATTCCGCTGGCAAGTCCAGATACAAGATCCGCGCCCCAGCTTCCGGCTTCGGTACTGATGGAAGTGCCGAGCAATTTTCCTGCGATGCCAAATATTCCACCGGCAAGTGCGCCCGCCCAGTTTCCGGTCAGTTGAAAGCCCTGTGCAGCACCGGTCAAGCCACTGATAAGCGTTCCCGGGACATCGATGTTATCCCAAAAGCTGTCACTTGCGCGGTAGCCCTTCGACAGGTCGCTGAACCACTGCCCCAGAGGGCTTTTTGTTAGGTTGCTTGCAACCTTTTCCAGCCCGCCAAGCTTAGAATCCAGATCCAGCACAAACTTGGAGAAACCGCCCAGAACGCCCTCGGAGTATTTGATACTGGTGTTCAGATCGGAAACCTTCTCGTTGATGTCCGTTACAATGCCGTTGGTATAGGTGGTGGTGCGCTCTACGGTCTGTTCCTGACCCTCCACGATGCGCTTATAACAGTCCGTAACCACCTTTGTGGCAGATACAACGGTATCTTCCAGCTCGCCGGTCTCAGCGTTAAGCACTTTCTTGGTTTCGGTAGAGGTCTGGGCAGTCCGGCTGACGTAGCCAATAGCTTCGTCTATTTCCGCCTGCGCCGCCGTCAGGGTCTCCGCACGGGTATGGACGGATTTTTTTGCAACCTCGTCTGCAAGGGAACTTGTCACCTTTTCAGAGGTCACAATGCCGTCCGTCAGGGTCTGCACCCGCTTAAACTGCGTTTCAACGCCGTTCACCATTTCCGTCCAGCTGTCCGTAATGGTCTGGACGGTTTCGGTCGTGGTGCCCTTCAGCTTTTTGGTCGTGCCATCATAGACATTGTAGGTGTTGTCCGCAGTTTCCACCGTGCGGCTGATTGCGCCCACAATGTTTTCCGAACCTTGCAAAAGCTGCTTGGAGGTGTTGGTAACAGATTTCGCCAGCTTTTTGGTGTCCTGAGCAGTTTTTGCAGTAGTTCTTCTGCTGCCAGAGCCGCTGCTGCCGCCGTTTCTACCACTGCCGCCGGAGCCATCATACTGCGGCACAACAATTTCCGGTTCAGTGTTTTGTTTTTTCTGACGTCCCGCGCCGCCACCGGAGGTTTTACCGCCGCCCATCCCGCTGAACTCCGCGGTTTTCATTCCGTTAATAAAGCCGTTGACGATCCCTTTTGAGATGTTCCAACCGACCTCAAGCCAGTTTGTGGTCAAAATGCCGTTTGCTGCTTTGGCTGCGAGCGTTTTTGAGGCATTCCACATATCCTGCCCAAGGCTGAGCACACCACGGACCATCTGCCCGGTAAGCTCCGCACCGGATGCAAGGATGTCTGGGAATTTTTCAGCCACACCGCCAATAAAGCTGCCGGTGATGGTCACAGCGCTTTCCAGCAGCTTCGGGGCGTTCTGCACAACGCCGGACGCAAGGTTCTGGGCGATATCAAGTCCGGTATCCAGCACGCCATCCATGTTGTTGACGGCGTAATCGGTAAAACTGTCGATGGCTTCTCCCGCCAGCACGCCGCCGGTCTCCACCATGCTCGCAACGCCGCCGGTCTGCAAAGAATCCGTCAGCTCCTGCACCCAGCCGGTGGCAACATTGACAAGCTCTCCCTCGGTAGACGCAACCCCTTCTGTCAGTGCTCCCGCAAGCTGGGTGGCGTTGTCCTTTAGGGTGGAAATTCTGCCGTCCAGCGTCTGGCTCTGGGTCTCCATTGCGCCGAAATACCGCCCACCCTCTTCCGATGCAGACAAAAGCGCATTGGTCAGCAGGTCATAGCTGATCGTCATCTTCTGTACATCTTCGGTGGACTTCCCGGTATAATCGGCAAGGATACCGTACACATCAATGCCGGCATAGGCAAACTGCTTGATATCCGCGCTGGTCGCCTTGCCCGCGTTTTTGATCTGCTGCAGGTTCTGTGCCATGCGGCTTAATTCGTCATTTCCGCCGCCGGTTGCCTTTACGGCATCGCCCAGAGCCATGACCACGTTACGCGCAGATTGTGCGTCCACGCCGGTAGAGATAAGGAGCTGATTTGCTTTTACAAGCCCTGCGGTGTCAAAAGGGGTTTTGGCAGCGTCCTGTTTTATCTGTGCGAGCGCAGATTCTGCTTTATCCGCGCTGCCCAGCATATTTGTGAACGCAACCGTGTACTGCTCCATCTGGGAGTTATAGTCAACGCCGGTGCTGATTACAGCTTTTCCGGCGTCAACGACCGCAGAGCCTACCTTTTCCAGTGCAGTGGCGACAAGATTTCCCTTCGTTACCGCACTGGCTATGCCGTCAAAGATTCCGGCTTGGTTAGCATTCCCAAAATTTTGGACGCTTTCCGTCGCATCATCGGTTTTAGACGCAAACTCCCCAAGGCCGTTTTCGGCATCGCGCAAGCGGCTTTTTAAATTTTCCAGCTCTGCGTTGGTTTTATACACCGCAGTCCGGTAAGCCGACGCCTGCGTGCTTGCACTGCCATATTTTTCAGTGGCCTGCAGCAACATACCCTTCTGGGCGTTCAAAGCGTCCGTCTGCGCAGCGATCTGCTTGCGCAGCACCGCCGCCACCGAGGATGCGCGCTGTTCTGCGGAGGTGTTCTCGTCCATAGATGCCGTGGTAGACTTCAGCTCAGCGGCATACTCTTTCTGCCGGGCAATGATGTTTTGCATCTGCTGGCGGTATTCTTTTTCGCCCTCAACGCTTATTTTGGGGCCAATGTCCGTTTTTGCCATGCGTTCACCTCCTTACCGTATTTTTTCCAGATCGTCCACGGTGGCGTAGAGTTTCTGGTTTGCGCCGTTTTCTATCTGCATACACGCCATATAATCCAGCATACGGCCTACCGGGCATGAATGCACCTGATGCTCATTCATGCCCAGCTTGCGGCCGTAAAACAGAAACCACGTTCTGTTCAGCTGTATCACATGGCGCTTTCCGCGTTTTTTGCGCTGTTGTCCGGTTCAGCCTCTACCTCGCGGCCGGAGCCGCGCGCAATTGCGGTAACGCAGTCGTTCCACAGTGCGCGGCACTCTGCCCACGTCATGCTCTTTTCCAGCTCCGCAGCAACAGGGAAGTCCGGTAGGCTCTGCGCCATGTCCTGAAATTCCTTGTCGTTGGATTCTGCCGCCATCTCCCGCACATAGTCCCGGCCGGCATCCGCAAGCACAGGCGCAATGGTCAGTGCCGCCTTTGCAAGGTCGGCAACGCGGCCGGTTTTGGTGGCTTCCTTGGCAACGCCAAAGATATTGTCCACAGAACCGTAAGTGCCCTCCAGCACGGAAAGTGCCTTGATGGTCATGCACAGGGGGTACTCATTGCCCTTGACGTGCGCGAATACGATGTACTTGTCCTCGATCATGCTGCGCCTCCCAGTGCCTTCTTGATGAACGCGACCGCTGCCGCCTCGGTGTCAAACTCCTTCTTGGGGATGATCTTCCACCGGTTCATGGCGCTGTCATCGCGCATGATGCTGAAGTCCAGATCCTGGGTCTGCCAGTCGATCTGCTCGCCCTGCGTCTCGGCATCGTCCTTGGGCACCTTGAAGCGGATCTTGCACAGGACGATTGCCTTCCACATACTCTTGCCGTCCTTCTGCACCTTCTTGACTGCGCCCAGCCCCAGATAAGGCGGCTCCATGGATGCGCCGTACTCGTAGGTCTCCACCGCGGTGCCCTCGTCCGGCGTTACGGAGTTGCCGTCTTTCAGGCCCATGATGAAAGCCTCTTCCTCTGCGGTCAAACCGTCCACGGTGCAGGTGCCGCTGCCATCGGTGAAGGCAGAGCCAGTCTCGGTTTCTGCCAGCCGGTCATCGGCGTAAAACTTGTTGTCATCACTGGTGGAAATATCGGTGCTCATGCTCACCGAGCGCCCCAGCTTGCGCACGCCACTGTAGGACACAGCGCCGCTCTCAGAAGCGTAAGTGGCAATATGCACGTTGGAAAAACCAGTAGTTACCATGTGTTTTCTCCTTTCATACAAAAAAGCAGGGTGTCCACTGTGGACACCCTGCGCAGGTTATTTATCCATGATCTCCTGCACCTTTTCCGCCATGGTCTCCTCCATGGCTTTTTGTGCAGCTTTGCGCGCCTGCCGTACAGCGGGCGCAATAAAAGGGGTCTTTTGCTGGATGCTCGTGCCGCCCTCAACGCTTCGAGCAATCAAAGCATTCGGCTGCCCCTTCGGGTAGGTCTTAGTTTTTACAGAGTTGTAGCCGTCAAAACCGATTTTAGTGTTCCAGCTGTTATCTTCGTGCGCCATCTGCGCAATGCCAAAGCCTTCCCGCAAGCCCTGTTTCTGGGCTTCGGAAACGCCCGTGATCAGCGTGCCGCTTTCTTTTGCCGCATCGGATAGAAAAAAATATGGCTGTTTTTCGGGCGGTTCCTGCACGGGCATGGCATCAATGGCAGCCACGATTGCGTCACCCACAACTTTTGCGCCTGCATAGACCGTCTGTTTACAGACGGCATCCGTGTTTTTGTTCAGGCGTTCCAGTTTTTGCAGATAGCGGTCTACTCCGGTAGCGTAAATCTTAGCCACAGCCGGACACCTCCCAGCGCCATTCATAGTGCCAGATGTTGCGGTCTGCTTCGTACTGCGGTTGCAATCTTTTCCATGCGATGTGTTCGGAAGCATCAAACGCTTTTTCCAGCGCTTTGCACCACGGGTCGAACTCCATCGTGGTAAACAGGTCTGTCGTGCCGATCATGGCACGTTCGATGTGCTTACCGTCCGCAATAAGGTCATCCGGCGCTTCTTCCTGCCAGACAAAATACCGTTTGGACTTCATCCGCCCGCCGTGGCTTACACAGTCTGTAACAGCCGCGTGGGCAGCAATGATGCACTCATTCCATTTCATCCTCGGCGCCCTCCTGTAAGCTGTTGTCATAGTCATGCTCCACGGCACGCAGCGCCAGATCCAGCGCAGGCGGCCAGCTTCGGACGGCCTGTACCGTGTCGATGCGGTAGTGCCTGCCGTCCTCGGTCTGGGCTTCGTCCTGACTGGAAATGGAGATGCTTTGCGGTGCCGGCACGCGGATCACCCGAACAATTTCCGCCTGATTCTGGCGGCTCAGATACAGCCGGTTGATGCCAAGACGCTGTTCCTCGTACCGCAGAGTGCACTTTGCCGTGCACTCCACGATAGGGGAGTGCCCGACCGGCGCAGCGTCCCGCGTGGAAAATATCTGCACAACCCCGCTGTTGAAGGTCTGGCTCACCTCCGTGTCAGGGCGGGTCGGGCTTTTGCGTGTTCTCTGCAAAATCATTCACCAGCCTTTCGTTTCTCGCCGCAATCAGCAGGTGCAGATAATTGTGCTCGAAAATATCCGCTGCGCCGTCGCGGGTGTAACGCACATAGTCCATCAGCAGCGCACGGGCAAGCCCGGGCTGCGTGTAGTCCTGCGCCGTGCCGATCTTGCTATCCAGATAGAGCATACCGGTCACGATGATGTCCCAGATTTTTTTATCCAATGCATCATCCGACCATGTGATATCAAGATAGTTTTTGATATCCGGCAGCAGCTCGGTATCGTACATCCCGATCATGGTCAGGACTTGGTGACCGTGACGGTGTAGGTCTTGACGGTCTCGCCGTCTGCCGCAGTCACGGTAATGGTCACAGTGTTGCTGCCCTCGCTCCAGGTCGCAGGCTTACCGTTTTCAATCTCCTTGCCGCCCACTTCCACCTTTACGGATGCGCCGGCATCGGCAGGTGTCGCGGTGATGGTGTTGGATGCCGCAGAAGTTGTTGCCGTATAGGTCACGCCATTAGCGGTAAAGCCCGGGGTCAGGTTCAGGCTGCCCAGCTTCAGGGCGCTCAGGGTGGCATCATTGGACGCAGCAGGTGCGGGAACGGTAGTCACGCGGTAGGTCATGGGCTGCAGGCCGGAAATGTCCAAATTCAGGAAGGCGTTGTTGTCCACGGGGAAGCCGTTGGCATACAGCTTGATCAGATAGACGCGCTCGTCCTCGAGGAAATGGTAATCATCACTGTACTCGATGCGGCCGTTCTTGTTCATGCCGACCGGCGCGAAGTACAGGCGGCCAATGCCAAAAACCGCCTGACCGCGCGGCAGCGCAGCAGTCTTGATGACGGACAGAGGAACAGGAAAAATGTCATTGCGGTAGGTGCCATCCGGGGCACGCACGGTAGTTGCGGGCATCACGCGCAGGTAGTAATCCTGCGGGTTGACCAGCAGGATCAGGTCATCCGGGTCACGGTCCTTGCCGTTTGCGGTCTTGCCAAGCATGGAAATCAGATTGCCCATTGTAGCAGGCTCAAAGTCGCTGACCTTGACCTTTGCCTTCTCCGGGTAGGTCTTGCCGCCGATCACGGCGACATCGTCGCTCACATCACGCACCATACCAATGGGCTGATCGTTGCCGTCGCCCATGACGATGCCCTCTTCCAGACCGTATGCCAGAGCCTCAGCCAGAATATTGCGGATGTAGAGGTCCAGCCACTCGGGGCCCAGATCCAGCTGTGCCTTGCAGACAGGAATAAACGCAGAAAGCTTGTACAGGCCTGCGTCCACTTCCTTGAAGCCGGAGGTCAGTTCTTCCACGATTTTGGCGCACAGCTTGCCCCATTTAGCCTTATGGATGCCATCGGTGTTCAGCATCATCCGGATCGCGCCGCCGGTTGGGGTAAACTGGATTTTGCTCAGCAGGGGGTGATTGGACGCCAGATCATCCATCACGCGGCTGATAACGGTCTGCGGGAACACAACGGTCACGTTCTCCAGTGCCTGCTTGGGGTTGTCGGCACGCATGGCCTTCTCCACGGCCTGATAGTACTCGCGCTCGTTGTTGGTCAGCTGGCGTACGCCGCGGGCATACAGAACGGAGTTGTCCAGCTCCTGTTTCATGCCGTTCATCTGCTGCTGGTACTCCTCGCGGTTGATGTTTCCGATGACCTCACACATCTGCGTAAAGGCATCCGAAACGCCTTCCGCATCGTTGTTCTTGATCGCATCATGGAGCTTCTGCCGCTTTTCGTCCAGCTTCTGATTGTTCTTGTACAGTTCAGTAAGGTTCATGTTGATTTCTCCTTTTTTGTATTTAAAAAGCAGCGCCCCCCACAAGGAAGCGCTGCTTTACGGCTTATTTTCAGATATTGCAAAGCATCTGCATCAGGCTGAGCTTTGCAGGCGGTTCTGCGGGTGGCTCTTCGTTTTTGGGCGGCGCCATAAGCTGCTGCACGATCAAGCCGCGCACGCTCTGGGACACGCCGGAGGCATCGCCCGTTTTGCGGATGCTGGTCGCAACGCCTTTTTCCAGCATAGCGGCAGGGGAGTACCACGCCTTACTGTTTACAAGGTCGCGGGCGGCCTGCTCCTCCATGCCGGCGTTTGTGAATGCGCCCAGCCCGATTTCGGTCAACTGATCCAGCGCGTCCGCCGCGCTGCGCAGATCCTCGGCGTAACCGGCTGCAAGCTGGCTTGCTGGGTGAAAGTAGAAGGCACTCACGTTGCTGGCGATACGCTCCTGACCAGCCAAAAACGGATAAATAGCAGCGCTGGCAACAAAGCCATCCGCATAGGATGTGACCCGTGCGCGGCTGCCCTTCAGCGCATTGTAAATTGCCCATCCTTCGGAAACGTTGCCGCCAAAGCTGTCGATGTGCAGATTGATCTCGGCTGCATCAGGGATTTTCTTCAGCTGCTGGACAAGACTGTGCCCGCTGGTCTCCTGGCTGGCTTCATCGGCGTATCTTGTGATATCACCAAAGATATAGATATCCGTCTGCTCGCCAAACTGCTGGATATCAAAATAGGGTTTCGGCATATTATTCCTCCTTCGGGTTGCTTTCCGTGGCGGCATCTCTTGCAACGGTCTCCACGGTAGCAATATTTTTGGTCATCCAATGGATGTTAGCCCATTCATCAGGCAGCGGCGCGCCGCCGGTGGCCTCGCGCAGCTCGTTGATGCTGTATGCGGCGCTCTCAACAATCTTTTCAATGTTCGCCGCGTTGGAGAACATATCGAAGTGCTGAATCGTGGAGGTGTCCGCATATACGCGGTCTCCGCGCAGCCAATCTGCCTTTGGAATCAGCTTCCGGCTGAACTCCTTGCTGATCTGCGCCGCCAACGGGTCGATGCCGGTTGTCAGCCAGTGGGTAATAATGTCGTTGATGCCTGCCACATCGCCCTGCACAAGCACGGGCGGGATACCCAGCCCGCGCGCAGTAAAAGAAAAAATATCATCAAAAAGTGCTTTGATGTCCCGCGTGTCCTTGGTTCCGGTGCCGTTGTTCATCAGCTGGAACTCGTAGCCGTCAAATTCCGGCAAGATGCCGGTGCCGGATTCCAGAAACGGTTTATAGCTGCTTTCCAGCATGGCAGAAAACTTTTGCTCAAAATCGTCCTGACCGTTGGCAACCTGCGTGACGTGCACCTTCATGTGCTGGCCGTTGTTCCAGACGTTGCTTTTAATGCTGGACTGCACCAGATTCTTGTAGCTTTCATACAGCGCGTCCACAACTTTTTTTGCGTCATCGTTGTTTAAGGTCAAATGCAGTACCTCATGCTCTTTCAGGTCGCGGGTATACGACTGCTGCCCGACCTGTATCTGACGGTATATATTTTCCTGTGTGGGGATGTACTCCGGCTTTGTCCAGCTGTCTGCCACCACAAGCTCAACGCTCCCACCGCGCAGAATTGGAACAACAAGCGCTTCGTTTTTGGCATACAGCTTGTAGATCACTTTTTTCCAGAAGGCCGTGCTGTTTTCGTTGACGTTTGGCTCTACGTTCAGCAGATAGTAATAATCCGATTTGACCGGCTTCCCGCGCTCAAACGTCTTGAACTCGCAGTTGGCAATTGCGTTTGCAATCAGATTCACGCAGCAGTTGAATGCAAGGTCGCGCAGCTGGTATTCCTGCCAGTAGCCAAGTATTTCGCAGGTCAGGTCATCGCCGTTCAGCAGAAAATCATGTGCGGTGATCTTCTGCTCGGGCGGCGAAAACCCGAAAAACTGTTTGATTTTTTCAGAAAAAGACATTGTTTTTCTCCTTCCGGCAAGTTACCGGCAAGTTACCAGCAAAATGCTCCAAGTTTTGGCAGCTGCACCTGACCGGTGCCCAGATCACTTTCCACCGTCATGGCTGCCGCCAGTGCCATAAACGGGTCTGTTTTTCGGCTTTTGCTCTCAATTTTGGCGTAAATGAAGTTTCCGGTATCCACGCCCTGACTTCGGCTGCTGCGCACGCGCTTGGTGTTGTTGACCGCCCATCGCAGATGCGGCACATCGCCCCATGTGAACAGTTTTCGGTTAAAGCAATCCTGTATTACCGGGTCGACCTGCATAATGTCGCTGGGGCGTACCAGTTTTACCCGGTTTTTATCCTTTGCGTCAAAGCCGATGCTTTGCAGTGCCTCTGCCATCATGGTGTAGCGGAAATGGTCAAGCGCCAATTTTTTTACGGTGTATTTTCGTCCGGCTTCCCGGATGAAATCTGTCAGAAGATACGGCGAGATGCTCACATCGTCCACATAGGTGCAGTCTCCGTTTTCGCACCACGTCCGCCACGGGGCTTTTACCCTGGGCAGGGTCTTGCTGTTGGCGCAGATCCATGCGTGATTGATGTCATAACGCTGGTCTCCTTTGCGGAAATGCAGGTCTACTGCCGCCCAGTCATCCAATTCCGCGTAGTCGATGCCCACGGTGCAGCTCCAGCCAGCCATATCCGGCAGGGGGCGGTTTGTTGCCCTGATGTTTTCGTAGTCTGTAACAGAGATTTCCTTTGCACCGTCCCGGATGCCCATGCGCTTTGTGATAAAATCGCCGTTCTGCTCCGGGCGCTCTTTCCAATCGCGGTATTCGTCGTGGATCTCCTGCATCAGGTGCGGCAGATAGGGCAGGGAAGGGTTTGCCATGCACCAGTTTTCCGGGTCGTGTACCTCGTCCTTGGTGTTCAGACAGCAGATGAACGGCAAAAAGCCCTCATCCGGTTCGCCCTCAAATAAAATGCGCCGGCCTCTGGCAAGGTAATCGTCCAAAGGACCGTCCGATACATCGCCGTTGGATGTGAAAAAGCCAACGCGAGGTTCTGCAACCTTGCCTTGGCCGGTGATAAACACTTTGATGTTGTCGTAGTTTTGGTACTGATGCACCTCGTTGAAGATGACCGCGCCAGAACGCATACCATCGCGCCCCTTGGGGTTATTGGTGCGGCCTTTTACCTCGCCCAGATTCTTGCGCCCCTGCAGCACCTCTTTTGTGTGATAGTAAAAACGCGAAAGCTTGGCTTCATATTTCGGGTTTTCCAGCGCCTCCACGATATCTTTTACGGGGGTGACGGCCTGCTCCTCGTTGTTGGCACAGATATCCACGTTGTAGTGCGGCACCGGGTTGTATGGGCTGATCATCGCCGCCGAGGAAATAGCAATCACGCCATCCTTGCCAGCGCCCGCGCCCGACCATAGGCAAACAGTGTCTTGAACCGAGGGCTCCCATCCTTGCGATAGGTGCATAACCAAAGCCCCAGCGCAAAGGTCTGCCACGGAAAAAGGACGGTCATAAGGAAAATACCGGGCGAGGCGGAAGTATTTCCGCATACGCTCGGTATCTACATAAATATCTTCAGTTGCAAAAACGCGCCGGATCAGTGCAACAAGGGCGTGCTGCTCCTTGCAAGCACGCGGAGCATTGTTCTCCACCTGCTCAATGTACTCCAAGATCTCCGGGGGAATATTACAGCTCATCGTCCTCGCTGGGCTTTGCCGCCATAAATTTGAACGTCTGCACGACCCGCAGCAGCGTTGATACGGTGGAGTTGGCTGCGCTGGCAGTCTGGTTGTAAACCTGAATGGAAGGGTTTGCCACTTCAATTTCCGCGCCGCGCGGGGTGGTTTTTACAACGGTAAGACCGCGCTCGTTCATGTCGTTCTGCGCCTGATCCAGAAGATCCAGCTGCGTAACATACCGGTCCAGCGTGGAGCGATATAAAAAGTTTGTGTCGCAGTTGGCGGCTTTTGCGGCCTGCTCTATTTCCGCCAGCTCCGTCCGGTATTTTTCGCTGGCGGTGGCCGGTGTTTTCTTTTTACTCATTACGATCTCCGTTTCGTCCATATTTGTGCAATCTGTATACCATCCTCGCGCGTGTGCGTGC
>CYGL01000609.1_pt1 | contig 12996 bp, 25 predicted proteins | sample 485531 | NCBI WGS metagenome assembly CYGL01 (sample SAMEA3497897, study PRJEB9818) | human gut metagenome | reverse complement strand
CTGCCCAGAAGAACACCACCACCGCCGGGAAAGTTTGTCAAGGAGGTATAAGCATGAAAACCACGATGCGGGATAAGGCTTGCCAGCTGATCGGCAAGTATCAGTTCTTGGAAGAGGACTTCCGTTCAAGGTCATTTTTCAAGTCCGGGCCGTTTTGCGGCCCGTATGGCCAGTCGGAGGAAGCTATAAAAGCAAAGATGTGTGGCCAGTTCTTGGCCGACCTGAAGAACCTGCTGGAAGAGGACGTAAGCTGCAGCAGCCCAGGAAGACCCCCGCAAGACCGCCCCGGCTGGCAAGTGGTGCGAGGACTCAGCGGCACAGGCAGCTGAGAGTGCCGCAAATGAGGTGCGGAACAATGGGTAAAGCACTGGCGATCATCATCGCGTTTGCCGTCCTTTTGGGCATCTCTTGGGGCGTTACCTGCGCCGCCGTGTGGGCCATCTGCACATTGATGCACTGGACGTTCACCTTGGCCGCCGGAACGGCAGCGTGGATCGCGCTCCTGCTTCTTTGGCGGCTCTAAGAAGTGAGGCGCTGACCATGCCTGCACAGAGGAAACACACCAATAAAGGAAGGTTATGAGCATGAGTGAAAAAATCATCGCCTACAAGGCCATGGACAAAAATATGCAGTGCCGTGGCAAGCAGTATGAGGTGGGCAAGACCTACTATGAGGACAAGGCCGACTGCTGCCATGCTGGTATGCACGCCTGCGAGAACCCGCTGGATGTGCTGCACTATTACCCGTTGAGGGATAGCCCGCGCTTTTTTGAGGTCGAGTGCGGCGGGAACGTGGATAAAAGCAGAGAGGACAGTAAACTGGCCTGCACTGAGCTGACGGTGAAAGGCGAGGTGAACTTTGCGAGGCTTGTAAAAGCTACGGTGAATGCCGTTTTTAATCGGGTGAAGGGCAAAGAGCCTTTTTCCAGCGGCGATTACAGCGCGGCGGCAGCCACTGGAGCTTATTGCAGAGCAAAAGCAGATGGAAAAGACAATGTCGCAGTCGCAAACGGCGCGCACAGTAAGGCACGGGGCATTCTGGGCTGCTATCTTGTGCTGACCGAGTACGACGATGACGGCAATATGCTGTGGGCAAAGATGGCAAAAGTAGACGGCGCTCACATCAAGGAAAACGTCTGGTACACGCTCAAAAATGGTGAGTTCGCAGAGGCAGAGCCGTGGAAAAGCACTGCAAAACCAAATTGAAAGAAAGGAGCAGGCCATGCAAAAGCCGAGCCTTACGATAGGCGAATGCGTCCAGATTCTTCGGGACAACAACATATCGAAGACCGAGAAGGTCTTGGGAGCACAGATCCAGGCGGGAATTTTCCCGGAGTGGTCAAAGCCGTCCGTAGGAACAAAAGAGCCTTGCCCTGACATCTCCCGCGCCAGGTTTATGGCGTGGGTGAAAGACTTTTACGAGCTCAAAAAGGTTTATACAAAGGAGGAGCCAAGAGAATGAAACTCAAATCGTTCGTCGCCACCGGCACGGTAGGCCTGCTGGCCATTATCGGCGCGGCGCAGGTAGGGCGCTGGGCCTGCTCTTTGATGGCCGTTGCGCTGACCTACTGGGGCGGCTGGGACATCGCCGAGGCTGCGCATGCCGCGCCTTGGATTATTGTTGCATCCGCTTCCGGGCTGGCGATGCGTTTTATGGGATGCATGAGGACAACAAACGGTATAAGTGCAGCGGCTCGGAAAAATCGTCCGCAACCATGCCCGGAACCCGGAGTATCCGCAGGATGAGGAGAAGGGCGCATGAAGCTGGAAGAGTTGATTCGGCAGCAGGCCGAAGAGCACCTGAAAACAGCCACACGGCTTGCAACGGAGTCCGCGCTCACGGGAGACATCTGGCTGCGGGTCATCTGCCGGGAAAAATCAGAGGTCTATAGCATGGCAGCAGACGGGCTGCTCACAGCCCTACACGATGCGGAGGATGTCGCACATGGCTGATTACATCCACTATATCACATGGTACACCGTGTACAGCGCCAAGACCGGTGAGGTAGTGGCGGCGGGAACGTCCGCCATGTGCGCTGCGAAGCTTGGATACAAGACCGCCAACAGCTTTGCATCGTCCGTTGGACACCGTCGCCATGGGAAAAAGCGCCCGTACAAGTACATTTTTGAGCAGGAACGCATTGATCGTGCGGAGGTTGACTGTCTCCCTCCGCTTCGCCGTTATTGCAAAAAGAAAGGCCAGTATGCGAAAAGGAAGCAGGAATATGAACGGTAGATATATGCGAGCCGCAGAGATTCGCTGGAATGAGCGACAGCCGGAACGGCTGCGGCACATCCATCGGAATGAAGCTCAAAAACAGCAGGCTTCATTCTGCTGCCATGCTTACCATAAAGGGGATCCTGGCAGATGCGATAAACTGGTTTTTGCCGGTTCTGACCCCGTGTTATCAAGTGTGCAGGCTCAGCATTGGGCGGACGAAAACTGGCCGCTTTATGACCATATCGACGTCTTGGATTCTTCTGGCCGCAAAATTTACGGGAGGTAATACACATGAGTTGGATGTTAGCCCGCAGAGCCCGCATCAAAGACCTTTCTAACAAGGCAGAGGGCATTTTCCAGTACGTCGGGAACGACAATGTGTTGTTCCGACTCATCAGCACCGGCAACAAGCTCACCAGCGACGTCAACTATGCTGTGGCTCTGTTCACCGGCTTCGCCCGCAGCCATCAGCTGGGCAGTCAGGAGACCCGCCGCACAATCGACTCGATTTATCGCCGGGTCGGGGAGCTCATGTGCCTCATCGACATCGTTCATGCCGCCGCTGGCGAAGAAATCATGCCCGAGCCGTATGAATCCATAGATTTTTGTTACATGACCGAGTATCGCACCATGCTACGGGAGGCCGTCATTCGTGGGATGCCGGACAACTACAGAGGCCCGGCGCAGAACCCCTACACTGTCAGCCTTGTACAGCCGGTCGCTGTCCCCGATGCAGAAGCATACAATCCTGATGGCTTTTCTGTCATTGATGACAGTGACGACCTCCCGTTCTAAGCCGAGAACGGCGCTATCTGACTATACGGGCGCGCAAAGGAGGTGATTGAGTGGCACAGGACGATAAAAAGTCATTTGTGGCGTATCTGAGCTGGTTCGACGCGCTGGAAGAATACTCCGACGCAGAGGTTGGGCGGTTGATGCGAGCTCTTGCACGGTATGCCAAAACCGGAGAAGAGCCAGAATTTTCAGATCGTGGGATGCGTGGCAACTGGAAATTTATGTGCAGCGACGTAAAACGGGCGTCTGAAAAATGGGATGAAACCCGCAAGAAACGCAGCAACGCCGGAAAACGCGGTATGGCAAAGCGCTGGGGAAAGCCTGACGACATAACAAAGATAACAAACGATAACAATGTTAATGACGACATAACAAAAATAACTGTAGATGTAGATGTAAATGGAGATGTAGATGTAAATGGAGATGTAGATGTAGATGGGGATGTAGATGTTGTAAAGCGCGATAACACCGCCGCCGTTGATATGGAGTTATCAAAAATCGTCCAGCATTACCAATGTGCTATCGGCGACTTCCCGCGTTCGGCGCTGGAAAAACTGCAAAAATGGCGGCAGGAGTACAGCACGGAGATGATTTTGCTGGCGATCGACAAGGCTGCAGAGGCCGGGAAGCGCTCGTGGAACTACATCAACGGCATCCTGTCTGGCTGGCAGCGGGACGGGATACGCACCCCGGGGGATGTGGCAGCGAATGAGCAGCGCCGACAAGAGCAGCCTCGCGGGAAACAAGCCACAGAAAGCACCGCAGAAGCATACGCAAATATTTTCAAGGGGGTGAAACCGTGACAGTGGAGATGATGACAAAGCTCCTTGCTGACGCTGAGGCCTATTTTGGACGGCCTCAGACCGCAGAGAACCGCACAAGCATCGCGGAGATCTGGGCGAACTCATCGCTCAAGGATGTGCCGGATGAGATGGCCTATAAGACATTCTACGAGGTGATTTCGGAGTGCAGCTGGCAGAGCCAGCTTCTCCCGGCGTGGAAAAAGGCCATCGAAAAGGCCCAGGGTAAGCAGATGCTGGCGAAACACTGCCTTGCAGCCCGCACCCGGATGCTCAAGTCCAGGGCAGAAAGAAAACTTCTTGGGCAGGCAAGCCAGAACGGAGGACGAAATGCCTAGATACAAAGTCATTGTAGAGTGCAGCGGCCCGCACGGGAACGCGGCGCTTACATACCGCATCAACGCCGCGAGTCAGTTTGCGGCAGAGTTCCGGGCCTGCCAGCTGGCGGGCGACCATTACCCCGAGTATCGGGACATCAAACCGGTGAGGACGGAGGTGCTGAAAAATGGCTAAAATCATAGACCATCTTTCGCAGGGCGAAATTCTCGCCCAGATGGCAGAAGAGCTGGCAGAGGCCGCACAGGCGGCGCTCAAACTGCGCCGGGCGCTGGATGACTCAAACCCGACTCCCAAGACTATCCCCAAATGCTGGGAGTCGCTGGAAGAAGAAATCGGCGATGTCATGAACTGCATTGACGCACTTTTGCTGGAAGACGCTCTGAACTACCACACATTTATGAGCAAGTGCGGCGAAAAGGCAGAGCCCAAAATGAGCCGTTGGAAGCAGCGGTTAAAAGCGAGGTACGCGAAAAATGACGATGATGCCGTGTAAAGACTGCCCCACTCGGCACCCGGTGTGCCACGACACCTGCCCCAAGTACGCCGAGTTTAAGTGTCAGCGCGGCGCAGAAGCCGCTTACACCCGAGAGATGCTGGACACAGGCAAGGTCTACCACTACGACCACGAGGACCGACACCGGGAGCGGGGCCGCAAGAAGTACATGGGAGCGAACGGAGGAGCGGACAGATGAAAGTGCTTATCGCCTGCGAAGAATCGCAGGAAGTATGCAAGGTATTTCGGGCAAAAGGCCACGAAGCCTACTCCTGCGATATTCAGGAGCCGTCCGGCGGACATCCCGAGTGGCATATCTTGGGCGATGCGCTCAAGGCTGTTAAGGGTGGGCAAGTCGTGACGATGGACGGCGTAACGCATGACGTTGGCAAGTGGGACTTGCTCATTGCGCACCCGCCCTGTACACACTTGGCTGTTTCTGGCGCGCGGTGGTTCACGGAGGGAAGAAAGCCTCTCAGCTTGCGCTTTGAAGCAGCTACGTTTTTTATGAAGTTTGCGGAAGCAGATATTCCGCGAATTGCCATTGAAAACCCGGTGTGTGTAATGTCTACGTTATACAGAAAGCCGGACCAGATTATCAATCCATGGCAATTTGGGCACCCGGAGCAAAAAAGACTTGCCTTTGGCTTAAAAACCTTGCCATCTTGCAAGAAACCGACAATGTGTACGATTACATGATGACGTTGCCGCAAAAATTGCGAGAAAAGAATTATTGGATGGGAAGAGGCCACTCAAAAGAACGCAGTAAAACTTATTCTGGCATTGCAAAAGCGATGGCTGAACAATGGGGGTAAAAAAAGTAGAAGCCTGAAAAAGAGAAATAATCCGCTTTATTGTGTCAGCGGCATTGCTGATTGTGACGCTGTGGTTTACATCCTGTGGTGCGGCCACTGCCGAGGCAGGAGCTGAAAGAAAGCCATGCTACCATGTCAAGGTCTACTCCCCGGCAATCGAAAACGCGGGCTATGCCAGCAGAAGGAGACCGAAGTACACCATCACTGTAGACACTTTTAGCGATCTGGTTCCCACCGATACTTATAGTCGTGAAAGCGATTACCAACTTCTCCAAATTCCTCTTGGAGGTGGTCGCTTTGAGTTGGTATCCACCTCGCTGGTTGAAATCGAGTATTACTGAGGGAGGGCTGGAAAACATGAAAATCCGTTCGTTGATTTATTGGGACCCTGCGAAGAATGAACCTGGTTCCGCCGTCATTGAGATGACCGGCAAAGAAATCGTTATCCTGAACAACATCATCTGGGAAGCCGCAAAGGGGAAAGAGGGAAAATCTGGATCTCTGGATATGGCGAAATCCTTAATCTTACTGAACGCTCTTGTACAGCATGGGGGCCTTGACAGCGTGGATATTTTGGCTCTCAGCGATGTAGACGAGCGGCTCAACCTGGTGAAAGCCCGGGTGCTGGAGGACGACAACAGCAAGATCGTCGCCGCCCACGATGGCAGCCGGGTGGGGGTTGACCGGGAGAAACCCCGGGTGGAAATTGAGATTGAAGAAATGGAGGAGTAAAATGAATATTTGGGTTGCTGCATTATGTTCGCTTGGCATACTTGGCGCGATTGCGATTCTTCTTGCGTTGAGTATATGCTTTATGGAATGGGTGGTTGACAACGACCACATGGAAGTTTGTTTGCTGGTTGCGATAATCGTGTTCTGGATCCTGCTCGCAATAGGCATTTACGCCGAAGGAGGCGTTGCATGACCCGCACATGGATACTTGACACTGACGCCAAGAAGTCGGAAGGCGGCGCGGACTACCAGACAGTCAAAGCATGGTTTCAGCAGTGCCGGGACGATCAAAAGGCCATTGAGGCACAGCGCGCAAAAATTGCACAGATAAGGCTGCTTGCCAGCCATATCACGCCCAGCATGACGGGCATGCCGCTGGCACCGGGCAACGGGGACAAGGTTGGAGAGGGCGCCGCAAACATCGTGGATGAGCGGCGCAGGCTCCAGCGGATGGAAACCAACCTGTGCAATCTGCGCATGGAAGCCACCCGGCGGGCGTACTGCCTGTATGAGCTGCCGGAATGCGCAAAGGCCATCTGCGAATACTACGTCAACGGCAAGACGCAAACGGTCATTGCGCAGGAATCGGGCTTTCTCGACCCGCGCGTCATTCGGAGCCGGATTAAGCGAGGGCTTATCACTCTAGCGGAAATCTGGGACAGTTTTGATAAAAACGCACAAAAATAAAGCGCGTTTTTATACACACGGTGTCCTGTTAAAATCCTCATGAATAGGCTAAAATAATTACAAGCGATTCAGCGCTTTGAGCGCAACGCTTGCCACGCAGCCCCCAGAATGGTTCCTTTCTTGTGACAGGTTTTCATGCTTTCCTGTTCTCCTTCACCGTTTTGCGGGCTGCTTCTATGCGATACACTGACACAAAGGCAGCCTGCCGCTCATGAGAGACAGGAGGCGGTTCGATTCCGCCGTATCGCACCGTATGGCGCATGGACTAGACAACCCGCAAGGCCGCACGTGCAACCTCCCGTGCCACGAGAGAAAGCTTTGAATCCCCGAGGGTGTGGGTAGACTTCCCGACGGGATGTGCGCCAACCAACAGCCCCAGCGGCGAACCGGAGCTGTTTTTATATGGCCGCCAGAGCGCAGTTTGGAGCGCGTGTCAGCTGAGATATTGCTGGCTGGTTCGATTCCAAGGGCGGCTTTTTATATTCCCGTAGCTCAAGTGGTAGAGCAGCGGTCTCCAAAACCGCAGGCTGCAGGTTTAAGTCCTGCCGGGAATGCCAGACGCGCACCCTATGAGGGGGCGGCGCGAATAGCGGGGCATCCAGCCGCGAAAGTTCTGGACGCAGAGGCTTTGCGCCCGACAAGCAAAGCCTCTTATTATATGCCGTCATAGCTCAACTGGCAGAGCGCCGCCCATTTAAGGCGGGACAACATTGGTGATACCACGGGAACATCACTGCACAGCCAACCACTGCGCACATCCATTCCGTGGGTGCTGGTTCAAATCCAGCTGGCGGCACATTCGATATTTTGACCGTTCGGATTTTCCGGGCGGTTTTTCTTTTGCGTGAGTTTAGAGAGGTGGTGGCGGTGGCCTACAGCAAAAACAAAAGGATAGGCAGACCACCCGTTTTTGAGAGCAAAGAAGAACTTGAGAAAAAAATCGAAGAGTTCTTCAAAAGCTGTGAAGGGACCGTCCTAGAAGACGAAACCGGAAAGCCTGTTTTGGACAAATACGGAAACGTGATAAAAATCGACGAACGTCCAGAAACGGTCACCGGTCTAGCTTTGGCGTTGGGGTTTAAGTCTCGGCAATCTTTGATTGACTATCAAGGAAAGGCTGAGTTTTCTGACACGATAACGCGCGCGAAGCTTCGATGCGAGAGATACGCCGAAGAGCGGCTCTATGATCGCGACGGAAACGGCGGCGCAAGATTCAGCCTGCAAGTTAATTTTGGTTGGAGCGATAAGCCAAGAGAAGCAGAGCAGGAAGAGCGTCACGATGATGGTTTGATAAAGGCATTGAATGCTGCCGCAGACATCAGCCCGACGGATGACGTGGAGATGTTGCCGGAGGAAGAGGACGACAATGCGGAAAAGTAACGGTTTTCGCTGGAAAGCCCTCAGCCAGCGGCAAAAGCAGGTCTTGAGCTGGTGGACACCGCAGAGCGCGTACAGCGGCTACAACGGTCATCATTGCCGATGGCGTCTATCCGCTCGGGCAAGACCTTTGCCATGAGTTTCTCTTTCGTCCAGTGGGCTATGACCTAGCTACAGCGGCCAGCAGTTTGCCATGTGCGGAAAGACCATTGCCAGCTTCCGGCGTAACGTGCTGGGGACGCTCAAGCAGCAGCTTAGCAGCCCGTGGTTTACAACATCAAGGAGCATCGAGCAGAAAACTGCATCGACCGTTAGCAAAGGTCGGCAGAATCAACGAGTTTTACTTTTTCGGCGGCAAGGACGAGAGCAGCCAAGACCTGATCCAGGGTATCACCCTTGCCGGGGACATTCTTTGACGAGGTAGCCCTGATGCCGCAAAGCTTCGTCAATCAGGCCACAGCCCGTTGCTCTGTCACCGGGTCAAAGTTCTGGTTCAACTGCAACCCGGGCAGCCCGCAACACTGGTTTTATCTCGAGTGGGTGCGCAAGTGCCGTTCCCGCAGGATGATGTATCTCCATTTCACGATGAACGACAACCTGTCGCTTTCCGAGGACATCAAAGAGCGCTACCGCAGCCAATACAGCGGCGTTTTCTACCAGCGCTACATTCTGGGCCTGTGGACGGTAGCCGAGGGCCTTGTATATGACATGTTCGACCGCAAGAAGCACGTTGTTGATGTACTTCCGGCGCTGTCTCCAAAGGGCGCGTATGTGGCGTGCGACTTCGGCACCCAGAACGCAACGGTTTTCTTGCTGTTCCAGATGCAGTCGGACACCGGCACATGGATAGCGACCCGCGAGTATTACTACAGCGGGCGCGAACAGAAACGCCAGAAGACCGTGGGCGAGTATGTTGCAGACCTCAAGCGATGGTTAAACGGCACAAAACCAGAAAAGGTCATCGTTGACCCGTCTGCACTGCCGCTTATCACGGAGCTAAAGCAAAACGGGCTCCCGATTCAGGCGGCAAACAACGACGTTCTGAGCGGCATTTTGGACGTTCAGACGATGCTCCAAACCGGTAGATTAAAAATATACAGAAAGTGTAAACGCACCATACAGGAGTTTGGCGTTTACGCATGGGACCCGGACAGAGAAGATGTGGTCATCAAGGAAAACGACCACTGTATGGACTCTATCCGGTATTTTGTACGCACGAAGCGCCTTGTCAAGCGGGCCGGAGGATAAAAAGTGGCTACATTTACGTTTCAGACATTCCAGCAGGCCCAGCAGGAAGGGCGGCTCACAGATTTTCTGTGGGATTTCATCCGGCAGCACAAATCTTCCCCGCAGGTGGCGGGCAGGACGGGCGCGCTGGCTGCTGATTTATACGACCGGCAGAAAAACCCGGGCGCAGAGCAGTTCGCCGCAGCCTATGCAGAGATGCTCAAGCGGGCGACAAACAACACCCGGGACATCATGAGGCCGGATATGGTCAAAAGCAACCTGTTCCGGCGGCTCAACAAGCAGCGCGCGGCATACTCGCTGGGCAACGGCGTCACATTCGCCGATGGCACCGACAAGCTAAAGCTTGGCGCGACCTTCGACGAGCGGGTTTTTAAGGCTGGGTATTTTGCCCTCATCCACGGCGAAAGCTTTGGATTTTGGAATTACGACCACCTGGACGTGTTTAAGTTGACCGAGCTTGCCCCGCTCTATGACGAGGACACCGGCACACTGCGGGCAGCTGCACGGTACTGGCAGCTCAACCAGGACACGGCAACAAAAGTGGTGCTGTACGAAGAAGACGGATACACCGAGTACAAGTCTCAGGCGCGTGGCGCATACCCGCTGCAAGAGGCTGCGGCAAAGCGTGGATACCTCAAGACCACGATCACAACCAACGTGGGCGGCGAAGAATCTGTCACAGAGGACAATTACGGCGCCCTGCCCATTGTACCGCTGTGGGGCTCAGACCTGCACCAGAGTACGCTTGTTGGGCTGAAAGCCTACATTGACAACACAGACCTTGTCATGTCCGGCTTTTGTAACGATTTGCAAGACTGCGCGCAGATCTATTGGCTGTGCGAAAACTTTGGAGGCATGACGCAGGACGAGCTGCAGGGCTTTTTGCAGCAACTCAACCTTTACCACGTCGCCAACGCCGACACCAGCGATGGAGGCAAGGTGCAACCTTACACCACCGAAATTCCTGTCACGGCCCGGAGTACGTTGCTTGACCTGCTGCACAGCCGGTCTTATGAGGACTTCGGCGGGCTGGATGTGCATTGCGTGAGCGCGGACAGCACAAACGACCATCTGGACGCGGCCTATGAGCCGCTGAATCACAATGCGGACGATTTCGAGGCACAACTTACGCCCTTTATTCAGCAGATTTGCAAGCTGGCTGGGTTGGGCGACGTGTCCCCGATTTTTACCCGCAGCAAAATCACAAGCACAAAAGAGCAAGTTGACATGGTGCTTTCTGAGGCTGCCATCATCGGAAAGGACATGGCCATTGACCTGCTGCCCAACCTGACCCCGGAACAAAAGGAGCGGGCTAAGGCGGCGCTGATGGCTGAGAGCGCAGCACGGGAGACCGTGGGCGAGGGGGAGGGAGACGGTGATGAAACGTGATTTCTGACCGTGACCGCATCTCTACCCGCCAGCTGAACCGCCTACGCCGCCGCATTTTGCGGGTGTACGGCAATGCCCGCCGGGAGATGCAGGAGCAGCTGACCGAGTTTCTGGCAAAGTACAAAGCGCTGGACGAGCGCAAGCGGGCGCAGCTGGACGCAGGCGAGATCACCGAGGATAATTACCGCATCTGGCTGCAAAATCAGGTCTTTCAGTCTGATTTGATGCACTCCAAGCTGGACGGCATCACACAGACCTGCACCACAGCCCAAGAGACGGCCTACAAGCTGGCCCGGGACGAGCAATACAACATCTTTTCCTTTGGCGCAAACTGGGCTTTCTACGAGCTGGAACAGGCCGCAGGAGTGACGTTCGGGTTGACCCTGTACAACACCGAAGCGGTCAAGCTCCTGCTGAAGGAGAACCCCCGCATGGTGCCAAACAAGCGCATCAAGAGCGAGAGCAACCGCACCTATGACGCCCGGGTGTTCAACTGCTACGTCATGCAGGGCATCGTGCAAGGCAAGAGCGTCCACGACATCGCCGTGCAGGCCGTAAACGGCATGGCTGACACGGAAATACACTGGGCCATGAACAACGCCATCACAGCCCTTACCAGCGCCCAGAATGCCGGGGCTTTGCAGCAGATGCGCAACGCCCAGGCTTTGGGCATCGAGGTCAAAAAGCGCTGGAACTCCACCCACGACTACCGCACCCGTGAAATGCACCGCCTGCTTGACCAGCAGACAGCAGAGCTTGACGAGCCGTTCAAGGTCATGGGATACGAGATTCAGCGCCCCGGCGACCCCAACGCAGCCTCGGAGATGGTTTACCACTGCCGCTGTGTGCTGTCCTCTGCTCTGGGCAGGTATCCCCGGCAGAACGCACGGCAAATCGACAACGTGCCTGTGGTCGAGGACAGTGGCAAGGTGGACGAAAAAGGCAGGCCTATCATGGTGCGGGTCAAAAAAACCACCACCGTCATGGACTACACCGAGTGGTATAAATCCAAGGGCGGCACAGAAGCCGAGCAAATGTGGTGGGAGGAAGAGAGAAAACGGAGAAAGGAGAGCGCAAAGCATGAAAAATAAGAAGTTTGGGATTGTCGTAATCAACGATGACTTTTTCTTGAACTTTTGCCGTGATTTTAAGCCCCCGTGCGGTTACATTAAGCCAAAACACGTGCGGCCTTCCTACGGAAATGGCGCAAAGCCGCATGGAGCACACAAACGCCTTATTAGGACAATGGAAGGATTCAGAAAATGAATGTCTTAATGTCAAATGCCGATTATGCGCCGTGGCTTATGGATGCGCTCAAGCTGATTGAAGAAGAGAAGGTCAAAAAACTTGCAGTAGTAGGCATTACTGCCAAAGGTGAGGTCATGACCGGTTATTATCACATGGAAATGTCCGATAAAGCTCTTGTTTCTGCTCATATGCAGGCTGACGCTGTACTGGATTCGGTTTGTTCCAACGGAGAGCTGATCCAAAGACGTTGGGCAGAGCAGGAGGAAGAAGGGGAAGATGCCGATGAAATTTGAATACGATATCAAATTCACCGACAACACCCCGCAGCTGCATGAGGCGCTGGACTCGTGGGCGGAGCGGGTGCTGACCATCTGGGGCATGAAGGTGCAGGACTACGCCCGGCTGCTTGTGCCTACTGGCACGGCAGACAGCACGGGCATTGAGGGCTACGTGGGCGGCGCGCTCAAGCAGAGCCTGACCTACGCCGTAGACCTTGCCAAAAAGACCGTGATCATCGGGTCAAATCTCTTTTACAGCGTCTACGTTGAGCTTGGCACGGGCATCTTTGCCGAGAAGGGCAACGGACGCAAAACGCCGTGGGTCTGGAAGGACTTCAACGGCAAGTGGCACTTTACCCGGGGCATGGCCCCACGCCCGTTCCTCCGCCCGGCGGTGGAGGAGCACATTGATGAGCTGCGAGAAATCGCGGTGGAAGAAGGAAACAAGGAGGTATAAGGATGACAAAGCTTGAAAGTTTGAGCGCGCAGCTTGAAGCTGCTGTGAAAATGCAGGCAAACGCAGAAAGGCTTTATCATAAGTCTGCCGAAAAAATTGAAAAACTCAAAATGCAGAT
>CYGL01000608.1_pt1 | contig 12999 bp, 19 predicted proteins | sample 485531 | NCBI WGS metagenome assembly CYGL01 (sample SAMEA3497897, study PRJEB9818) | human gut metagenome | reverse complement strand
GGAGCCACAAGTGCGGCTATCAGCTTTACAGGTATGAAATCTCTCACGTCTATGGTAAATGACTTCTTGGGTACAGCTACATGGGAAGGTAATAAAGCTACTTTTCAATCTGGTGCAAAATCTTCAAGAAGTTATTGGAACAAGTCGGCTTTAGCGGGTTATCTTGGTTCTGTCAGCTTCCGAAACAAGTGGAATAGAGGATATTATCATGTTGATGTAGTAGCTAATCTTGACCCAAGCCGCTATTTTCGATACGGTATGTATGGTGAATTTGAAAAAGATACTTCTAGTGAGCAATATGGGTGTGTTAGGTTATGGGACGGTGGCGCAACTACACAAAAAAGTGATGGTTCTTACAACTGGGAGTGTTCCAGTAGGTCATACCCTGTTACGTGTTATTGGAATTATTTATGGGATGAAGGTTATTATTCAAATAGCAAGGTACAATCAACCAGTTACGCTTTTTTGACATTTGCCGCCGCTTCTTCTTTAGGGCATCCCATATTTAAGGACGCTACTGCATTGCAGTCCTACCTTGCATTTGGTACGCAAGGTGGACGGCTTACGGATACTGGTGTATCTGTTTGCGTACAGCCCGTAACAGCAAAGAAAACTTGGCCCGCATTGCGCTCCAATTTTTTTAACAATTACACCCCTAGCGATACTATCACTCTTCCGTCAAGTAGCAGTGCAATCGAACGTTTACTTGCCGCCATCTACGCTTCTGATACAGCAGATGAAGTAGTATCAAACATTAATTCTGTATGGAAGATTACAAAGAACGCAAATACCGTCCTTACCGCAGAAGAAGCATATTCTAACTTGCAATACGTCTTAGCCGCTATTGCTACAAGTTTGGGTGCTTCTGTTACTACGTCCGATATAGATGAATTTATAGACTCCTACTACAGCGAATATGTAGATGGAGCCGCCACAGCCAATGTAGATAAAGCAGACGCTATCTTAAAGAATAACATTACTATTGAGGGCGGTGGTAACAACGGTGACCCAGACAATAATAACAAAGATAACAACAAATATAAAGTAATCAAAAAACTTGTCGTTGCATTTGATACTTTTTTGCTCGCTCATGACTTTGTTGATATTCTGACAGATTTTGGCAAGGTATCCGCTATCACCGCAAATATTTCTGTAGATGCTGTAGCAGATACAGTAGCCCCCACCCCCGGCACTGGAACAGATACAGATAAACCCGGTTCCGGTGATACAACCGCTAATGACTATACAGGTCTTTTGGGCAAGTAATCTCTATCCTTTCCACAATCGCTTCATCTGGTAATGTCATTGCTAGTATCTACGCCCTTATGCAGACTTTACCAACTGCAATAAAAGAAATATCGTAGACGGTTTCGTAGCTTCACCCATTGGACAAGCCATTCAAGCGATTAACTCCAAATTACTTGAACTGTCTGTTATGTCCACGGCTCTTGGAAATATTGCCAGTTGGAATATAGATGCATGGATAAATGGTCTTGAGTCCAGAATTAATGTCAACATTGATAACTGGGGTGCAGTGGTGCAGTCTGGTCTTGCCATGCTTACAAACATTGATTTTTGGAAAACAGCTTTAGATGCCGCTCTTGAAAAGAACGCACTTACAGATGCCGTTGTAAGTATCCAAGATAAAGCTAAAACATGGGATATTGATATTTGGTCTGATGCGGTTGGTAAGGCAGTTGGTACTGCTATAGATGGTGTAGGTCTTGGCTCTCTAGCAGGTACACTGGAAGGTATCAAAGATGCGGCTGATGCCAACTTGGCAGAAGTCTTAGAACGACTAAAAGAACTTGCGCAGTCTTTGGATGGACTATCCGTTGGAATTGATTTAGGTGCTTTAGCAGATACCTTAAAAGCAGTCCTGGAAGCCTTAGGTCTTGGTAGTATTGCGGCTACCCTTGAAAACATTGAAGCATTAACAAAAGCACTTTCGATTGCAGATGTAATTGCGCTTATCAAGGCACTTCCGGCAAGCATTGTAGCGGCAATAGCGGCGGCTCTCCCAGAATGGAAAGAGCAGTTGGAAGAAGATGAAGAAGAGGATAATACTGGTGACGGTAGCCTGTTTGGAAATATCCTCAACATTCTAATACTTCTTATCGCTATTATCATTGCTCTCTTGGTGCTTTTTATAAACTGCTTATGCCTTATCATCAATCTGTATAAAATCCCGGCAAGCACTGCTCTTTTTAATGATGATGTATTAAAAGGCTTAGAGTTCTTAAAGAGTATCAATATCCCATTCCCGGGAACTGAGGGAATAGGACTACTTACATTACTAATGTCCTGCGTTTACTTCGTTCTCTTCGCTTCTGTTATCGCTACACTGCGTAAGAAGATAGAGAAATTTCACGTATAAGGGGGAATAATCATGTTTTCAGCAACTCCACTTCAAATGCCGTCACTATCTAATTTCTTTAGCGGCGGCATATTTGAAGGATTAAAAAACTTATTTGAATTTATTACAACTTTCTTTTCAGACCTTGCTGTGTCCTTGCAACATTTCTACGGAGTCTTAACAGAGATTAATAGCTATGTCCGAGACTGGACTGCCGCTTTTGGTGGCGGTATGACTAACTTACCTGTCTTTGCTTCTGTTGGAGCATACCGTTATCTAGTCGGTGAAGGTGCTTTTTACATTACATACATCATGATCGTGAGTGGTTGTCTTTTCACAATCTTTAGACTTATTTATATTTTGTATTGTCTGGTAGAAAAGCTAACAAAGAAAGCCCTTACGCAAGACAAGAAAACTGCTTCTGGAATACTTTCTGTTGTAGAAAAGTTTCTCTCTTAAAAGAACAGTGTTCTTTTAAATGCATGTAAGAGTATGGTTGCGATTATTATTATCGCCGTGTAATACATATATTTAAACCATTCGCTCCATCCGTCAGAGTCATCTTTGTGTTTCTGAGTTTTCCTCGGTATCTTAGTTGGCTCCTGACGTTTCATTTCGCTTAAAACCTTCTGGTTATGAGCGGCTGTCTTGGATTTAGTTGCATTATACTTTATGGCTCTGTCCAGTGCTTCATCACTTATGATTTTAAGGTCTTTGCCTTCATCAAGACTTTTTAATCTTTTGCTCATGGTCTTGCCCCCTCTGTATGTAAAATCATACACCTGTAATCTTATAAACAATAACCTCTATGATTGTACCCGCAACGTAGTACAACAAGAAACTTTTAATAATGATGCCAAATAGTGTAACCGGCTTGCGTTCAACTGGGTGTCTGGGGTTCCATTTATGACGCCAGTTCTCTTCTTCTCCTGTACCCCAGTCGAAACGCCTATCATTTTTTATATTGTCAATAACTTGGTCTTTATCGAGTTTATGCCCCTGTGAGTCATATCTTCTAAGCTGTGATGTAATGTAATTCCACAGAATATAAAAAGTGATTGCATTTGCTATAAACCTCGCCCACAAAATTGCCATTCCATAACGCCCCCTTTTAGATACCATTGTATCAAATACCCCCTTGCTTGTAAAGTAAGCCGGGGCGTGGAATGTCGCAATAATAAGAAAAATGTCCAAACGTCTGGACAAAATGAAAGGAGTACCTATGTACCCGTGTCCTTACTATCAATGTATGCAGAAATTTTGCAGAAGCTACAAAGAATGTAGCAAGACAAAATTCCGCTGTAAGGGTTCCTGTGCCTTATGCAGAATATCCCAAACTTGCTTATATAACATACCAAAAGTAGTCAAATAAAGGAGAAAACATATTATGTCAAGATACAGTGAAGATAACAAATTCAGTGAAGATATTGAAAAAGAGTTCCGCATCAAGTTTGGCGCTTACCCAGATCGCTACTATTTCGATAGGCTCAAAGACGGTCTTTCTTCCTCTGATGCCGCCGCTTTAGTAAGCCAGCGCATAGATGAAGTCTGGAAGGAAATGCAGTTCAATTATAACAAGAAAAAGGCTACAGCCTAGTCCATTTCCTTTCCAGAGGTTTATCACGGATAAGCAAAAGAGAAGTTCCCGGCTTAAATCTGGGTGGTTGGGTGTTGCCTACTTGACTATGGCAACACTTAACTCACCAAAAAATTGAAAATTTTTTGGTAAAAATCACTTTTGTCCAAACGTCTGGACAAAAATGAAAGGGTTGATTAAAAATGTACAATGTAAAAGTTTCTGAATATCTCGAGTCCACAGAAGTGGTCTACTACTCCCACGCTATCACAGGCCAATGAAAAAGAAAGTGATACTTTCCTTGTAGAGCGTAACGGCGAACTAAATGAACTTTACTCCTATATGGCTTTTGGCATAAAACCACCAAAAGAAAAACAGGAAGAAACCCGCTCCACTCTTTTTATGTATCATATAACCGCACAAAAAATAAAATCTATAACTACGCCCGTGATAATGTCTGGGAATGGTTCCTAACATTCACCTTTGACCCTAAAAAGGTAAACTCATATAACTATGATGAAGTAGTAGAATGTATGTCCGAATATTTCCGCTTCATACGCAGAAATAAAAATATTGACATAAAGTATCTTGTAGTCCCGGAAAAACATAAATCCGGGCGATACCATTTACACGGTGTGTTCAGTAACATAGATATGTCTTTATGGAAATTCAAATTCTCCGGGCATACTACAAAAGGCGGTTTACCGATTTATAACATAAGCGGATTTCCTTATGGTTTTACTACTGCTACACAAGTACAAAGTACCATACGTGTATCCCACTACATATCAAAGTACATAACAAAAGATATGTTCGATAGTATTAAAAACAAAAAACGATACTGGTGTACAAAAAATTTAAACTCTGGAACACATACAACGCTACTGCTTTCTCTCTCAGAACTAGAAATGTTATTAAACAGCTTCGGTGAAGTGCAGAACCTCAAGACGGTAGAAACGCCTTATAACAACATAAGATATTACCAGTTCTAAAAATGTCCAAACGTCTGGACAAAAATAGCCCAAGGATTGCTCCCTGGGCTTTTTCTTATTTATGTCTTAAATCATAAGCAAAGATATAATCTTTGATAATTAAACTATCTTGATATGTAGCATATACGATACCATTTATCACATATCTCTCAAAAGCGTTCATAGCTTTTTCAATGCGTTCCAACTGGTCGTATGGTTCTAATTCTCCATTTTCACGTGCTTCATATATTGCATTTATGATACGGTCATGTGCATTATATAGTTTATGTTGATTATCTTCCCATTTACATACCGGATATAATTTTTTACCGTCATTTGTTTTGTATAATTTCATTAGACATTTTCCTTTCTTAAAATGTCCAGAAAGGGTATGCAATTAAACTGCGTAGAAGTAAGATTTCTTGATTTCCGGGGCGTACCTATGTACTGCCAGACAGTCAAGCCCTATAAAATGCTTATTCTGCATTTGGCTCTTTTCTTCTGAGGTAAGAAGTCTGTCTATAGTAACTCTCGTTGCTATCCTTCCGTCCTTCAATCTAACGTCTGTGAAATCTATGGTATCGCATTTTACGGTATCTGGTAGTAACTCTATGATTTTTGCAATGCTGTTCATGCTTGGTAGTCTCCCTTCATGTGTGGAAATCGGCCTATAAAACCGCTTTCCAGATTTCATCCTCGTATTGGCTTTCCAGTTCATTTACCGCTTGGTCAATAGCTGTTCCTAAAACGTAGCATCTTAAGCATACATCTATAGCTTCATAATCGTCATTGAAGCAGTATTTCATAATCTGTTGCTGATTACAGAAGTCATTGCACATTTCACGTATGAGGTCTTTATTTTCCTCAACGTACTTCTGCGCTTCTGCTCTACAGAAGGTATAAGAACCATTGGCATTACCCGTAACTCTATCTACTGTATAGAGTTCTTCATTCAGTCTTTCTTTCAGTTCGTCAAAGTCATAATCGATATTTTCCATATCCACATTTTCTTTGACATATGTAAGAATGTCCTCTTTTACTGCTTTGTAATAATCGTACATTTTACATTCTCCTTTGGGTTTATTTTTCTGTAATCTAAAAAGAGGTGCAAGGCTTGCGCCCTACACCATCTTTTCCAGTTCGGCTAACAGCTTGTTACCTTCTTGAATTTTTATTTCAAGAGACTCTACGCATTGCTTATAATACGCAATATCATTATCCCTATCCTGTACTGCTCTTTCATCATCTTCCGCAACTATTCTTGCTACGGCTTCTGAAAGAGACTCTTTTTCTCTTTCAAGCGCTCTTTGGGTATATTCGATTTCGTTTTCAAGTCGGTTTACCACTGTTTCAAGGTACTCAATTCTGATTTTCTTCAAGGCAATTTTATTCATTTTCATGGTATGTATCCTTCTTTTTTTGCCCCCCAGCTTTCGCCGGGGGGATATTTGTTAGCTGTAGAAATACGTGTTAGGGTCAACGTCTGAGAAGATTTCGTCCTTATAGGATTTATCTTCGTAATTTGGAACTGACTCATATTTGATACTTTCTAATCTGAACCAGTTTCTACTCCCGTTCTTTCTGGAGATTTCCCTCTGCTCTTCCAAGTATTCATTGCGATACATTTTTAAGCCCCTTTCTGGATTTTCTTTATTTAGTTGTCAATGTTCTTTGTTACGGCACCTGTTTTTAGCGGACGGCGGGCAGAGGGTAAAGGGGTCACAGGGATATTTTTTTAATTTTTATTCACAACACAACACCCTATTAACACCTCACCTAAAAATTCAAAAAATATTTTTGTGATACATCTTGCCCCTTTACCCTCTGTTTGCCGTTTGCTATGGTGTCCAAGTAACAAGGGCATGACAACGGGTAAAGGAAAGCCGGGAAGGGTCGGAAAACTAGCGGTGAACACTTGGAAAAGCAGAGCGGTTTCGGAAAAGAACCGGAGCAGAAACGTTTCAGCCCAACAAACTTTAAGACCCTCGTACATCCCCGTAGGGGTGGACAACGCTTACACGGCATAAAAATATTCAAAATCATCAATACCTTCTGGCTTATTCCCATAACCTCTCACATCTTATTTCTTACTTATAAACCTATATCTGTAGAAACAAAGCATTGTATCTTACAGTATATTCTTTCTTACCTTGGCAAAACCGTTAAGCAAATAAAAGGTATTAAAAATAGATACTTTCACAGCACAGAACCTCTATCCTTCTTAAGATACGGACTGCTTTTTTTTGTAGCGGAGCAGACGCTATTTATCTTCGTCATTTCTGCATTGTAAATTCCGTAAATCTTCTTAGTTTATCCATGATTAAATGAAACGTTCCCCTGTTAGTGGATATGCAACCATGAATATACAAAGCAGATTTAGCGTAGGTGAAACAAGAAAGAAAAGGCAAAGAGAAATATAAGTCTGTAAAGCGTAGAAAAAGAAAGTCTGTACCGCAAAAATAATAGAGTTTCTAGGCTAGAGAAAGAGTTACCTATTTGAGATACCGTTATGGTCGAAACAGTTTCGCCGCCCGCAACAACACGGAGGGCGTGGGCGTCTGTGCAGTTGTGGTGTAAGGGCGGCAAAGAAAGGCGGGGAACAGCCGTCGGAGACAAAGGTACAACGCACCTATCCTTGGCCTGGTTGGACAGAAGTTCCCATGAGGGTATTTTAGTCTGTAAATCGTGTTTACATGATCTACAGGCTAAATACACGGAAAGGAACTTCCTACGGGGCTTTAGTGAACGGCCTTGAGTTGGGTTCCCTTGGCCTGGTTGGAAAAGACTCTTGTCGTGGGCTTCGGTGTACGGCCTAGAGTAGGGAGCAGATATTTAGGAACACGCCAAAAGGGAGCGGCATGTCAAGTGCGTTTACGTTCACTTTACACTTTACATGCCGTTTTCTTTTGGCGTACCTTGAAATATCTTACAGAGAGGTACATGAGTATGGGAAAGAGAAAAGATTTAACAGAACGTGAGCGGTACGCTATAGAAGCATACCGCAATGAAAAGAGAAGCATCAAAGAAATATCTATCTTGCTCGGACGGCATTATCAGACGATTTACAGAGAAATAAAAAGAGGTACTGTTGAAATGGTAGATAGCAACTTACGCCCCTATAAACGCTACTGCGCTGACAGGGGTCAAGCAATCGCAGACGAAAACAAACATGAAAAAGGCAGAGAGCCAAAAGTAGGCAATGACTTAACTTTTATCCGTTTCATAGAACAGATGATTTTAGAAAAGCGTTATTCCCTTGAAGCCATCTTGTTACATATCAAAAAGAATGACCTTCAATTCAAGACTAAAGTCTGCTTAAATACCTTATACAACTATGTGGATAAGGGGCTTTTCCTCAATGTCACAAATAAACATTTACCTGTGAAATGCAACCGCAAAAAGCGTAACATGCATAAAGTATCTGCTGTATCCAAAAAGAACGTAAAAGGCCGTAGTATAGAAGAAAGGTCAAAAACTATCCTAGATCGTGCTGATTACGGTCATTGGGAAATGGATACGGTTGTTGGCGGTCAAGGCGGCAATAAAGATTGCTTACTCGTCCTTACAGAGCGCAAGACCCGTTTTGAGTATATCTTTAAAATCCCGGACAAAACCCAGATAAGTGTGGTCAAGACCTTAGACCGCCTGGAACAGCTTTATGGAGCAGATAATTTCCGCAAGACCTTTAAGACCATAACCATGGATAACGGTATGGAATTTTTGGATATGCAAGGTGTAGAACGGTCTGTCACTGCCCCAGATACAAAGCGTACAGTAGCCTACTACTGCCATCCTTACTGTAGCTTTGAGCGTGGCAGTAATGAAAACCAAAACAAGATGATTAGACGGCATATCCCAAAGGGTGCAGACATAGGCAAGTACAGCCAAGAAGAAGTATCCCGTATTCAAGATTGGATGAACGATTACCCCAGGACAATCTTTAACGGCTTATCTGCCCGTGAAATGCAAGAAAAAGAAATGGCATAAAAATGTCCAGACGTCTGGACAAAAATAGGCGTACCCGGTGTACGTCTGTTTGCTATGCCTAAAAATAACCTTTACCCCCCTCAAAATGTCCAAACGTTTGGACAAAATTCATCCAATTAGTAATAATGCACAAATACAGACTATATATCAATGATATACCATCTGATATTTGTGCATTTTGCTATTTCGTTATTTTTTTACATACTTTTCTTGACATTTTCATTTGTAAGTTTTATAATTAGTAGTATAAAGAACAGACGTTCTGAAAGCTGTTCTTGGTACTATTATTTTTTATTACGGGTTGTGCAAAATGTCCAAACGTCTGGACAAAAAGCAGAAAGGAAAATGTCTATGAAAGAAATTACAGTATCTCTTGAAGATGCCATGAATGATTTACTCTGGGATTGCCTTCATAATGATTGCGCATTGCATACTGTAGCAAGCGAATTATTAAATGAAGAGGGTGCAATTATCGCCATGAAGTCCGGCTTTAGTAAAAATGACTTCATTAAGGCTAATTCTTATCTTTTAAAAAACTACGTTGTATTAAGCCTTATGCCTAATACCGGAAGCGTTCTTAACGCAGAATTATGGAATTTATTTATCGGCACTGTCGATTTTGAAGCTATTTCGAGAAAATTCTTTGAAGAGTCCATTTGAAAGGGTGTGTATCTATGAATAAGGAAGAAAAGAAACTCAATGAACAGGAAAACGAATTTCTCGGAACGGGTACCACTCCTTCCGTAGAAAAGCCAGAAGTCCCGGAAGGATTTACAGCTATCAATCCCCCGGCATCAACTACTTCAACTGAAGCTGATATTGTATCAAAGGAAACCACAGAGCATGTAAAGGCTCTGGATACCTTGGTAAAAGACCTTACCAAAAACTTTGTGAAAATCGGCTATGAACTCTTAGCCATTCAGCAGAAGAAACTTTACAAGGAACTGGGGTTTAAAACCTTTGATGATTTTGTAAAAATCCAGTACGGCTTTAGCCGTAGTTCCGCTTACAACTTCATCAATGTATGTGTTAAATATTCCGTTCGTGATGATGCAGAACAGCCCACCAAACTGCTTAAGAAAGAATACAGCAAGTTTTCCTCTTCTCAGCTTGTAGCAATGCTCAAACTGAATGATGAAGCTATTGCACAGGTAGACCCTTCTGCTACGGTTAAAGACATCAAGAAACTTGCTCAAAGTGTAGACGGAAATGCAGAGGATACGGAAGATACCGAAGATACCGAAGAGTCTACAGAAGAGTCCAGCAAGGAGAAGAAAGAAAAGAAAAACGTCCGGGACGTAAATATCCCGGTCATGCGCCTTAACATGGCAACGGGTGCAACTTGGGACTCCGTTGTTACAGAGTCAATCAGAAAGGTCTGCGAACCTTATCTAAATGATGAAAAACGTAAGACAGATGGCCGTAACTACAAGATAGAAATTAACATAGTGTACCCGGACGAGTCCGCTATGTAATCTTAATCAATTCACTAACCTGTTTAAAATGTACATCACTATAAATCAAACCACCGCCCCGGATAACCGGGGCGAAGAGAAAAGGAGAAAAACATATGTTATATATCGAAGCAACACTTGAAATTATCGGAAAGCCAGAAGCAAGAGAATGGAAGAACGACCAGGGTCAGAACATGAAGTCTTATCGTTTGAATGTAGCCCAGAATGACGGCGTAGATGTGGCAACAATCCGTTGCCCACAGTCCGTCTATGACAAAGTTCGCAGAGGTGACAACGCTGTGTTCATCTGCTCTTTCGCAGAGTATGGCGATCGCTCTGATTTCCGTATCACAGACATCAAACAGTTACTTGGTAAACCGGGGGCAACCCCAAACAAATAAGGTCACAGCGCAAATGCTTCTGCATCTGCGTTTGACATACAGTTTCGCCCCGGCGGTTTTGGTACATTTTCCCGCCGGGGTCAACCCCAAGAAAGGAAGTAACCATGTTTCTAACAGGTATCTTGCTCATTCTCGGTGCGGCCTTAATCGAGTATGCATTAATCGATTATGCGCTCTGTATCGCAGAAGAAGCTGTAAAGGAAGAATGTAAATCAAATTCTCGTTTGTCCAAACGTCTGGACAAAAGAAAGGGGTAAAAATGAGCCTTGTATTACTTGCAATGATACTCTTCTCTTTCGTCTACTGTATCGTAGACCTGTGCAAGAAAATCAAAGCTAAAAACCACTAATAACCAAAGAAACTTAATGCTTTCTCCCGCTCCCCGGTTTTGGACTTTTTCCCGGTGGGGCGGTTGAAATAAAAAACTTAGTCCCCATGTGGACGGAAAGGACAAGTCTTATGAGAGAGGTAGTTACAAAGGTACGTTCCAAGGTCTGCGGCCTTGGCACAAAGGCAAAAACTGGTTTAATGGTAGCCGCTATGTCTACCGCTTGTGCAGTTCCAACTTTCGCACAGGAAGGTAGCTCCAGTGCCGGTATCGCAATCGACTTTGATATTAACCAGATGTTTACTTTTGCAAACATCATTATCGAAGCCTTAATGCCTGTAGTTTACATCACAGCAGGACTGGGAATTGGTTTCTTAATCATCAATTCTCTGAAAGCGGCTTTCCGTTAGGAAACCGCCTGGAACAGGCACACCCAAGATAGGGACACTCTTACGGGGGCGTGGGATTTTATCCCCGCCCCTGTTTCTTTTCCGTATTGACTTCCCTGTTTTTGCCCCCGCCTTGGGTCTGGTCTTGGCTCCCTGTCCTGTTTTTGTATTCCCGCTTTTCCCTGTTTTTCCTACGCCAGAAGTCCCCGGCGGGTGGCGGTGCGGTCAGCGTGTCAAGGGCGGTGTTTTTCCGTGTTTTGTATTTACCCTTGACACGAAGAAGCGCACCCCACAATGACGGACTAGCGGTAGCAGTTTACTGCTATCCGCCTTGTCTGCCCGTTTTTCTATCTCCGGCAAGCGACTCATCATGCGTAGCCTATATATAGATATAGAAGATACAAGAAATATAAAATGCCAAAAATCTAAAAATGTCCAAACGTCTGGACAAAATGAAAGGAGAAATGGAGCATGAAAAAAGAAGAAATCTTAAAAATCATTGAAACCCGTATTGAAGATTTAGACGTTCTTATCAAACTTGGCGGGCGAAGCACTATCCAGAAAACGGAAGTAGAAATGTGGCAGTTCGCAAGAAATGAACTGACCTTAGTACGTGACACAATCGCTACAACATCCGAAGGTGAGGTATAGCCCATGAACGAAGAAAACACCTATGAAGAGCAAGAAGAAGTAAATTCTTCTGATATGTCTGACTCTTCTGATACATCTGGCTCAGACGATATTTCGGATACTTCCGATACCTCAGAAGATATTTCTCCCCCGGAAGAAAACACATCTGATGCAGAAGCCCCGGAAGAGTCCGGGGGCGAAACAGAGGAACAGCCAGAAGTCCCCGATACGCCCGAAGAGTCCTCTTCTGTTCTGGATGAACTGATAGAAGCTATCAAGAAGGAACTGTCAGACGATAGCGAAAGCGAAGCGGCTGACCTTCCAAAGGAAGAGGAAACAATCTCAGAGGTTCCCGCAGACTCTATAGACTCAATAGATAAGGATACTGTATCAACGGGTGGCGGCTCCACCTCTTCCAAGACCCGTGAGAAGAAAGAAAAGGATATTGTAGAAGTTGAAACCTACACCCTTGCAAGTGACTCTGATGCAACCGCCTACATGGAAACAGTAGTAAACCGCTTAGATAACATTCTGACTTGTGCCATTATAACTGCCTGCTGTGCCATCCTTATTCTATTCCACACCTTAAAGAAGGAGTAACTTATGGAAACATTACAATACTTCTCATACTTTGTTGTTATATGCGCCTTTATCAATATTGGCGGCTTTGTCATTTCCGGGCTGATACATGTTTACAAGTCTATCAATAACGGAAGGGGGATACGAAAATGACGGACTACCCCTACGCTTATGTCTTTGGCCTTGTACTCGGCCTTTACACTGTCTTGCAGATGCTCCACGTAGCTGACATCTGCGCCCATGAATAAAGAAAGGAAGAATAAAAAATGTATATTGTTATCGCAGAAAATCGTGTTTACACCGCTAAGAACTTACCTTCATTAAACCG
>CYGL01000607.1_pt1 | contig 13010 bp, 16 predicted proteins | sample 485531 | NCBI WGS metagenome assembly CYGL01 (sample SAMEA3497897, study PRJEB9818) | human gut metagenome | reverse complement strand
ATTTTCTGTAGCTGAGTCATATGTTTCAGTTGAGGCACCCTTAACAACTTTGGTATAATTCCCACCGTAATTTTCTGTAGCTGAGTCATATGTTTCAGTTGAGGCACCCTTAACAACTTTGGTATAATTCCCACCGTAATTTTCTGTAGCTGAGTCATATGTTTCAGTTGAAACACCAGTCACAACTTTGCTATAATTTCCATCGTAACTTTCTGTAGCGTTTCCGTCTACAGCTTTTGTATAAGCATTTCCAACATGTTTAGAGTATGACCCATTAACTTCTTTAGCGGTATCACCATCAAAATACTGTTTGTCACTAATACCAACAATTTCAATGTTATTTTTAATACCATTATCAGTTACAGGAGTTGTAGCATTTTCAACAACAGCGACAACATTATTCCTATTACCACTAACAATAATGCACTTGTCACAAGTTGCAACGCTTTTTACATTGAAAGAGCCACTATCTGTTCCAACATCCAAAACACAAATTCCACCAACAGCCGATAACTGATTAAACACCAGATTTTCAGCTTGCACATTAGCATTTCCAGCAGTAAGTAAGCATTTCTCAACAGCATTTCCGAAAACAACATCACTAATCTGTAAATGCCCCCCTGTCCCGTAACTAATTAACCAACGTGTATAACCGTCTTTAATAATCAAGTTAGTCATAAGCATATCTGTAGCCATAACAGTAACTACATTCACGTCATTAACTTGAATACCACTGTTACCGTCAAGCGTTAAATTTGCAATAGACAAACCAGCGACTGTTCCACTAATAAGCGGCTTTGTTGCACCACCCTTTAGCACAATTTTTAGTGCTATATCTGTCAAAACCAAACAGGCTAACACCATCTTTCATTGTAAGTGATTGTGTTAGATATGAACCATAAGGGAAGTAAACCACACCGCCATTTTTAGCAGCATAATCAATACACCCTTGAATAGCTTCTGTATCATCAGCCGTCCCATCACCAACTGCTGGAGTAATACCGTCAGGCGGATATTTTACATTTAAAATGTAATTTGCTAAAATGTCTCTAACTACTTCGCCAATAGCACCGCTATTGATATACTCTTTAATCATTTCTGCGATAAAACTAGGAAGAATATTATTGTTTTCAATTAACTTGTTAAGCTGATAACAAAACTTGTCAAGCTGTTCACCATAGCTTAAGGCGTCTGAATAAACAGTAGGTAATACAAGCCATTTTGCACAGCAAGCCGGTTTAACTTCGTTCCAATTTAAACTCATAATTGTAACTCCTTTCTTACCATAATCCAAAAAAAGTTCTTCCAAATCATTTATAACCATCATGTCAATGTTTATAAAAGTTGAACGGTAATCATTTAATCTCTTACTAAAACTTTCACCACCATTGCTTCCAATAACGTGTTCAAGATAATCCTCAGTGTTATTTAGTGTGGTATTACTATGACCGCTCATATTTGGAGTTGTAATTGGTGTCATTAGAGCCATCAGTAGAGCTATCTGTTTGTGATTTATTATTTCTGGTATTCTCACTTGTTTGAGATGAGCTAGTATGGGAAGCATCTGAAAAAATGTTTGTAGCATTGTCAACAGTAGCATTAGTGAGGTATTTTCCAGCTTGTAAATCTGTGATAGCACCTTGTGGTGTATCAGAGAACGCATTAGTCTTGTTATCACTCGTATTCTGATTTTGTGCTCCATCTGTTGTGCCATTTACACTCCCCTTATCTTCACCATTTTCTGTTAATGTGTTGTTGTTAGACTGGGAATTGTCTGTATGGCTTGTTCCATCCCTACTTTCGCCGTTTTCAATATCTTTAGTCCCAGCTCCCTTTATTTTTCTTTCTCTTGTTAGCTCAACATCATACAAAGGGTTAAACTCGATTAACTCACTTTTATAAAGTTGATTGTAAAAAGGCATAATCTCATTAAGCTTAGTATTAAGCTTTAGTTTCCACAGCCCTACAGTCTCATGTGCTATTTCTCTGGTGTAGTAGTGTTTAAGAATCTTAGTTTCCAGAACGCTTCTGTAATTCTCATCAAAGATAGGGAAATCAAAATCAAATACTATAGGTAAGCATTTTTTTAAGAACATCCTCTATGCTTGAATAACCAACACTTTCAGTAAGTCCAGCCGAAGTTTCACAAATGTATCTAACTTCTGTGGTGTATCTACTCATAACCCTCACCGCCTTCCACATTATCTTCGGAATCGACTACTTGAATATCTTCACGATAATCAACATTAATGTTCAGACCAAACATTTTATTAATTTGCTTGCAAGCTTGTTTTCTCATCTCAAGTCTAGTGTAACGTGACGATACAGTAGAACCCATATTTCTTGTAACCTCATCAGTTACCAGCCGTTCTTTCTTCTGAAAGTTCACATTTGAAATACCTAAGTATGTCATAGCTTCGTTCCAAATCTGAATTTTAGTCTGCATAACTTTATCAGCTACAAAAGGAGCACCAGTCGTAATGGCCTGAATTTTTTTGATGTCAAGGTCTTTAGCACCAAATATAAACGGTTCATTACCATCATACTGAGCATACATGTTTTTCATGGTAAGCCGCTGGTTCTCATCACACAGAACAGCAACAGGAGTTTTCTGAGCCTTGATATTAACGTCAATAGTTCTATCACATTCATACAAACGTCTTGCGAATAACTCAATATCAGTTAAACAATTTGTTCGTAGCATATTGTTCCAGATAATTACACTGTCATTTTCTGATAACGGCATATTGAATCCGTTCGTAGCATATGCCCTTCTGATTTTCGGAACATTGTACACATCAAGGTTTCCGCCAATCATAGTCTGCAATGCTAAATAACCTAGTTCATCATCTTTAAAGAATACAGCCATTCCAGTTGAGAACAAAGAAAGTTCCAAAAATCGTGCATCTACAGTATCAGGTAAGTTTTGCCATTCAAACATACTGATAGCTAATTCTGTTAATCTGTTATAGTAATGCTGGTATGTCCTGTTATTAAGCCAGCTACTTTCCCAAAATCCAACTTTACGTTTTCTACTCACCTACCATCACCCCCATACTATTATCTAAATGATAAGACCCAACCTCATTTCCATGTTTCCAGAATGTAATTCCATCATTGAAGCAACGCTTAATTCTAGCCAAATCATCAACGGGAATACTGCCAGTAATACAAACGCCTACGGTTTTAACATAATTCCAGTGTGGTCTAGAAGCAATATTAGGTATTTTAATTTTGTGCGATGGATACCCATATACACTCCAATAATTATCTATGATTTCTGCAAATTCACGCTTAATGTGCATGTGCATGAATGCGAAATCTTTGATTCTTAAAGCGGTCATGGCTGAGTTACCTTGACCATTATGAGCCTGTGGTGGCATAGTTGAATGCTGATAAGCACTTGCTAAAATTCCAGCAATAGCCATTCCAGCCCCAACAGCAGCTAACGGACCAGCTAAAGTTGTTGCAATCGTAGCTCCAGCTAATGAAGCGGGCATAAGATGTAGCTGTTGTTGGTTATAGCCGCATTTCCAACGATACCAGCAATATTAACAAGAATTGCTAGCACCAGTTTGAGCTAGCCACGCTTTAAAACTATCAGTATTGTAACTACACTGTGGGAACCCGTCCAGAATCATTTTTTCATTATAGTTCGCAACTACCCCCTTGTAATTCTGTGGATACAAAATAATCTGTGGGTTACACGACATATCACCAACCAGCCCAAACTTACAAGTATCACTGTCAAAATATTCATAACGAAATTCTGCGCTATTACCGTTTAAGTTTGTGACATACAGAAAGTTATAAGGATAAGTGAAAAGTTTCTTATTCTTAGGCACATATCCGTCAATATTGTCAGTCTTTTTTGCCTTTTCGATGTCGTAAGCTTTTACTGGTTCACCTACATTTGAAACAAAAGCCGTAGGAATCATGAATACAGATACAATCCCATCACCCTTATTTCGTGAAACAGCCCCATCAATGAAATCATTTACAGACGTATAATCTGTGAAAATGTTGTACGTAATTCCACTATAAATGTTTGAGTACATACCGCCAGCTACATTGTCATAGTTTGAATCAAAGGTTGAAGCAACTACGATTGAAAAACCGCTCATTTTTCCAGTTCCGTCAAAATCATCTGAAATGTATTCTCCTGTTTCAAAATCATCTGGAACTAAGTTAGACCCGATTGAATCAAGTAAAACATGTTCACGCTCCACAAAGGATGGATGAACGGTGTAATCAAATTTCCACGTCTGCATCACATCAATCTCATAAGTGATAGCTGATGTTTCATTGTTAATGTATTCAGTGTTTGTAATAAAAGCGTAAAACCATTTATTTCCAAATGCGGTATTCTGGAACATAAGGTAATTACAGTCATATAGATTATCATTTCTAACCTCAACTCTAAGAACATTTTCTTTTCGCACATAAGTATAGTTATTGAGTGTATACTTATTTAAGACTTAAAAAATAAGCACTCTGAGCTGTATCGTTAGTGAAATATAATGTATCTCTATATGTGTTATCCAGAGGACAACCATAGTAAAATATGAAATAATACGTAATTTGGCGCAATATACATATCTCACATTCCTTTCATTCCGCCCGCATAACCATAAGATTATGCGGTGCGGATAGATTCATTTTATCAAGCGACAGTGATAGTACACTTGCCAGTCTTAGTATCGTCATAGGTGGAGTGTTGCTGTAACTACTAACTGTGCCAGAAGCACCAGTATTAATCGTTACCTTTCCAGAATTGGTTACAGTAACATTTTCATTGTCACTAGACCATGTTACGCTCTGAGGTGCGAAATTGTCTGTTTCAACATTAACGGTTAACTGCATACTCTGACCAACGCTCATGTTAACTATAGATGGTGTAACTGTTACGCTTGTTACTGACGGATTGCCTGGCACAAAGAGTGCATTATTAGCAAATGGAGAAACACTAAATGTTTTCCACACATGATACCAATAGTTCCAATAAAGTCCCTCACCATTGTACTGCTCTGTAAAGTTATTGAAGTTATCGAAAATCATAAACCAGTCACGGTCTACAAGAATAACAGGAATTTTGTCCAGCGCGGCTAATTCAGTACTTGTAGGCTCTTTGTAGGTTGGGTCATTTGCAAACAGGAATGCAAGTCTTGCAATATCCAGTTTTCCGAAGCTGTCAACCAAAACTCTGCGACCGATAAACTCAGCTTTACTCATATTGAACGCTGATGCTAATACCTCAACGTCCATCTTAGCGTCAAACTTTGCGTTAATCAAAACATACTGGTCATCCTTTGGTGTATGCGTTGCCACACCAGCGATATTGTAATCACTGGAAAGGAATGTGAAATCATTTGACTGTCCCTTAATGGTTGAGACAATATCATTCATATTCTCTGATGCTACAGCAGGAATAGCAATCGGAAACATATGTCCATCAAGGATATGTCTCGCCAGCATATACTTCATAGTCAGAAACTCGTCATAGTTTGCACCAGTATACATTGCGTCTACAATCTTTGCGATTAAATCAGTAATGCCCTGCCACGTGAGAAAAGCCTGTCTTAACTGGTCGTTACTGATTGTAGCTTTGTAGTATTTCTGGTAATTCATAATGTGAAATGCAGCTCTTACATCGGGAATTTCACGCTTGAACAGATTACTTTCTGCCACACTAGGGTCAAACTGGTACGGCTTTGCAATGTTAACAAAGATTTCCTCGATGCTCTCACCAAATTCAAGCATTCCTTTTTTAAATGCAGACCACGGATTGTCATACATTTTGGAAGTAATTAACACTCTGCCAATTCTATTAACCAGTGCCGACAGAAACTCATTCTGTAATGCTGGATAATCCATAATGATAGCACCAATTTCTCTGATAGAATCCGCATCGGGTGTGGCTTTCGGGACATAGTCACGGTAATTCTGCGTTGCGTTATTTCTGATAACATTCAGAATATCAACGCTTGAATTTGTTAATGTTTTGATGGTTGGTCTAGTAGGCATATCTTAACCCTCTCTTTCTTTGAATAATTCATCAAAGGATTTTACCTCTGAATCTTCTCTTACATCTTCTTCCTGTTCCTCTTTTGCTTCTTCACCTGTTCCGAAGAATCTGTCTCTGTATTTCTTTCTCCATGCTGCGTCATTTTCTTCGTACTTTGTTTTCCAGTCTTCGCTATCATCTGAATCACTGGTTAAACTCTCAAAAGTATCTGACACGTCTTCGATAAAAGAAATAGCTTCGTCAGATTCATCATTTCCGAATCGTTCTCTTAAACGGTTCATTAAAGTTTCTCTGTCTAAAACAGCCATTATTTAATCTCCTTCCATTTTTCTGAATCAAATAATTCTGCTAATCTGATGGATAATGGGTGACTAGGACTAATCATAATCGTACCATTAACAACAGTGATAACAAAACCATTTTCGTGCTTGTATGTACCATCTTTAAACGGCATATTATAAACCTCCTTTACCTTAAGTAAAACCAGATAGGCATAGACCGTTTCCATTCACCACCGTTCTCTGGTGGGTTTGTTGGCGGAACATATTGGTTGTTATACCATTCATACCAGTACCTAGCTATTTGCCTGTCTGTCTGGCTGTATTTATTACTGACGGTCTTTCAAAATTCTTTAAGAAACAATCTGCTAAATATTCCGGTGTTTGTGTGCTAACCTTAAATTCTGCAAATGTTTCGGGGTATTGTGCTGTAGGAATCCATTGTCCTGTTGGTGTGGTCTGTGTGTCAATCCATTCAAGCTGTCCATATCCATCATCCATAGCGTAACCGTTTGCACTAGCCCACTTACTCCAATTTGTCCATGGAGTCCATTGAACTAATCCGAAGCCCCACGGTTGAGCGTGTGAAGCATCTAAGTTCTGATAAATTCCAGGGTTAATGGTAGATTCCTTCTGTTCATTTCCCAACAATCCAGATATTGCTTCTGCTGTCCATCCTTTTGCTAATAATGTAGCAAAATGAATCGTTGCGTTATTCTGCATTTCACCTATACTAAGATAACGGTTTCCTTTAATCCACTCATTCGTTGCACCCTGTTCCCATCTCCATAGTTCATTCCATGAACCTCTGCCACTATTTGCGTTAATGGAAACCTGTTGTTCAAGTGCAACTTTATCAGTGTGTGCCCCCATAGTTCTTGTACCATCGAACGCCATTTCTGTGTGTCCACTTCTGATTAAAATGTCACCAGCAATCCATTCTTCATTTGCGGAATGTTTGGTAAAGCCTAAGTTCCTTAAAACGCCAGCCATAGTTGACGTGGTAAATGGCCATGTCCCCCATTCTTTTACAACTTCAAAACCACCAGCTATTAAAGCATACCAGATAAAACTGGAACAATCATAGTAGGTAATACCGTTCACAGTTCTTTGGTTTCTAAAGTTCTGCGAATAACCCACATTTGGTGCGGCACAAGTTTCAATAGCCCAATTATAAGAAGCTTGAATACTAGGCATACTTATTTAAAATGGGTAACAACTCGTTAACGCATTTCTGCACTTCTTTGTAGTTGTACCCAGCTTTTGTAAGTTTGGTCTGACGTTCTTCGCCGTTTCCAAACTCCCCAGCAATAACCAGCAATGCCGCACTTACTGTAGCTGGTAAGTTTACTGCTGTTACGTTCATGTTATCACTCCTTATCGAGATTGTCGGATAACTTAATAATAGCTTGCGTGTTGTTATTCAGAGCTTCACTAAGCTTGTCCATTTCTTCCTTGTGCTGTTCATCAGATTTTACCTGACGCCAGAACAAAGCTCCACACATAACGATGGGAAACCCTAAAGAACCTACAATCTGAATTATTGCGTTTGCATCCATGCTCATCACCTCACTTTATTTAATTATATCATTTTGCTTGATTTTTGTCAAGAACTATGTTATAATAAAATTATGAAAAGGAGTGATTTGAACGTGGGTGTATATTATGACGACACAAAATTGCTGTCCATGTTAGACTTAAATGGTGCAATACCTGAAATTTTTATTTGTACCAATAATAGAAGTGCTGGAAAGACTACCTATTTTAATAGATTTGTTGTAAATAAATTTAAGAAGAATAAAGAAAAGTTTATGCTTATTTATCGGTACAACTACGAACTTGATGATTGTGCTGATAAGCTCTTCAAAGATATTGAGGGGTTATTCTTTCAAGGAGATACCATGACAAGTAAGAGAAAAGCTTCTGGTATTTTTCATGAGCTGTTTCTAAATGAGGAAAGCTGTGGTTATGCCGTTTCGCTTAACAGTGCAGACCAGTTAAAGAAATATTCTCACCTGTTTAGTGATGTTGAAAGAATGCTATTTGATGAGTTTCAAAGTGAAACGAATCACTATTGTTCTGATGAAATCAGAAAATTTGTTTCCATTCACACCAGCGTTGCAAGAGGGCAAGGAAAACAGGCCAGATACGTGCCAGTATACATGATTGGAAACCCTGTTAGTATTATCAATCCTTATTATGTAGAGTTAGGAATCAGCGAACGATTAAGAGATGATACAAAGTTTCTTCGTGGTGATGGCTATGTGTTGGAACAAGGCTTTGTTAAAAGTGCTTCACAAGCACAACGAAATAGTGGTTTCAATAAAGCGTTTGCTAGAAACTCTTATGTAGCTTATTCGTCACAGTGCGTCTACTTGAATGATAATAAGGCGTTCATTGAAAAGCCAGAGGGTGTTGGTAAATATCTTTGTACACTTAGATATAATGGTACTGATTATGGCGTGAGAGAATTTGCTGAAGCTGGATGTATTTATGTTGACGGTAAAAGTGATTCATCATTTAGATTTAAAATTACTGTAACAACAAATGACCATGAGATTAACTATGTGATGTTAAAGAGAAACGATATGTTCCTTTCAACGCTGAGAGCATATTTTGAAAAAGGATGCTTTAGGTTTAAAGACCTGAAATGTAAAGAAGCTGTATTAAAAGCTTTGAGTTATTAGGTATCTGCTGATGACAAGCACATTGACTAGCGTGGATAGCACAGTTGAGAGATACTGCCATGTAATGTTTTCGGTTTCGCTGACCGCTGTGTGTTACCATCAGTTCCAGATATATAGAAAGGCTGGTAGATTTTTTCTACCAGCTTCTTTCATTACTTCCGTATTAAAATTAAATCGCCATCTGAGTCAATTTCTGATTCGGCTATTGGGTCAATTATTGGAATTCTTGACTTTTGCGAATAACCACGTCTGAAATAAACGTCACTATTTAACGTAGCTTCACCACTATCTATAGCTTTTTCTAATACGTTATACAATTCTGCTATTGTCATGTTATCACCTCATCTGATAATCTGTGTTTACAAGTAGTACTCCACCTTGTATGCGCTTTGCCATAAGTTTTCCTGGTATTTTTAAGCCAACCTTAAAATCATTTAATTTTCTTTCTTCTTTAATGAAATTCTTTTCTTCATCATTCTTTCCTTTCAGTATTTTCTTTGCCTTGCGTGGTTTATTAGTATTAACACAATCATTGTACTTAATAGAATCAATAAATAAATCTTTGCATTTTTGACTCATTCCAGCGCATTTAACATCCCATGACGGTGTAACTGACTTTCTATTTTCCATTACCACGTGCTCTATATATGTTTTCTGCCTTGTAAAAATTGCTTTATCCCAGCATGACTCTAGTTTCCAACAACAAAAATCAGAATCATGCTCTGTTATTCCTAGTATTTCATCGGGGTCTAAGTCGCAATGTATTGAGTCTGTATCCGCATAAATAAAACCACGCTCATTTACACCATGATAGTTTAACTGAGCAGCTGTTATTGTGAAACATCTTGAATAGCTTGTTATGGCAGAACCACAAGGTATATAACCGGGTTTCTTGCTGTTATCTTTTACGCTAAGGAAACCTAAAGCTCCGTTGTCTTTTATGTAACATATCTTAAATGAAGAATCAGTGCTTGCCGCTTCTTTTCCGTAAAGATTATTTAAGAACAACTTTGCTAATGTTCTGATTGCTCCTTTGCTAGTCATTTTTATTTTCTTGTACTTATTAATGTATTTATCAAAAATACCTATTTCAGTGTAAAACCAACACCCATCAAGTATTTCAACATCGTACATTTCATAGTGCTTTTTTATTAACTCAAAATCTGTACAAGTTAATGTTAATATAACTGATGAATCTTTTATACTACCATCAGGCATTTTCATGTGACTATAGTATTCACCATTATAGAAAAAGTCTGAGGTTTCAAGTGATTCATTACCCTTATATAAGAATGTTCCCTTAATCTGTATAAATGGTAAGTAACCCTCTCGTATTTGAAACCTAAATTTTACACGCACAAAGTAATAATTTCTTAGTGCTTTTTCTGGTATAAAATCCCCTTTCCAAAAGGATGGCTTACCTACCGGATATCTATTTCCGCTTTCACTACTCATCATTGACGGATAAAGGGAGTTCACATCTGCTGTAGTTCCTTTTCCTTTTATTTGTCCTTCTTTCCCTTTTACTAAATAGCACCACCCCCCTCTATATGATTTTCTTACATAATCACCAGCGTTATCGTAACCATATATCTCTTTATCAATAGGCATTTCATATAGATTTGGAAAGAACATTTCATAATCTTCTTTATCATATGTCTTTTTAAATTCTTCCAAACAACAAGAACCTATTGTTAACTTGTCGTGCCCTTGTTCAAACATTATTTCTAATGCTTCTTTTACAACTAGAACGTCATTTGCTATATATTCTTTTTCGCTATCAGTTATTTCACAGCCAGGATATCTGAAACCAGTATATTCCATATCAAGTTTCTTGTGCTTAGTGCCGAAGCTTTTACCAATTTCTTTTACAGAAAATGGTAATAGTTTAAGTGAATCTCTTATTTCTATAAATCTGTTTCCAGTTTTGACGATAATACAATACCATTGCCCCCTATCAGATATGCTATACCTAAAGCTATCATTTGGCATTTCTTTATTACTCATCCATTCATAATCAAATTCACTATGCTTTATATAAGCTTGCGGCATTTCAAGTTTGTTAATGAAATAATCAATCCAGAAAGAGCCATCGAACTTTAAGTTGTGATAATATACAACTATATTGCCCTTTAAGGTTTTTAAATACTCCCATGTATCATCTATGCTATGGAAGATTTCAACCTTTTCAGTATTAAACTGTACAATAGCACTAGCCCAAACATCAGTTCGAGTCTGTCCCTGATAGACTGTGGTTTCAAAATCTCCCATATAATAGGAGTATTTTTTCACTCTCAATAGAATCACCTACTCTGAATAAGATTCTGAGTCAATTATGTCACTTATTTCAAGCCTTGAACCGTTATCCATGCCTGGTAAATCTCCAAACATTGCGTCACAGTATGCTAATATGGCTTGTATACTATCTCCAAATAAAGCTACATTGTTTAAGTATTCGCTAAGTGATTCATTTTTATATTGCAACGCGTATGCCACATTATCTTTACCACTTTTCTGAATTGCTTCATCAAGTTTACGCAATATTATTTCTGCTACTTTTGCTGGAAATCGTGAAATCTGGTTCTTGTATTCACGAATAACCATATCAGTAAAATCTGCGTATCTTTCTTTTTGCTGTCTTTCTTTCTTTTTCTTATTTTTAGTGTCAACTTTTGGTTTTTGTTTATGTTTTGATTTTGGGCGTTTACCCTCTAATAATTCACCTGTTTCAGTATCGAGAAACACGCTTTTATTATAGATATATTCTATATCTATTTTCTGTAGTCTGCGAACAGAACCTTGAGTTATCTTTTTTGGAATATCTGGAAGAATATTTATTGCTGGAAAATAACCCTCTTTTCTAAGCCTGTTAATTGTGGACTGAATGCGTTTTCTTTGCTTTCTATATTCTTGTACAGTTTTACTAACTTTTTTAGCCATATTTTTTACCTCACAAGATGAAAAAGCCCTGCCCACCTGTTGTAGTGGGAGGGCTTATATTTTAGATTACCGAACAAGTGAGAAATTGTTTTCCTTTGTAATTTTTACTGTCCAGCTTGTAACATTTTAACTGCCACGGTTCGTCATCACCATCTGCTGTCATTTCATCATAAATATCGGAGAATGTAGTCCAAAAAGCTTCTGAACCGGTGATATACTTCTCTCCGTTCTTATCAACGATAACGTAAACTGGATAATCTACATTGTCAGATTTCTCATTGTGTATCATGAGCATTACCCAAAAATCGGGGTCTATGATTACCGCATCATTGGTGATAATTTCATCAAGCTTCTTTGCATCACTGGTGTCCTTAAACATTACTCTTTCTTTTTTGGAAAGTTCCTTACTTGCGTTCTCAATACTTACTGAATATCCTGTCATTGTTTTTTCTCCTTTTTCTTATTATCTGTAACCCGGAATTACCCTTCAACCATTCTTTTCTGTTTCTGCGTTTCTAGGCGGTAAAACCTTTGCTAACTCAATAAACTTTTGCTCTGACATACCGTACAGTGTTTCTGTTTCGTGGTATTCGACAACCGTTACACACTTTTCAGTTTCGTTGTCGATAACCTTTTTAGCTGCTCTTTCTACAGCCTGTTTGTCTTTGAATGTACCTGAAAGGGTTACATCCTTGTTGAATGGCTCTGCTGTTTCAATGTTGAGACAGAGGGCTGTTACCTGAGTTGCGATTACTGTTCTTGTTACCATTCTTTCTCGTGCCATAATGTTTTTTTCTCCTTTTCTTGTTTGCTATCCGCACTATTGCGGAAATGGTAGACTAGGACTTGAACCTAGTTAACGCCTGGTTACGTTCTACCAAATAACTAATTTAATGATGTGAATAATATCTTTATGTATTAATTCTAATAACTGTTCTTTCTCATAAACGAATGGTGTATCTATTGTGATTCTAATAAATAACCCGTTGTCCATCATATAGGAATATTCTACGCCATAAATATTTGTTTTCCAATTTATAAGTGTAGTTTCCTCTGAATATATAGCCTGCTCAAATATGT
>CYGL01000605.1_pt1 | contig 13101 bp, 16 predicted proteins | sample 485531 | NCBI WGS metagenome assembly CYGL01 (sample SAMEA3497897, study PRJEB9818) | human gut metagenome | reverse complement strand
ATCTTGCAACCTATTATACATTGTAGGAATAGATAAATCTGCATTTCTAGGGCCAAAGCCTGTTGTTGCAATTGAGCTTTCAATACTTGCAAGTCGGGGATAGGTGTTAACGGCTTCAGGTTTTTGAGGCAAAGGTACTGCAGCCATTTGAGCTGGTGTACCTTATGCAGATTATCAAGCCGCTTTATTGGATAGACAAAAACAAATGATTTCAGCTAAAGCTGCTCAGATTGAAAGTGAATTAAAAATGGCTCTAGCCAATGAAGATAATGTATTCAAAAAACAACAATTAATGGCTTTAATCGAAAATAATGCAATGTCTGCTCAGAATACTTTGAATAACTTAGACTATCAAATTCAAAATACTAACTATCAAAGTCAAGTGTCTGGAATGAATAATCTATATTTACAACAATTAAAGAATGTTGCTAGTCAACAAAAGGCTGAAGACGACTTTAAAAATCAATTAATGTTAGAAGAATATAAAGCTAAGCTAAAGCAACAATACCCCTCTAATACTAATCAATGGTCTGCAGTAAATGCTATGAATGCTATGGCTGGATACGACCCTCAGAAAGCAGGTCAATTACTAGAAGCCTCAGGATTAGGTCCTCAACTATTCCCTAATATGACTCCAGACCAAGCTCAACAAATATTTGGTACTGGAAAAGCTCAACCTAGCCAAGGTGGTATTCTAGATATGTTAAGAAGAAAAGCTGGGTTAATCGGTGGAGATATACAAGCAAATGAATTATAATAACGATATTGAAATAAAAAATTCAATGACTCCTCAAGAGTATTATAATTATTTAATGAGTAATCTATCAGATGTAGGTAGTAATATGTCTCAGGGGGTACCCCCCTCTGGGGCATCAACCCCGACTTCTGGGTTCTGGGCTTTATCGCCTGAAGAGAGACAAAATATATTATACGGAACAGGTCAACAAGCTCCTGATTTAGGTGCTAGTATAAGAGGGACTGGAAATAATATTCTAAAGAATGCTCAAGCTAATATGGCTGAGATAGGTACTGGGTTGACAAATATAATGGCTCATCCTGCAGAAACTCTTGAGACTATTGGTGGGTATATTGGAAGGAATTACAGAAACCCTTATAAGATTATTGGTGATGTATCTGATGCTATGAACTTCTACCATATAAGTTTAAACTAGGAGAGTATTAGGAAATAAAACGATTAGGAGAGATAGCAGCTGGGGCTGCAGTAGGAGCTTATGAACATCCGGTAGATGCTTTAATGGATTTTTGCCTCACTTGGTGGAGGAGAAGCCTTAGGTGCTGTTATTAAATCTACAAAAGCAGGACAGAAGGCTGTAAAGGCTGTAGAAAATATTACTGCTAAGGCAGGATTTGACTTAGGTGGAGATATTAACAAAGCTGTACAAGGTGGTATGGATGTTAACAAGTCTGCAGTACAAAGAGATTTAATTGAAGCTAGTAAACCTATCCAAACTCCTACAGTAATGAAAGCTACTCCTGAAGATTTAGCATTAGCTATTCGTTCAGCTGAAGAAGGTTTACCTGTAACTGGTAAGGCATTAGAGATTAAAAACTCTTTAAAAGATTTCTCAACTAAATGGGATGATGTGTTCAAGAAATACTCTCCTCATACGTGGGTAGACCCTGAGGAGCTATCTATTATTCAAAAGATAGCAAGAGATACTAGTGATACTTATCAGGCTACTAGAAAAACTGTTACTCCTATCTTAGATACTTTAAAAGAAGAGAACGGTTTAGCTAAGGTTAGGGAATTATCTAATAGTGGAAATGATTTGGCAACTAAAGTATTAGAGGCTAAAAGGTTATACGATACTGGCGAAATATTTCCTGTAACACACGGATTAGCTGAGGTAGATAAAACTAAGGCTAATTGATAAAAGTCTTCAAATTAAAAATAAAAGATTTTCTACAAGAGAATTTGGCAATGCTTCATATAAAGATATTGCTGAGCAGTTAGTAAGACCTTCAGAGTATCTTGAGAGTTTAGGTGTAAACTTTGCTAATAGTGAAATGGCTAGACAAATATTAGAAGGTTCTAGTTTGGGAGGAGTAAAGTCTTTAGCTCCTGATGATATTGGTAAGGCGGTATATATTCAAAGAGAAGCCCTTGAACAAGCAATGCGTAATGAAAAAGATATTCACGAAGTATTGAAGTCTGCTAAGAGAGAAAAGATATTAGATGATGATATTCCTCTGGATGAAACTGTAGCTAAAGTTCTAGAAAATAAACCGAAAGAAGAGGGCAGTCATTCGGTGGAGTTACTGGAGATGTAGTTAAACTTGCTAAACAATCAATGCTAGGTGCAGGTTCTTACCTAGGAGGTAACGCTTTAACAGCTGCTTCTACTGCCATCCTTAACTCAGGCCCTATGTTGATATCCGATATTATTAAAGCTTCCAAGTCTAAGGGTAAATTACTTCAAGAATTAGGTTTATATCGCAGCGATAGTTTAGCTACTAAAATGCATCATCCTGTTACCCAAGCTATAAGTGATATCAACAGTAAAACTGGTGGAGCTGCTTTAAGATGGGTTGATAGAAAAATACAGAATTGGTGGGGTGAAGTTGGAGCTCATGCTGCTTTAAGAAAAGCTGGAGTAAATAGTATTCCGGAAGCCACTAAAGTTCAGTTAGCTAATATTATTCATGATACCAGAAGAGCTGGATTGCTAAATGACCCTGTGTCTAGTTTACCTGCAGGCTTGCAAGATGTATTGGGTGTTACTAACCCATTCTTTAATTGGATTGAGACTGCTACTAAGTCTACATATCATCAATTAAAAGAAGCTCCATTCTTAACCAACGTAGTTGTGGGAGATATTCTAGGTAATATTGGTTACGACCAAGAAATGCAAAATAGATTAAAACTTGGCGTTAAATCTACGAGACCTTATGTATCTTATAAATTTGATGATAGGACTGGAGAGATTAAAGAAACTACAGCAGAATTTATGCCTATAACTTCTTCATTTAAATTCGCAGAAGGCGTATTAAATAGAGATGCTGGTATGTTGCCAGCTTCTATTCCTGCATTAAGCGATTTAATTAGTGTAGCTCAAGGTAAAGATAAATATGGAAATCCTTTAAAACGAGCTGTTAAATTGAACGAAGTAACTCAAGCTGTTGGTACTACTAGATGGAAAATGAACCCTCAAACAGGTGAGATGCAGAAAATAGGTAGTCAAGGAGACGAAATGCTTGCTACTGCAGTAAAAGCTTTAATGGTTCCTACATCGTTATGGAATAGAACTGTAGCACCTGCTATAGGTGGAATGATGGGTATGCATTATAATCAACCTTATGCACAGTCTATCTTTGGTGATTTCTCTGATACCGATGTTTATAATAATATATTAGTGGGGGGTAATCCTGATAAACCTAGAACTGGTATGGACGTTATAAGAGCTATATCTGGAAGAAGCGAATATCCATACTTTGAAGATAGAGATTATATGACACCTGCCGAAGCTCGTAAATTTATGAGAGGTGTAGCAAGACAAAGAAGTAGGAGATTGCAATAATGACTCTAGAACATTTTAACTTACCTCGGCAAGATTGGTATGACGTTATATCTACCGACGAAAAGACTGGCGAAATTAGAGGTAGGATATATAAAGATAGACTTATTGAGAATTTCAATGCTATCGAAAATAAATTGAACGAAATAATAAAACTACAACCTTATAATACGAAATATCCTGATACATCAAAATTTATCTATTCAGATGTTACTCTTGATAGTGATACAAATAAAGTAGTCAATCTTAAATCATTTATAGATATTATGGGGTTAAAGAATACTCCTTTAGCTGTTCAATTTGGAGATAAAAAACTCGCTAGATTGTCGTACTATGATAATGATTATAAGCTTAAGAATATAAGTAATATTAACTTAAGCGATATAAGCAGTACTAAACCTTTTGTTATAGCAGATATAGAAAACCAAACTATCACTGTTAGTGGAGACTTGACGGAAATATCTGGGAAAGTTATTCTCGGAAAGTATAACGGAGAGAGTATTGATGCCTGCTTGGATACCCCTGTGGTAAATTTAGATGCATATATTATGCAAATAATAAGTAGTAAGGTATATACTACCTCAATCGCTACAGGTTTAACCGATGTAAATGTTATTTATTATAGTTCAACAAGAAACAATGTAATGGGACTCAGAAATAGAAGTGACATTAGTGGTACTATATCAGATTACACTGGAGCATATAATAAGGAGGTTGAATAGAATGACGTTTGATTTTTTTAACACTTCCGATTTAGCCTTTGGAGGAAAATTAACTTCTGCATTTAAACAATTATTCAATAAGACTGAACAAGCTGAAGATAATATAGACTCAGTATTAGAGAGACAAGCTATTTATTCTGATTACTTCTTTAAGAATTATATTGTAGGGGGGCCTACTAATGCTACACAGCCTTGTAGAACAAATGAAATATTAAACCTGATTAAAAATGTAAATGACGCTATTGACGTTAATATACTGTTCGCAGCGGCTAATAGCACCGATGACGACATATTAACTATTAATGCAAATGTATATGATAAAACTCTTAATATAGTATCTAAAATAACTGTAAGTAAAAATCTCGGGATAGAGGACTGGGGGTTTACTGGAACAGTAGCTCAAAAGATTGGAATAATGCTTTCGTATTACTTATTCTTTATTCCAGCAGACAACAATATGAGTATGATAACTAAGTGTAGATTATCTAGGACGAAGGAGCCTGAGGAGGGTGAGGAACTTCTATTTAAAATAAATATATACCCTAGTTTGACATACAGCAAATTTACTCTATCTTATTTGAATAAAAGGTATTCTATGGCTGTGGGCAACTTCTCTGGATATAAAAAACTTGGAACAGCAAGTATAAATTCTACTTCTGGTCTTAGTACTACATATAATTATGACAAATATTTTACAGACACTATTGTTAACACAGGTGGTTACCCGAGTAAAAAGTATATGGAAAAAGGGACTTCGTTAAGGGATTTTATATTAAGTGTAAAAGTAACTAACTATCTGGTCATTAAAGTAAATGGAGTTATTAGATATAATGTAAAAGCGCCTAATGCCACTATTAATACAATTATATTTATAATACTTAGAAAAGGTGATGTAATAGAGTTTGAAAAAGATAATGACCTTGGGATGTTCGGGAAAGTCAAAGGATTAGATACAGATAGGTTTTCTCTGGTATCTTATGAAGAAGAGGTAAAAAATTAATGGCGACGAATAATAATTACGGTCCTAATTTTCAATTTAAAGGACAGGTTAAAATAGAAGATGTGTCTAAACAACTAGAATTATTAACTGATGGTATCAATAGTATGATAAATACTTATAACGATGCAGGTTATGTTACTGATATTGATTTGAATGATGTGTCACCGGAATTGTCTCCAATGGATTATACTTTAAGCGTTGGAGGATTGAAGAAAGTATTGGATGCTTATGATGGCACAGTAATTGGCTGCAATGTATTTACTGATAGTAAGAAAGAAAACCTTTATATAAGCTCAGGGTTATTGATTACACGAAACAGAGGTTATGGCCTTCCAAGTGCAGTAATCAAAAATGAAGGTCAGACTGAAATTTGGTACTCTCCAAGTAAAAACCAATATGTAGGTAGTAGTGCAGTAGTTAAGGAAGAGTCTACATTTACTTTCCCTAAATTTACATCCTCAGAAACATGGGGAAAATTAGATGTGACACTATCAACTAGTTTTAAAGGGGAAAGCTCGATTGGCACTGGTATTGCATCCCAACTGAATAAACCTAATAATATATGGGATTGTCTAAATGGGGGACAAACATCTATTATGATGGGTTTTAGTGGCGTTGCTAATAGAGGGCAAAGCGTATCTAATATCGTAGAGAGATATAAATGGACAAACTTTCCGAAAACCGTTTACGCAACAAAATTAACTTTTGACTCTAATAACAATTGGCACGACGATAAACTATTTGAAGGTTGCAATATTACAGTACAAGCAGGAAGTTATAAATCGACCCAACGATTTAGCGAGAGAACTTGGCGGTCATTTACTTTTGACTTTGGAGGACAAATCCCTGTTAATAGTGTTATAATAACGTTTGCGTTTGATACTCCAAAGAAATCATCCCAAGTATGGTATTTGTATAACTACATTAGGAATTTAGTCCTTCATTGTACGACAGTAAATACCAAACCTGCTGGTGGAGGTATTGTTGGAGCGGATGATTTGGTTAGAGTTGCAATATTAAATCATAACACTAATAAGAATTATTTAAACGTTACTGGGTTTAGACTAGCACCTGAAAATATGAGAATAGCTGCTAGTACCAATATTAATAAAACTTGGACTTCTTCCGATACTATTGATAACCAATCAGCTGATAGGTATATAGCATTCTTACCTCAAGAAGCGGATAGTAATCTGGCTCTGTATAGCAAACTATTCTTACCTATGGGGTGCGGATACGCTGCTTGGGGGTCTTATCCTAAAGTTGCAAAAAGTAGACAAAAATATTTGTAAATAATTTTTAACAAACTATTGATTTTATATCTTAAATATAATATAATGTATAATATAAAGGAGATTGCACTATGCAATACATTAATGCTGTGCAAGTCATAGGCACTAAAAGACCTTTTACTTGTACCATTCAAACAAATGAAAACGCTGCTAATTTTAATCCATTCGACCTCACACTCTACTCTGTAAGGTTCCGTGTGTTAGGCGCTCCTACTGCAAATGCTAAAGTATTAATCGAACATTTAATTACTGGTAATACGGATATAGAAACTGTGGGACAGATTACTAATGCTGCTGCTGGTGAATTTACTTTTACTCTTAGCGCACAGGAGACATTGGATTTGGGTTTGGGGGATTTCCCTATTAGCCTAGAATTAGTAGATGCTGGTTCTGGCGAACTTATATACACAATCACCGAAGGCGGTCGAAACGGTGAATTTAATAAAATAAGAATTGTACAAGTATAATATAAGGAGATATAAATAAATGGCATATAGAACAGATGGAACAGCCAATTTTAATTTCTTTATTAATAGACAAGGTCCGAGAGGCCCTCAAGGTATACAAGGTCCTGAAGGTTTCAGCCCTAATGTACAGGTGGAAGAAGACCAAGGGAATACGTTTACCTTGCGCGTTACTAATAAAGATAACTTCTTTATAACTTCAAATTTAAGAGAGCACAAAGAAGACCGTGGTGGCGATTATATTCGCTACGATAGAGCAGGACAATTAATGTATATTGGAGACCCTGATTTTGCTACTACTGTCAAAGCTGGCGAAGTTCGGTTGTCAACCGTAGACGATTTAACTGCTGGCAGTGATACTGTAGCTCTTACCCCTAAAGTTTATAAAGATGACGTTACTAGTATCAAAACAGAGTTACAAGGCGATATTGCAGCTACGAACTTAAAGATAGATAATTTAGATACTAAAGTAACTAAAATAGATGATAATACAGTAAAATTAACTGGAGCTCAAGATATCGGGGGCGATAAGACCTTCACAGAAAAAACTACTTTCAATCAAGGGATTAATACAAATAGCGTTAATACTCTAGATAATGAGGAAGCGATAAGAATAAGCAGCCAAGATATTGGTTTTAATTTTCCTTTAAAGGTTAAATCTATTCAAGATGATGACAGTAACACTTACTATTTGCGTCAAGGTAAAGTTGTAGCTGGTGATAATATTCAAATAGAAGATACGACTGACGGTATTAAAATCAGTTCTAGCGCACAAGGTGATGTTACTTTGGCTGGAGATAATAGTTTTACTGGCAATAACACTTTTGCTGGAGAAACTACATTCAATGGTCATACTTGGACTAAAGAGCAAGAAGCTGTAACTCTAAATGTTACAAGTAATGCAACTTTTAAAAATGCTTATGTAACTGGGACTCTATCTTCTTTAGGAGAAATTTCTGCAGTATCCATTCAGGCTGCAGGTATTAAAAATAATCAAAATAATAAATACTATTTAAACCAAGCTTCTATTACTGCAGGCGATAATGTAACTATTGAAGAGACCGCAGAAGGTGTCAAAATAAGTTCTACTGGTGGCGGCGGAACTAATGCAGGACTCGAAGGAGACTACTGCTCTAGATATGGCATAGTCGATTGTCCTAACGGTATATTAACTGAAAGTACTGGAAAAGTTACTTTAAATGCTGGTGTCGTGATGCAATTGACGGAAACTGATGGTCTTACAACTAATGCTTCAGAAATGGCACATGATATCAAATCTACCGTAGATTTTGATTTATTCTATACTTCAGGAAGTTTGTTAGAGGCTACTCAAGTAGTATTCTCTGAACAAGAACCTGATAATGGAGGAGATGGTGTACTAGCTTGGTATAACGGTAGCCAATGGCAATTCAAATCCAACGATACTGGGAATGTTTGGAAATCAGCTCCTGCTGTAAGATTAGCTCATATTCACATTACTGACGGTAATATTACCAGAATTGACTATATTGGTAACAGACATTTAAATAAAGTTATACCTGTAACGGTAGATACACAACAAACTATTAGTGGAAGTAAAGTTTTTAAAAGGTTTAGAATTGCAAGTGAATTTACAGGCACAGCACAGCTCATCTTCGAAACAACAAATAATGATAAGACCTATGTAGTAACACCACTTACTGTTAATGAGCTGGGTGCTCGCAGAATATTTGTAGGGGAACCAAGTAATTATCAATTGGTATTAAGAGGGACATCTATTGTTAACAATCTTGATAAAAAGTTCTTAGTTCAAGGTAGTGTTACTGCTGGTTCTGATAACCTTGTAATAGCTGAAACAGACGATGGTATTAAATTAGTAGTAAATGCCCCTACGGACGCACAGTTTGGTCAGTTGCAAGAGTCTATAGCTGACTTGAGTACTAAGATAAATAATTTAACTGATAGAGTAAGAGCTCTTGAAGAACAAATCGATGGAGGAGTAGCAAGTAGTATCTACGCACCTGAACCCCAACAACTTAAAGAACAAATAGTACAGGGTACTGATATTAGTGAAAATATAAATCCTGTATCAGAAGATATTAGCATAATAGATGGAGAATAATAATTATGGCATTAACAACACAATTTTGCAGAATAATAAAATGGATATTGAACGGTTCGTCTACCTATGATATAGTTCCCATGGGAGGGGCAGGAATTGGGAATGTGAATGTAGCTAAACAAATATCGCCCACCCCTTCTTATCGGAGTAATTTAGTTAAGCCATTTACAGTTGCCGCTGCTGGCACTAAAAACATAAATACTGGGTGGCATACGATATTATTAGGAACTTCCTCGACCACAAACTTAGCAATGAATTTTGATATTCAATTAACAGTTGGTACCTGCTCTTTGTCGGGGGAAATATGTACAACAAGCGGAACATACACTAATTCAACATCAGAAAATGTTACAATTTATTCGATAAGTGATAATTTATTATCAGTAGATGTAGCTAGCGACGGTGTTTGTTTCCCGATATCAATAACTAAATTTGATACTCCTGTTGTAGTGCCACCAGGAACAAGTAAATCGTTTACGATAAGTATAGACACGAGTAAATTTAAGGACGCTTTGACAGTATAAATAAAACATAATAACAAAAGGAGGAAACTTCTAAATGACACAGATAAAATTACGTCGGGATACGTCGGCTAATTTCGCCTCAGCAAATCCTGTATTAGGTACTGGCGAACCAGCCTACGAAACTGATACTAAGAAATTAAAAATAGGAGATGGTACTACTGCTTATAATAGTCTAGACTACTTTACAGGTGGTAGCAGCACTTTCGAAGTCGTGCAACCGCTTAAGTTAGTAGATGGCACTTTAACTCTACAAATAGATGAACAGACTATTCAAGTGCAGAATGGTAAACTAGTTGCTAATCTAGATGAATTGGGAAATGAAGTAAATGATTTATCAGGAAGAGTAACAGCCGTAGAAGCTGATGTGTTAAAGAAACAAGATAAGATAGTTACATTAACTCAAGAAGCTTATGATGCACTCGCAGAGAAGAACCCTGAAACTATTTATATGATTGAGGGAGAAACTTCCTCTGATTTACCAATAGCCTCAGCAACTACTCTTGGTGGTGTCAAAGTGGGAGATAACCTATCAATTACGGTAGATGGGATATTGTCTGCAGTTGGAGGTCCTCAAGGTGCCGATACAAATTTGAGCAATCTTACTAATTTAGGGAAGGCTCAAATAGCACATCTCGCGATGCCTAGTGACAAATATACAGACTTAACATTAGGTGCAAGTGGAAGTGATTACACAGCTCCTTCTGATGGTTGGTATTATTTAAAATATAATTCTACTAGCAGCACTTGTGCTGCTGTTATGGAAGTTAGATTGAATGGGAGTATATTATATGGGCTAAATAATAGTATAACGGCAGGCACTTATAATCCTCAAACTACTCTCTTTGTTAGAAAAGGTACTACAATGAAACTATCGCATCAAAATGGAACCGTACATTTCTTTAGATTTATTTACGCTCAAGGAACAGAAAGCGAGGCTCAATAATGTATTTAGGATATCAGAATGGGAAAATTAAATTCTACACAAAGGAGCAATTACCTCAAGAATTCTATAACTTGGAAAAAAGTGAATATACTGAAAAAGAATATGTGCTTGACGGGGAAGAGTACGTTTTAAAGGATGATGCTTATAATGAGAAAAAAACAAAAGAAGAACAAGAAATAATCAATCATCTTACTTGCACCGCTCTTGATTTAGCTACATTTATCAAACAATCTGGATTGACAGATGCTGAAGTTCTTCAATTTTTAAACGCTAACCCTTCTCTTCAACTTCAATTAACTCTTTGTAAAGATGTTTATTGTGGCGTTGTCAGACAATTGTGTCCGCTTAAAATTACAGAGGCATTGACTTTAACGGATGAGATGGTAGTAGCATTCTTCAAGAAAAAACACAATATGGAATAAAAATATATGTCTATAATTAAAAACAGTAAAAATATTGGGAAAATAATACTCAATGACACTAATATAAGTAATGTATATCAGAACAGTAAAATCTACTTCGGCACACAAAGTGGTCAACCCCCCGCAACTCCGCTATACCTAGCTAGTAATGGCGACATTATGCTTAAAGCTGGTACTTATAAGGCAGGGGTAATGGACGAGTCTACAGGAGATGAAACTATTGAAGACTATCAAGTAGCTGAAGATACTAAAGTAAGATGGAATATTCCGAAGAGTTATAAAAATATTGAAGCGACTTTGGCTGCGATAGAAGGACAGAACGTTCCTGCTGTGGTAACCGAATTAGCTATCCCAGCTGTTGGGAATTTTAATGTAGCTGCACAATCTGTAGCATGGTCTAAGAGCGACTGGGGTCATAGAGAATATTGGCAAGATAGCGCTGAAGGTACTTTAGATACTCATTTTACTATTAATTTTAGTAAGTCTCAATTCTACGGAGGATATGCAGGTGCACTAGAAAGTGGTAACAATACTTGTACATACAAGGTAAGACATTTAATGTCTTTTAAAGTACCAGAAACCGCTTCCTATCAATTTAATTATTATCTGAACACTGGACCAACAATAGACTCAAGCGACAAATCACCAATTACTTTAAGTCTATATAAGAAATCAGATAACTCTCTATTGTATACAACCTCTGGTACAACAGGTTATCGCTCATACAATAACGCTATGTACGCAACATTATCGTTTACTGGAAATAACTTAGCGTTAACGAAGGATGACGAACTATATGCAGACATAACAATAGATAAAGTCATCAGGTATGGAGGCTCAAATGTTTCTAACCACTATAGTGGGAATTTGAATTTTGAGCAATCTTTACAGTCGATATACTCCGTGCCGAATGGTAGTCAACAAGTAACGCTAAGGATTGATATATACGGAGAAGACCCAGCTATGATTAATATTATTGAATACCAAGAAGGAATGGAGGATATATATCCTAATGGATTAATAGGGACTATAAACTGGACAAATGGGGTAGTTTCATCTATAACATAAACATAATACATAGGGGGGGGGAGTTACTCGCTCCCCTCCTATATCTAATAGTATATATATAAAGGAGGGATTATACTATGGTTCTTACAGTAATTAATATTATCGCGTTAGTATTACTAGCAGTGGGCTATTTCAGAGGGAACTATACTATAGTCGACCTCGAAACTTGGAATAAATTAGCACATTTCTACAATGAATATTCAGATGGTGAAGGAGGAATTGAAGTTCCTGAACGAGCTGGAGGAGAAGGTTTCTTCCGAGAATATATAGATGAGTATGAAGAAGATGAAGAGGAGGAAGAAGATGAGTAAAAAAAGAAATAAGGTATATGTTATACATTTCTGCAGGAACAAAGAATGTAACAATGGATGGCTAGATGAAGATTTAACGCATGCACAGACTGTCCCACCTAAGTGGAAGTATTGTCGAGAATGTTCAAAAAAATTAGGGATAGATTTCGACAGTCAAAACCCAGATGACGCAAAAACAGAAAAACAAAAAGAGCGTGAATTAAATCTAAGAAATATTCAATAATTATAAGAAATAATCCGATATTTAAGGGGTTATTTAAAAGAGTAATAGGATTTATCCTAACCTGTAAAAAATAGTTAATTCTAAGAAATAATTGATTTTATGAGTAGAGAACATTTAATTATGTGGAAAGCTATTGAAAAAGGATGGCAAGCATCCGATTTAAAAAGAGTAAAAAATAAAATATACGAACTATGGAAGGATTTTAATTGTTCTATTCCTTTTGAAGACGCAGAGTCTTTATGTTATTTATTAGGTGAACCTATTGATTACAAGACTGAATGGTCTTTAATAAGATTATGTAAAGATGGTGTGATAGATATATTCGAAAAAGACGGTTTGCACTATATAGACTTAATAGAATTTATCCCAAGTAAAAAGAAAAGGAAAAATAAAAATGAATAATATACCTTTTAACTCAGCACAAAATGTGATTAACGTAGCAAATAAATTAAATTTAAGTATTCCTGAAGCTCAAATGTTAATACAGAGAGCTGG
>CYGL01000604.1_pt1 | contig 13114 bp, 23 predicted proteins | sample 485531 | NCBI WGS metagenome assembly CYGL01 (sample SAMEA3497897, study PRJEB9818) | human gut metagenome | reverse complement strand
GAAGGAGACAAATCATACTTATAACCAGAAGCGCAGAATGAGCGAAAGCGCAAAGCCGCCGGTGGTGCGGTATTGCAGCGTTTGCGGCAAGGCGCTTCCGGCGGGGTCTACGGCGAACCGGAAGTATTGCCTGACCTGCGGCGAGAAGGTACATCTGGAAGCTGCGCGGGAACGTGCCCGGCGATTGCAGAAAGAAAAGCCGAAAATCAAAAAGTTTGCACCGCCGCCAAAGCCCGCACCGAAGGAGAAGCTTCCTCGGGGCGTGCACCGCAAGGTGGACAAGCCCTGCAAGGAGTGCGGCACGATGATGTACGGTGTGGATCCCGGAAAATTTTTTTGCGATGCCTGCAAGAAGCGCAGATACGGGAAGTCCAGCGTGGACGCCGGCACGCAGCCCGGCATTGTAAAACCCAAGGAAAAGCCCAAAACCAACCACGACCTGCTCGTGGATGATAATGCTGCTGCCGCAGCCAAGGGCATGAGTTACGGCCACTTCAAGGAGTGGCAGCGCAGACAGAAGGAGTTGAAGGAACGTGGCGAAATCTACTAGAGGCGAAGCGTGGCACGACAGTTACAAAGCTATTTTTAACAAGTTTGGCTGCATCCGGCTGACCTTGGAGCAGGTCAGCGTATGTATGGGCATCCCGGCGCGGTATGTGCGCAAGCGTTACCCGGACGGCTGGTCTAACATGGCCGGACAGGAAGGCTCCGGCCGCGGCAATACCATCCGGCTGGACACCCTGCTGGATCAGGAATTTGGGGCTCACTGAGGAGGAAACGTCATGGAAACATTAGGAACACCGTTTGTTTGCACCTACGGCTCTGATGGGAAAACACCTTTGGAATTGATGCCCGACCCACCCAAAGACGTTGACCGCAGTTTTGCCCCGGCGGGCAGGCTGATCGACCCGGAAAAGGCGGATCAGGTGGTGAAGGACAGCGTGGATCGCGGCGCACCGACCCGCGAGATTGCCACCGCAATCCGGTATCTGATACTGGCTGCCATGAGCATCTGCAACGACAGCATAAACGCCTTTGAGCATTATCTGGATGCAAGCGAGGATTACCAGCGGGAAAACGCAGAGTACATGGCGCTGGATGAGCGCAAGGCTGCTGCACAGATCCAGAGCATCCTCGGCGTGATGTCTGAGCTGGAGGGTCTGGAAGAACATGACTAAAACCATCAATGTTTTGTACACCGCCCACAACGATAGGAATAGCGAATCTGGCGTAAATCACAGCGTTTCTTTTCAAGTTTCGGAAGAAGTTGCAGATGACCTCACAAACCCGAAATTCAATCCTTTTCCGTGTTACATCAATTTCCCAAGGGGTCGAAAGCAAGCTCAATTGTGCCAGATGATTTGCGCATACGCAATTTTGAACGGCTATTGGGTTTTAAGCAGCGACTGTATCCTTGAGGTTTCTGTTTGATGGAGGTGGCGCAAAATGGCAAGCAAGAATGGAATGCGTACCCGCGAGCGGATCGGCTATCTGATAGGCAAGTATGAGTGCAGGCTGGACGATGAGCGCATCTCCGACCGGGAGAAAAAGATCTATGCGGACGTTCTGGAAGATCTCCGGCATCTTCTGGAAACGGCTATTCAGGAAGGGCTTCAGAGCTGAACTTCCGGCATTACACCAATTCTGAAATGAGGCTAAAAAAGCTTAAAGGTTACAAAATCGTATATACGGCTAGTGATTACACACTGAATGAAAAAACCTTAGAGAAAAAGTATTTCAATTCTCAAAAACGGAAACTGTGATTTTTCTTCCAGCTGAGAGTTATACTTCTGGCGTGCTGGATGAAGCGATAAAGGACCTGCAGTCTCGTGGAGCTCTCTGTATTGAAAAAGCAGAGGATAAACTTCTTATGGGTTATGATTTGGTTTGTATTCTGCAATCGATCGAGGACATAAACCAACGAACTTTGACGGAACTCGACAGAATAGAATCTATTACTCCTATAAACCCGAAAGAACTACTTCATGAATTGGAATGATTCTATTTCACCAATGGCGGCAGGTGGGTAAACAAAAGCCGCTGCCATCCCCTTTAGGCCGCCGAAACACTATTTTGTGTTTCGCGCCTATTGTGACAAGATGTGTGGATTGGGACCACACGGGACCCCGGCGGGCCTTGAGAAGCCGGTAATGTGCAGATAGCAGCACTAGTAAAAAAATCCGCAGAACTCTATCGCGTAAGAAGAAGGGCAACTTTTGTATCCGTAAGATTTCGTGCCTGTTAAACGCAAAGTCTGAATAGGGTCGGTGACTGCTGGAACATGGACAGCCTTCCGATGGCGGCAGGAAGCAAAACAAAAGCCGCTACCAGCGCAATGCGCAGAATAAGATTTTGGAGGTATGTATTATGATCCATGAACGCAAAGGCGGGCATTTCCGCCGCCAGTACAGCGCACAGGCCAAGAAGGCCGGTGAAGCCATGATGAAGGTGATGCGGGACTTTGCAGAGCCGCTCAGCGTGCAGGACGCGCGGGATGCGTGCACCTTCTGCCGCAGCATTCTGGAAAGTCAGGTGCGCGGTTGTCCGTACAACGACGCCGCGCTGGAAGCAGAGGAGGATCTGGATGCGGTTGCAAACGCTGATGAACCCGATGCCTAAATCCCCCACCTACGAGGAGACCGCCACCGGCTACGCCATCGCCGCCATGCGCATGGCAGAGCTGCCGCCGGATACTATCCAGCAGGTGGTTGCGGAGATGCGCGTTATGATCGACAAGTATTCACCGGCAGAGGCGGCGCAGATCGCCACCTCCAGCCCCTACTGATGGAGGTGGTAAGGTTGGCAACGCCAAAAGCTTCCGGGCGTGGCAGGCCGCAGAAGAGCGCTTCTGCGGCTGTTTGCGCCCCAGACGTTAAATTCCCTGTTGAAGTGCCAAAAGCCCCGCAGACGGCCCCGCAGGCGGTCTCAGTGCTGATTAAGGCCATCAGCGAGGATGCGGTCAAGCTGAAACTGCTCCCCGGCGCCAATGCCGTGCGCGATATGATGGACAAAACCTTTGGCGCTGCCGGTTGGACCATGCGGCGCTATTTTGCCGATGGGCGGCTGTGGTGTCAGGTTGGCGTATATTGCCCGCAGGAGCGGGAGTTCGTCTACAAGGACGCGGGCGGGCTTTTTCTCCCCTGCCGTGACCCGGCTCTGATGCGGGAGGTCACCAGTTTTGTTTCTGCTGCCTCCTTCTGGGGTGTCGGCAGGGACGTGATGGAGCTGGACGACATTGTGCTCAAGAGCACGCAGGTGCCCATCGTCAAGGATGACAAGGGCGTTTTTCGGATGCAGACCAACCTGAAGGTCGACCGCTTTGCCTACGATGACGCGGGCAGCATCACCATGGTGCAGTTCGTCACCGGCGAGGGCAAAAAAGTATTATGGCCAGAGGCGTGATCGGCAAGCTGCCGGTGGTATATGACCCGGCTACCCGGCGGGTGGTGGTGGAAAACTCTGCGGAATTTGTGGAAACGCAGATCCGGCAGAAGCTGGACGAGCTGGCGCACGGCAAGCCGCTGCATCTGATTTTGTCGGTGGACTTGGAACGCAAAAGCCGTACTCTGCCCCAGAACCGTATGATGTGGGCGCTGCTTACTATCATGGCAGACCACTACAACGGCGGGCGCACCGGCGGCATCACCCCGGAGGACTGCTACACCGAAATGCTGGAGCAGTACGGTGCGGCGTTCGACTACCTGGAAGTGCCGGTGGGCGCGGTGCCTATTTTGCGCCGGTCTTACCGGCTGGTGCACGTTGTGGAGCTGCTGGACGGCAACCGCTGCACCGTGAAGTGCAGTCAGGGCTCCAGCAGCTTTACCACGGAGCAGATGGGGCAATTGATCGACGGAATATTTGACCGGCTGGCGGAAATGGGCGTCAATGACCCCAATGTTACCGCCTACTGGCAAGAGTGGCAGGAGGTGCCGAAGTGGAAAAAGAGGAAATCGTAACTTCCGAAAACAGTATTTACATTGATGGGCTTCGTTTGTATGAACGCCTTCTTGACCGCGCAGAAGAGCTTGCCAATTCGGGAATGATGGGAGAATTTAATGGAATGATGAAGGCAATTGATATCGTTAGTCACGAGTGCTGCGCCGCCGCACTGAAACAGGAGAAGCAAAATGACACAGAAACGTTTTAAGAAGCTGCTGATGGCGAAGGGCGTCAGTGTGAACACTGCACGCGGCCTTGTGGAGTACATGAAGGCGCTTCGGCAGTCTATCGAGTATGGCGAAAGGCTTGTGCTGCTTGCGGATGCGGATGCCGTCACCTGCGAGTTTAAGATGGCGAAAATCTACCCCTACGCGGAGACCTACAAGCGGATCTTGGAAGGGCGTGAGTTCCTTGTCTGAATCCATCATGCAGACCCGGCGGGAGTGTTACGTCTGCCGGATGAAGTACGGCGTGGTGACCGTCAAGGACTTGGAAGAGCACCATGTGCTCAACGGTCCGCTGCGCCCGGTGGCAGAGCGGTACGGCCTGAAGGTCTATCTCTGCCACCGGCACCACAACGAGCCGGGCTACAGTGCCCACTTTGACCACAAGCTGCGTCTGTACCTCAAAAAGCAGGCGCAGCGCAGTTTTGAGGATGTGTATGGTCACCGCCAGTGGATGGCGGTGGTCGGAAAGGATTATTTGAGATGCTCAACGTTGTAGCGATCATGGGCAGGCTTGTCGCTGATCCAGAGCTGCACACCACCACACAGGGGAACAGCGTGTGCAGCTTCCGCATTGCGTGCGACAGAAGCTTTGTGCAGCAGGGTCAGGAGCGGCAGGCAGATTTTATTGATATCGTGGCATGGCGGCAGCAGGCTGAATTTGTGTCCAAGCACTTCCAGAAGGGCAGCATGATTGCCATCGAGGGCAGCTTGCAGACCCGGAATTATCAGGACAAGAACGGCAACAACCGCACTGCGGTGGAGGTCGTGGCAAACAATATCAGCTTTGCCGGCGCAAAGCGTCAGGACGCCCAGAGCGCGCCCTCCTTTGAGCAGCAGACTGCAAGCCATGTGGAACAGGCTAAGGCACAGACCGGCTTTGCACAGGGCAGCGCAGATGACTTTGCTGTGATAGACGATAACGACGATCTGCCGTTTTAGGGGGGGGTAAGGCGTGAAAAGTAAAACAAAGCCGAAACAGGACAGTTATGTTGTCCTGCAGCGCTGGATGCGCACAGAACTTGGCTTGAAGGGCAACGAACTGACGGTGTATGCCATCATCTACGGCTTCTCTCAGGACGGCGAGAGCGTCTATAAAGGCGGGTACGGATACCTTGCCGACTGGACAGGCCTGAGTGAGAACGGTGCCCGGAACATCGTCAAGGAACTTGTGGCACGCGGACTGCTGAAGGAGCACAAAGCCATGGTGGGCGGCATCCTTGTGAACCAGTACGTTGCAGTCCGAAATCCAACCCCGGAAACGGTGCCGGAGGATGGCGCAGACCCCTACAAAAATTGTACCCCTACAAAAAATGTACCCCTACAAAAAGTGTATCCGAACCCCTACAAAAAGTGTATCCAGACCCCTACAAAAAGTGTAGACAGGAAATATATAGGGAAACCTATAGGGAAACCTATCTATCCGCGCGAGGAGCGCGGAACGGATACGATGGATGGATTGGATACCACACGAGAGGATGCCTTGGAACGCTTCCGGGAGCAGCTGGAGTTGGACACGCTGGAGCGCCGGTACGAACCGGAAAAGCTGGAAGAACTGCTGGACAACATTGCGGATATGTACTGCTGCCCCAGCATGATCCAGACTATCGGGCAGTATCCGCAGACAACGCAGTCTATCCGCAAACGGCTGGACAAGCTTACAAGCCAGCACATTGAGTACGTTCTGGATGCGCTGCTCAACAGCACAAAGCCTGTCCACAATATCCGGGGCTACATACGGGCGGTACTGCTGAACGCTCCCACCACCATGGAGCATTACTATCAGGCGAAGGGCAACAGCATCGCTGCCGGCGGAGGAGGTAGGCGCTGATGCAGGAGATCTGGAACGAGGAGCTCTACACTCTCCCGAAGAGCAGCCCTTGCCGGAACTGCCCACTGGAACGGCTCTGTGCCTCGAGTTATTACAGGAAATGCACAACATGGCTTGCGTGGTTTGCCAAAAGCTGGGACAGCATCCAGCGGCAGGCCGCAAAAGCCGCAAGAATCTGAGAATGGGGATATCGTCATGAGAACAATGGCAAAAATTGCAATCATTAACCTGAAAGGCGGCGTGGGCAAATCTGTCACCGCCTGCAACCTTGCCTGCCTGCTGGCAGAGACCTGGGCCCGGCGGGTGCTGGTGATGGATCTGGACAAGCAGGGCAACACCACCAAGTTTTTCAATCGCTTTTCCTACGGACGCAAGACCATGGGCGACGTGCTCACCCTGAACGCCAAAATGCAGGACGTGATCATGCAGACGGACTTTGAGCACGTCGATCTGGCGCCCAGCAACATGGAAATGCTGCTTGCCAACAAGAACGTGATGCTGGACGTGCTGCGGCCGCAGTGGGACAGGCTGCGCAAGGCGCTGGACACCATCCGCAACGACTATGACTACTGCATTATCGACTGCCCGCCTGACATCGACATGGCTACCGTCAATGCGCTGGCTGCCGCCGACTGGGTGATCATCCCGGTGGACTGCGACGAGTGGGCAATGGACGGCATGGACGAGATCCGCGAGCAGGTGGATGCCATCCGGGATGCCTACAACCCGCAACTGGAAGTGATGGGTGTGCTGGCTACCAAGTACACCCGGGGCAGGTACAGTGTGGACACCATCAACGAGATTGCCAACATGGACTTGCCCGCCTTCCGCAACCCGGACAACAGCATTTTGCGCATCGATTACAGCGTGAAGGTCAAGGAAGCCAAGGCACGGCACCTGCCGGTGCACAAGGTCTGCCGGAATATCAAGACCAGCGCCCAGTATAAGGCGCTGGCGCAACTGGTGAAAAAATGCGTGGAGGGCGAATGAAATGAGACTGATTGACGCGGAATTACTTGAAAAGAAATTTTTTTGAATGTGCCCAGGATAATTTGATGCAAAGCGAAGAAACCCGTATTGCGTTTTGCACTGCTCTTACCATGACGCAGTTGGAACCGACGATTGGAGCAACCGAAAAAAAAGCTCAATGGAAATCAAAATTCGCTCAAGGCGTAGAAAAAACAGAATTGGATGTTTGGTGTTCTGGCTGTGGTGGGCAGATAAAAGGAAAAACGAACATGGAGAAAATATACCTTGCTGCATCATACAAGTATTGCCCGTATTGTGGAGCAAAAATGTGGTGGGGGGATTGAAATGAGCACTGGATTGTTGAACAGCCTGATGAACGCCCAGAGCCAGACGGCCACCCCGGCGGGGCAGCAGATGCAGGTGGTCATGATTCCGAGCCGGAATATCATTCCGAACCCGGATAACGACGAAATCTACACCATCGGCAACATGGATGGCCTGAAGGACGATATCCGGCAGCATGGTCTTCGGCAGCCGCTGGAAGTTATCCCGGTAGAGGGTGAGCCTGATCGTTATATGCTCATCAGCGGGCACCGGCGCTGGGCTGCGTGCGGGATCTTGTCAGCGTGCGGGGAATCCCGGTTTGATGCTCTCCCCTGCCTGATCCGGGAAAGCCACGGTGAACTTGACGACCGCATTGCGCTGATCACGGCCAATGCTACCGCCCGCGACCTGACCGACGGCGAGCGTCTGGCGCAGTACGAGGCGCTGAAGGATGCACTGACCAAGAAAAAGGCAGCCGGACAGCTGGAAGGCAAGGTACGGGACGAGGTTTGCCGCATTCTGGGTTTGTCCACTGGTGCTGCTGCCCGGCTGAACGTGATTGCCTCCTGCGAGAACGAGCTCATCAAGGAGCACTTGAAAGCCGGAGAAATCGGCTTGATGGAAGCATACCGCAGCGCACAGGATTATGCGCGTTTTATGGGCGCTGCACCGGAAGAACAGGAGCAGAAAGAAGAACCTGCGGAAACGATACCGGCGAACCCGGATTATGCCGAGTGGAAATTGCCACCGGAAGCCATTGCAATGGTGGAAAAGGCTCACGAGGAGCAAAAGAAAGCCCAGAACGATGCGCCTAAACCCGCCGTAAGCAAAAGTGTTCCGCTCCCCTCTGTTTATAGCGGCAATAGATGCGATTATTCCGCATCGCACCGGTGCGAAAATGAAGACGGTCTAAAGCATTTTATCAAGCATGGTGAAATCCGAGGCTGTGCCGGGTGCTGCCGCTGCTGCAAAAGTAAAGATACCTGCGAATACAGCTGTGCGTATGCGTCCAAGGACAAAAAAACGCAAGAGCAGTCGAAAGAGCAGCCCCGTGGCCGGGACACGCTGCACAAGCTGGCAGAGAAAACGCTGGGCGCAAATGCAGCGTGGGAACTGGAAGGGGAAGATGTGCGTTTCCGGCTTGCGTATTACAAGCAGCCTCTGCCCGGCGGGGCGACGCTGTGGAAGCGGATAGACACCACTAGAGAGGATGCCGGCCAGACCTGTGACGACTACGCCATCATCCTGCAGGACAACAGCTTCTTCACCTGCGGCTGGATATGTTTCCACTCTGGTATCACGGATATTCTGACAAATTACTTTGAGCTGAAATAAATTTTGGGAGGTTGCCGGATGAAGCCACACGAATTTCGCCGTCTGTATGCGATACCCTATGACATTGCCAAGCGTCGGCAGCGCATTGAGCGGCTGGAGATTTTGCAGGCAGATGGTCCGCAGGCTGCCTCGGATGTGGTAAAGGCTTCTCACGGCGAGGGCAACAGCTGCGTTCTCGGTCATGTAACAGTGACCGGGACCGCAGATTCTGCCTACAACCAACGTGCTGCGGAGATCCGGCGGCTGAAAGATATCAACCGTATGCAGAACAAGCTGTACACCATCGGTGTGCACATGGTGGAGGACTGCGACGACCCGGCACTCCGGGCAATGCTCTCGGCAATCTGCGTAGAGGGCAAAAGACCGCAGGACGTTGCCGTGGAGCTTACCGAGCAGGGCTTTGATGTGGATGCAGAATCTATCCGCCGCAGGGTCTACCGGTGGATCCAGAAGAATGTGGGGTGATCTTGTGGGCAATAGCCTGCTAACAGATGAAGGATTCAAAAGACTTGCAAGCGAGCTTGAATCGGGGTTGATTAGTTTTGAGCAAGTCCGCGCAGCTGGGTTGGAAGCTGAAATAGGGCGTAACCTAGACGCTGCCAGATATGGAAACTATCAGACTTTTTTGCAAAATTGTTCTGGACAGAAGAACGCTGAAGTGTCTAACCAGTTGCACTACGAGATGGACAAAAACGATTTTAACGTATGTGATGGATGCTCAAAACTCACGTTGCTTTATGCGGATAACACGATAGTTGAACAAATATGCGAAGACCATACATGCCCTTTCTGGATTGAAAATCACCCAGAACGTAAAAATCGAAGAGTTAAAACCATCACGGTCGAGGAACTGAAAAAGAAAGCGAAAAAAGAAAAAGACACCTGAAAATCCATGTGCAGGGTGCGAATTCAGAAAATGCCATGATTGGGCAGAACCAACGTGGACTGGTTTTTCTCAGCACTACTACGATTGCGAAAAACCGGGCTGCCCGATGTGGAACCGTCTGTGGTGGAGAAACAACGACGATGGGACAACCCTTATGAATCAGCAGCCGATAAGTTTCAAAAGAAAATTTCAGCACGCAGTATACGAAATTATTCGATTTCTTAATGAAGTCGTTGAGCTGCTGTTGAATTGAAGGATGGAAGGTGATTTTATGAATTGTAGAACTTGCAGGGTGCGTTCTCTGTGCCTTTTGACGACTGAGCCAAATTCTCTTGAATGCGTGGAGACGTTAACCAAGTACAGCGATGGAAACGGAAAGGTCTGCGATGAGCGCGGCGTTTCGCCGGTGGTGTATTTTAACCGGAGAGCCGGGCAGGAGGGCAAAAATGGGTGAGGAAGAAAAAATTGTACGATTGTTGGGCAGTGTCAGAGAACTGGAAAGCAGCTTAAAAGAACTTGCAGAATCAGCCAAGGAAAAGAGTGCTGACGTCCGTTCTTTTGCGAAAGTGTTGAGAGAAATCGAAAACCTTCCCACCATCGACACAGAAAGCCTGCGGCCTGTAACGCACTTTGAACCTGTTGACCCGGAAAGCGATATTGAATTCAAATGCAGCAAATGCGAAGGTATTATTTCCGCAGACTGGGATGGAATCGAAGATTTTGAGTACTGTCCTTACTGTGGCGCGAGAATGGGTGCCGATTCATAGAGGAGTTGATGCAACTATATGGTTTTGTTTTACTGGCTTGCAGCCACTGTCTTTATGGCCTGCCTGAGCATTCCGGTGTGTATGCTTTCCGTGCGGTGGGCGTGGAAAAGCGGGTGGACGGTGCGGAAGATACTTATGGTGTTCACACCGGCATCTGTCGTACTGGGCGGCGTTCTTGGGTACACGATGGCGTGTCTTGTGCTCAAAATGGCCGGTTTTGCGTGATTGACACAAAATTCACATTGTGTCACTTTTCCGCATAGCTACGCAAAAGCCGTGTCACAAAATGGTCAAAATGTCACAAAAAGGTCGAAATGTCCAGAATGTCCCATTTTGATGTGGTAAAATTATAATGCAGACATTGACGGAAACGTAAATGTGTCTGCCTCATGACGAGACCCGGCGGGAAGCATAGCACAGGTTTCATGAATTTTCCTGTGCTCAATGGATCACCGCGCCGTCCGCTTCAAGATCCAGCGGCGCACACAAAATAAAATCAAACCCGGCGGGTGTCCACTGTGGACACCTTTTCTTTTTACGCTGCGTTAGCTCAACAGGTAGAGCACCCGGCTCATAACCGGGTCGTTGCAGGTTCGATTCCTGCACACGGCATGATATATTCCCGTAGCTCAATCGGTAGAGCGCTGGTCTCCAAAACCAGAGGCTGCAGGCTCGGTCCCTGCCGGGAATGCCAGACTTTGCATGACCGGGGGACGGCATGCAGAGAGTAGCGGGGCATCTGGCCGCGAAAGTTCCGGATGCAGCAGCGCTCCACCCGTTTACGTTGTCCGAGAAACTGAATGTACACCGGGGGCGCTGCTTATATTGTGTTTAGCTTGAAATAGCTTTAATTTTTAGATTAAACGTTTTGAAGTAAGTGTCATAATTCTACCTATAGAAAACACAGAGCAATACTGGATTGGAGAAATTCTAAATGGAATTGCTTGAACTTAAAAACAAATTTCTTTCGATCTTAGAAACCGACATAGAAAATTTCAGTGAAAGAATATCCGTTGTACTAGGCGATTCTAACACAAGAGAAAAGATTTTTTCTCAATATGTAGAAATGGTAGATGGAGATTTGGACACTGACAACCTCCAAAAAATTTGGCAGTATTATCATGCTGATAGAAAAGAAAAATGCCAAGATTACACGCCTAAAAGCATTGCACGTTTGCTCAGCGTGCTTACAGAAACAAGCGGATTGGTTTGCTATGATTTGTGTGCAGGTTCTGGCGCATTAACAATTTCAAAGTGGACTTTAAATAAAAACAAAATCTTCATCTGCGAAGAATTGGATGAAAAAGTTTTTCCGGTTTTGCTTTTTAATATGGCTGTCCGAAACATGGAAGGATACGCAATATGCAGAAATTCATTAACGTTGGAATTCTTTGAATGTTACAAATTGACAAAAGGAATCCGATTTTCAGAAATAACGTCAATGACCGAACCGCCGGAGATTGAAGCAGACGAAATCATATCTAACCCTCCATACAATATCAAATGGGAACCACCTCCTCCACTTTTTGCTGATTCAAGATTTCAGAAATGCGAACTTCCGCCAGAAACAAATGCAAACTGGGCATTCGTTTTAACCGCGTTGGATAGGCTTTCAAACTTTGGAAAATGTGCATTCGTACTTCCCTGCGGTTTTTTGTCAAAAGATAATGAAATCGAACAAAGAAGATGGGCAACTCAAAATCGATTGATAAAAAAAATAATAACACTTCCAGACGGAATGTTTGAATCCACAAGCATTCCGACCTGCGTTTTACTGTTCGCGAAAGGTTCTGAAAGCATAGATTTTTATGACGCACGGAAAAGTGGTCGCAAAGAGGAAAGACTTCAGAATGGGCAGTTTGGCGGAGCAAGCCATCAAAATCGAACGTATAAAAAAGAAGTCAACGCTCTTTCGGATGATATAATAAACCAGCTTAAAGCCAATCCCACAGAATGCCCCGGCTTTTCAACGAGGAAATTTTTAGAAGATGTCTCAGAAAATCAATGGAACTGGATTCCGAGCCGGTATATTCCGTTTCCTTCCACCGAAATCTTGCATCGAAATTATAGTGATATTATGGCTGACATCAACCGCGTTAGCCGTGAACGATCAGCTATAAAGCTAACGATTAACGAATCTCTTGCAAAACAGCTTGGACTGTATGAAATTGCGGAGCTTGAAAAAGAAAAAGTCTCTGAAGAATTAAATCAAACGTTTCGCATTTTGGGCGGAGAGTATATATCAAAGTCTTACATTACATTGTCAAAAAACAAAAACGAAATTAAATTTGAAGCGAATGATAAAGAGATTCTCTCTTCAATCTTTTCGATTTTGATTCCTATGTGGAAACAACACGTTTTTTATTTAAATCAGGAAGAAAACAACCTTCTTGCTGAACTTCGGGACGCGATGATTCCAGATTTAATGAGTGGAAAAATCAGTTTGGAATAATGACCGATAAGTTTTACAAATGGCTCTGTGCTTTGATAGCATCCGGTGATGTACATCCATTCTATTGCTCCTCGCAGTGGGTGCGGCTATCGCACAAGGTTCTGGACATGGACAAGCATGAATGCCAGCTGTGCAAGGAGCACGGGCGCTACCGGCGGGCAGAGCTGGTGCACCATGTCAACCATGTGCGCCGCGCGCCAAAGCTGGCACTGGATATCTGGTACACGGATGCAGACGGCAACCGGCAGCGCAACCTTATCAGCGTATGTAAGGACTGCCACGAGACTGTGTGCCACCCGGAGCGACTGCGGAAATGCAGCGGCGGCGCGCCGCTGACGTTAGAAAGGTGGGATTAAAATGGCTAATGTGGAATATAAAGGAAAAGTT
>CYGL01000602.1_pt1 | contig 13154 bp, 24 predicted proteins | sample 485531 | NCBI WGS metagenome assembly CYGL01 (sample SAMEA3497897, study PRJEB9818) | human gut metagenome | reverse complement strand
AATTATAAATTCGACGAACTGTGCGCGGCNGAAAATGCAGGGCTTCCGGTGATGCTGCCTGATGATGCTGGCACAATCAGGATGGCAAAGAGAATCAGGAGAAAGATTTATGACGCTGGCGAGTTGATAGAAAAAATGTCAGTCATCAGATAAAAGAAACCCTCCATCTGAAGGGTTTTGGTTATGCTTTAATGTTAACTTTTATTGCGAACACTTCCACCGGGTCAGGCCCCGAAGTGTGGGTGAGTGATGGTTTTAACCGTCCATCCATCGTATGGGATATCAATACGCCTGGATTTATCGTCCTTCTTTGGATATCCTTTTGTGATAATTAACCTTTCGTACTTCCTTCCAATCTGTCCGCTATCTTTAAAAGTTAATAAGGCGTTTCTTCCAGTAGTCATTGAAAAGGCGATACTCTTCAGTTTTCTCCCCGCGAATCATGGCGATCGAAGTATTCACCTTTGTACGGCAAGTTGTAGGTTAGCCATTTATTTTCCTCCAGAATCCATACTGAATTACCAATGCGACTGTTATTTAAATCCTTTGATACAAAGCCATCCTTACAAAGAGAAATCAGAACCTTCCGTAACTTTGCTGTTGTCCATTCATCATCAGGAAATTCATTCACCATTGATAGGCGCAAATTCCACGTAGCCACTGAGAACTTACGAAAAATTACCAAGTTTCTCCTCCTCAATGGTATTTTCTCTTTCTCATCACGTATAAAACTTTATCTTTCACATTCATTTTCTTGTCCTCACTTAATCATCAATTTTGAAATATCAACATAACCAACACAAAAATCTATGCCAGTAATCATCAAAGCACATGGTAATTAGAGCGAATCCATACTTTGTTAATTCTGCTCCAGAAAAACCATAGTCGAATACCCATTCGGCCTGAAGTGCCAGGAGCCTTCTGACCTGCAAATGTCGCCTGATATTGTTATCATTTCAACCTCGGATTAATGTGGACAGTATTACCAATAAAAACGCAGTAACCATCCTCTTCCAGAGATGGCAATACACTTGACCTTAGACGGTCATAAATTTTCGGTATCCCTTTGAATGGTCGCACGTTCTTAAGTGAATCATAAAGCCATTTCACCGTTACGCTTATTTTTCCCTTTCTGAGCAGCAGAGCGTAGCTTTTCAGCAACAACATCAAACTCCGATCTCTCACCAGCATACCCATTTGATTCAACAGCATCAGTGAACGTTTTTGTCAGTGCGTCATAAACACTGATGGCGCGACTAATCTCATTTTCACCGATAATTTTTGAACGATTTCCTCCATCGCACCAGTTTTCAGCGGCGTGAAATATTGCTGCCAGACGGATTATTTGCTTATCAGCTTTACCCATTGCGCCACGAAGCAGAACGTGGTCCCATTTACCGCCGGGAAGGAAGTTTTTCTCCCACTGGTTTCGCAACAGACCGATCATCCTTGCAGAGTCGTTGTGAAGGGTGAGTTTTGTTTTCTCAGCAGAAACAACATTATGTATGAAACGAGCATACTCTGACCTTAAACTATCTGGCATTGGCTTGCTAACAGGGCAGTCATTAACCATATCCCAGTGCTCACGATAGCCAAGCATTGATTGCTCACGCAGCATCAGGAAGCGCTCTGAAAGACCGTTCCCCCTGTCACCAGCAGCAAGAATTGCATCAATACTTTCATCCTGCGCTATCACACTTATGTTTCCAAGCACGTAACCAGATGAAACACCACGACCAACACGAGCTGAACCAATAAATCCACCATCCCAACCTTTCAGGATGACTTCGGCGTTTGCCTTACCACCTTCTTTCCCGTAAGAGAGGCCAAGACAGGTGTTGAGAACGCTCGCTTCATCACTTATCAGATTGAAAAAACCACCCTCATGGATTGCCTGATGCTGTACGGCTTCAGGTGTTGCGTCAGTAAGTGGATAGGTAATCGTATAAAGCTCTTCGAGTCTCTCCTTTTCGCGAGCAATATCATCGCCGATTATTGCCTTTGCATTCTGGTTACTGGCCTCTTTGTATGCCTTCATCAATTCTTCAATGCGAAGATTTATTTTTATGATCTGCTTTTCCATCTTTTTGGAAAGGTTGTCATATTCAATCTTCACAGGATTCATGTGCATTGAGTTGATTGCTGTTTTCCCTGCCGATGGAGGCTGAGAAGTGACCACGTAAAGAGAAACTGGAAGCTCTGAATGGTAATACTCAACGCTAAAGTTTCTCGTCATTGCGCTGGCAACGCAACCAAGCAAATGCATGAACGATGTATTTATTGGGAACTGAACAGCACGAGCTGCAGAGATTGCATAACGAGACAGCAAATCAGTCCGGTGCTCACTGGTAAGTTCTGTTTCTGAGTACGTTACATCGCGCTCCTTTCCTTCCTTGATGTCAAGCCACATATTGGAACTTGGTGTCATGCCATGATGGAAGGCAACGCGAGCCGGAGATACTTTTAACTCCCTTGCTTCGTTAAAGATGTCTTGAGCTGTAATCATTTAGACCTCGTACTCTGTTTCAAATTTCTCATGAGGATTCTCTGATAACCATTCCTTGGCTCTCAAAACTGCAGCGTTTGCTTCCTCTGCCTTTTCAAACATACCAAGCTCATATCTTTTCTTGAGCACCATCACTCTAGCTCTGAATTTTTTCGACGCCTTGTGGTAATCAACACCGTAGTATCCAGTGGTTGATTTTGATGATGCAACCCACCCAGCACCACGACCATGCTTGTTTAATTTACGCTTTAACAATACGCCATGATTGCTCATTTCTGCTCCTCCACCAAGTGTTTCCCCAAAAGAATACCACTACTTCCCCAGCATTGCAACACAACTAAAAAGCGACAAAAGGGGTAAGCTGGGTTAACGTGGGGCAACCAACCTGCCCCACGCAACTTTAATCTAAGTATATGTAATATAATAATAATAGTAGTAGTTGGGTTAAAGGGTAATATTATCATTCATATTATAGATAGGAATTAACATAATATTAACAAATGAATTATCTATGTATATTTATAAGGTGATGTGTGTGAAATCTGACCCAGTTAACCCACGAAAAATAAATACATTCAAATCAGTATTTTACGATGGAAAATGTGGGGCAACTAACCTGCCCCACGACCTGCCCCACGGGCAAAAATTTACCCCACAAGCACGTTTTTAACGCATTCCTGTTGACGTAGAATCACAACTGATGTAGATTGAACTCATCGAAACAAACGAGGGTGAAGAGATGAAAATCAAAGACCACGAAGAATTTGAGGATGCACAGGCTATGGCACGCATTGCAGTTGATCGCACAAACAACAGTATTCCTGCAGAAGCATTCTGGAATGCAGCGATGCAGGCTTTAATCTCGGCGTATGGGTTAAGCAAATGACAGGAGCAACATCAGAGCTTATCGCCAGTCTGGTTATCATGGCATTCATCATTATCGCAGTGGCAGTTTCTAAATCAGGGTATAAGGAGTAACAAAATGAGTAGCTGGCATAACGAACACATCATGCAGTGGTATCGCTGTCGTATTAAGGCAATTACTAACTCTTATGAGGTTTAACAAATGGCAAAGACTATCTATCGTCGAGAGAAGCTGGAACAGGAACTTGGACGCGTTGGCGCGCAGAACTTCATGAAGCAAGCAGGCACGCCATGCAATTGAATCTATCCGCGTAAATCGCGTTGTGCGCGTGTTTAATGGTCAAGGCAAGCGAAGAGTAATGGATGAACTGATTATCGTATTCTGACATCGATTCAGGTGGCTTATTTTTATTGGTGATGATATGGCAAAAGTAAAAACATACGAGTTCTGGTTTGTTCAGAACAAAATGTATGCAAGCAGGACAATTAAGCGAGCATACTGGTGTAACAAGTGGTTGTTGTTGTCAGGGTGCATGGTGCTGGCAAAGTGCAAATTCAAAGCGGTTGACATCACAGATGAAGATGCGCTCAAAATCGCCAAGATTGAGTTTGAAGAAGATGGCTATTACGAAGAAATTATGGGGGTTAGGGTATGAGTGAGGTTAAGCGATATGACCTTGTTGGCGATATGGACGGGAATTGCAATCTTAACGAAGCGAGAATGGAGATTTCTGCTGATGGCATTTATGTTAAGCACAAGGATTATGCGGCACTTGAGGATAAATGCGCGGCACTACTGGATGAGATCAAGCATATGCAAGACAATGCTCTTGATGATGGATGTAGAATCGCAGAACTTGAAGAGGCGTTGCGAGATAAGCAGGCGCTCATTCCTGATGAATGCGATACTACCGCTCAGCAATTCGAAAGCCTCAGCAACCACAAGCATCACTTCATCAATGGCACTTGCGTAGAGTGCCTGAAAAGTGAATAACTACCCGTTCATCTTAATTATCAGTTCGCTCTATGTGGCGCACGCTTTAGTGGAGATGTATATATGACCAGACACCAACGACGCCGCTACACCACTGGCGCTAAAATCTTCCTTGCTGTTTATGCGCTGGCGATGGTAGCAGCTATTGCAGGAGTTGTGCATTATGTTTAACGATATTAGCTGCGCAATGGAATTTATGTGGAAGCGCTACTGGGACGGCATGATGACGTGTCATTACATGATGGTACAACTCAGCAATCGCATTGAGGTTGTGCCTGACAATGGTGTGCATGATATTAAATACATGTGCTCAACGAGGAATTATGCTAATGCAAACCACTAAACAGAAAGTCTGGCACCTCGCAAAGCAGCACGAACTGGACGATTTTATCGCGAAGGTGGCAAAGACATTCCCTGATGCGCTTGAAATCGTTCATGTGCAGACGCAAACAGAAAACGCATGGTGCTATGCTGGCAAGCGTGATAATGATGGTGTACAATAAACGCATAACCACCATTGCTTCACTCATATCATCACCCAACCTTTAACCCGCATTATGCGGGTTTTTTTTATCTACATCTATGTGTTAAAATTAACGTATGTGAGTTACTCAAAGAACACAAAAGACATGGCGAACCCAAATCCAAAACACAAATTTTCCTCTACAAATCAACCACCTCCGCGCGGTAAGAGCTATCGCACCGTTCTCCTTGAGGCACTTCGCGCTTGCAGCAACCCTATGGGAGAGGTGGAGTTCGTCACGTACTATATCGACCAGGCTATGAAGGAAGGCGATGCTGGGATGTTACGGGAAATCTTCCTGCGCCTTAACCCTATCCCGAAGCCAGTCGCGCCGCCTATTGAGTTTGATTTCCCGTCTGACGGAACTCCGGTGCAAAAAATGGATGCAATCATCAAAGGTGTCTCAACTGGAGTTGTGCCCGCTGACATCGGCAAAATGATGGCTGACATTATCAAGTCTGGCCTTGATATTCAGGAAATCACCGAACTCGCCGCGCGACTTGAGCGACTGGAGAAATTACTGGAGCAGCAGAATGCGTGACTTTGCTTTTACTATTGGCGGCATGATGGCAATGGCTGGATTCTTTGCAGCAGACAACGTCATCTCATATGTCATTTGTTGGCTGTTTATTCTGTCAATGGCTGTTTATTCTCAATTTAAGCCGAGGTGATAATGCTTAAGCTAGCACTCTCAAATATGGCGCTCGCAATGTTTATGTTTATCGCTGGTGGTACTTCAGGAGCTTCCGCTTTCGCGATATGGGGATGCATGTTCATGCTGACGGCAACAATAATTACTGTTGTTGGGACTTCGCGCTATGGCTCGTAAACGCCTGTCCGCTCTGGCAATCGAAAAAACTGGAAGCGCAGATTGATGATGCAATGACCCGAAGTCGCCGAGTCCGCCATCTTTGGCATCTGCGACACGCAGAAGAACGTCATTAAGCGGTTAAGGATGACTGCCACTGGCGTTGATGACGTGACCAATGCAACCACTCATGCCGACCACCTAATTCCGGCAAAACTTGAGCGACTGCTTTACCCGAAGCGTTTTAAGTTTGTCTACGGTGGTCGTGGGTCAGGGAAGACGAGAACGATTATCACCATCCTTACCGAGCGAGCAAGGTTTCGACCTGATCGCTTTGCATGCTTTCGTGAGATTCAGCAATCCATTGAAGACTCAAGCTATCAGGAATTGTGCGACGAAATAGCGCGTAAGGGTGAATCGGCAGAGTTTCGCGTTATCAATAATGAGATAACTCACAAAAAGACTAAGGCTAAATTTCGCTTTAAGGGGTTGTATCGCAACCAGACTACAGTTAAGGGTTTTGCTGGCATTACCGTTGGCTGGGTGGAGGAAGCAGAGAACGTCAGCCAGACAAGCTGGGATATTCTTGTGCCTACCATCCGTGCTGCCAATTCCGAATTGTGGTGCTCATTTAACCCCAACAAAGATACAGACCCAACATGGAAAAACTGGATTGCCCCATATCACTCACAGGTGGTTGATGGCATATTCGAAAACGATGAAATTCTGATTATCGAATGTAACTATTCAGACAACCCGTGGTTCTGGGACACTCCCCTGCCGTCCGCCATGGAGCAAATGAAGCGCGTCGACTTCGATCGCTACATGTGGATTTGGGAAGGAAAATTTAACAAGCGCAGTGACGAGCAGGTCTTTGGCGGCAAATGGCGCATTGATAACTTTGATGTCAAACCTGAATGGCATGGGCCATATTTCGGGATGGACTTCGGGTTTTCCACCGATCCTACCGCAATGGTTGAGGTTTACATCGAAGAGTTACCAGGTGGGCGACGCAACATTTATATTAATCGCGAGTACGGCAAGGTTGGACTTGAGATTACCGATACGCCAACCGCGATGGAGCAATCATTCCCGATGGCTAAGCGCGCAAGATGGTATGCCGACTGCGCGCGACCTGAAACTATCAGCCACATCAAGCGTTCTGGATTCGATATTCATCCATGCACAAAATGGCCGGGAAGCGTTGAGGATGGCGTGACATGGCTTCGTGGCTGTGACAGCATCATTATCCACGAGCGATGCAAGGAAATGCAGAATGAAGCGGCAATGTACAGCTACAAGGTTGATAAGCTGACAGGGAATGTGCTCACGGATATTGTTGATGCATATAACCACTACTGGGATGCGGTTCGCTACGCCCTAAATGACCACATCGTTCAGCGCGGCAGCGGAATGCTAATCCGTCGCCGACGATAAAAATAAAGCCCTCATCTGAGGGCTACTTTCATTTAATCAATGCTCGTCGACCAAGTTCAGCAATCCATTCCGCCGCATCCTCTATTTTGTTGAACTCATAAAGATGCTTGCCGTCTTCCATGACATAAAACAGAATGCGACCAAATTTATTTTTCTTTGCGCTAAATTTAACATCTTTCATATTTTCACTCCTTCCGTTTCATGAGTTCAATCTACATCACAAGCATATCCACGTCAACATTTATTGTTGTTGATAAATCTGCATCACCACACTTGACCAATCTACACCGAGCGCATAGTATAATCTACATCAGGCTTACCGGAGATATCACTATGCGCAGCTATGCAGGATTTACACAGGAGGAAAAAGAACAGGTTTATTCACTGGCGCGGGCTGGCGTGCCTGATGAGGTGATTTGCCGTCGGTATGATATCGACGAGGACTTCCTGCTGCGTGTTATTGATGACGTTTTCGTTAACCTGCAAGAGAAGCGAGGATATAAGGGTATCTGCTGCAAGAATGATTTTTTGAGAGGGTGATTTGATGGTTATCGAAAAAACAAATGAATGCCATAGTCTGTATATAAATACAGAACGAGTAATCAACTTAAGGCAATGTGACGACTGGGTTCAGCTTGACAAAAACCAAGCTTCGCAACTAATCGAAGTCCTGCAACGCTGGGTAAATGGCGAGGAGATTGAGTGATGATGAATACCAAGCAAAGATACATGATGGGGTATCCCGGCTGACAGAAAGAGACTGTCAGTGATTTTCTTGATGAGAAAATGCTGGCAGACATGGTTTATGGCTTATTGTGCCTACTGCTACTCATCTCTTTCCCTGTTTCAATGCCGATAGTTGCTGCAATAAGAATGATAGTAACCAAGCGGAATATGAGAAAACAGTATAGTAGCGATGAACTGATGGGAGATTGAGTGATGCGCGTTTATTTTTACTGCGGACACATTGAGCGGCAAGGAAGTGTGGCGAGCGTCGGTAGTTTCTGCGGATTGTCTATTGGCACTGATGCAGTTAGCGCATATGAGGATGCAATGAGAGCGCAGGTGAAAGAAATTCAGTCAATAACTGAAAGTGGTGCTTTCAATCTTTCTGTTATTTTTGACAAATTCGAAAAGGTGGAGTGATGAAAGCAATCAAAACAATCCTGTTCGGCATCATCAATCCGCATCTGATTGTGATGCTAATCTTAGCTGCCATGCTTCTTGGTGCAAGAAAGTCGCTTTATTATATTTCCGACAAGCTGGATGATGCGGCGCGTTATATTCAGAAGGTTGATCGCAAACTCTGTGCGAAGTCATATCCCGCATGGTTCCGGTCACTGGTTGATGAAAAGGTGGAGTGATGACAAGAAAAGAGGTCCACGAATATTCTATTGCAGCCAGGAAGCGCGTCGAAGATGTATGGAATAATCATGGATTACGCAGTAATAGAGCTAAATTGGTTGCAAGATGCCATCAGGTCGTAAGTGGTGACAGGATTGAGTGTTACGCGTTTAATCAGTGGATGAAGTCTGGTGTTGTTGATAAGGAATAATTACATCAGCATTGCTCGCATCATAATCAGCGCTACCATCATGCTATAATCCCATCCAATGTGATGGGATTTTTTATTGGTGACATATGTCCAAGATTGATGCATTAAACGCTTATATACGCGACCGCGTGGCGAACAATAGCAGGGCGCTTCAGCAACAACGGCTTTGTGCTGGCGGGAAGAATCTCGACCAGAAGCACGACAGGCTTTGGCAGGAATGCGGCTACCCGCAGGAAATCACAGCCGAGATGTTCCGCTATGCCTACGAGCGACATCCAGCCGCCGCCGCTGGCATTAACCGCATTATTAACAAATGCTGGCAGAAGTACCCTGAAGTGGTTGAAGATGGAGAGGACGACAAGAACTCAACGTCGTGGGAGTTGTCCATCAACGACATGATGAAGCGCGCATATCCGTTCATCAAGGAGGCTGACAAGCGCAACGCCATCAACCGCTATTCCGCTGTTATCCTGCAAATCCGCGATGGCAAGCAATGGAGTGAGCCGGTAGACGTCACCAAAACCCGCCGCATTAAAGATAAATCCATTGTTCGCTTTATTCCTGTATGGGAAGAGCAGCTACGCGTCAGCGCGTGGAATAACGACGAAACCAGCGAAGACTACGGAATGCCTGAGATGTACGAGTATCAGGAAAGCGCCGTGGAAGATTTCGACAGCGACGGCAAGCCTGAACGTTCCGTGCAGATTCATCCTGACCGCATTATCATTCTGGCTGAGGGTAGCTTTGACGGCAGCATGTTCAGCGGCATCCCGATGTTGCGTGCTGGCTACAACAGCCTCATCGACATGGCGAAAGTTTCCGGTAGCTCCGCAGAAGGATTCCTGAAGAACGCCAGCCGCCAACTGGCTGTTAACTACACTAAGGATAACGTAACTCCAGCAAGCCTCGCTCAGTCTATGGGTGTCGATATTGAAGAACTCACCGACATCATGAATGAGAACATTGAGGCGCTGAACTCAGGTATCGACGCAGCCATGTTTACAATGGGCGCGGATGCAAAAGTTCTCGCCGTTACGCCATCTGACCCGAAGCCAACATGGGAGGTCGCTGCAAACCAGTTCGCTGCATCAATGGCGCTTCCGTTCACCGTTATTTTTGGGCAGCAAACAGGACGCCTTGCGAGCGATGAAGACAAGATGCAGGAGGCGATGACCGCCAAGCAGCGCCGTGAAACGTGGGTTGATTATGTCATATCAATGTTCGTTGAGCGCATGATTCAGTTAGGCATTGTCGATAAAGCCCCGGCAAATGGCTACAAGGTCAAGTGGGATGATCTGCTTGCGCCATCTGAACTGGATAAAGCTGAATTGCTGTCTAAGCTCGCCACAGCGAACAAATCGTTCTTTGATGCTGGTCAATCTGCATTGCTGACCGTCGATGAAGCTCGCGGCATGGTCGGTATGGAGCCAATTGAACTTGATGAAAGTTATCGCGAAGACACGCCACCGGAAGACGAAAATGAAGATACTCTGGTTTAACGCAAGGCTGCCACAGCCGCGCATATCGCAGAGTCTGACCGACCCGTTAGGCGCTGCAACTCGCCTGTCGAAGATGGATAAGGTGATAACGCGCAAATACAAGCAACTCAGGACTCGTGCGCTTGAGTTGTTTCGCACCATTCCAGGTAGTCAGACCAATGCAGAATCAAGCGGTCTGTATTTCTACGATTTCAGTAGTGCGCGTGCAGCCACATTCATGGATGAGCTGCAGGCGCTGATTGATGAGATTCTGCTGGAAGGTGATGATTTTGGTCACGGCAGGATGTGGGCTAACGTGTTCATCGGTGATGCGTATCAGGCCGGAACACAGAAAGCTAACTCTGAGCTATCAAGTCTGTCTCCGGTTTATGCCGAGCAGAGGCCGATTGCCACGATACTCTACAGTGAGCCATACCTTAACAGGCTGCAATTGTCCTATGCGGCAGGGTACAGCGACTGGAGCGGATTGAGTGATTATTCCCGCCAGCAACTGGCATCCGTCATTATGGAGGGCATTGCTCGTGGCGCTAATCCTCGCGATGTTGAAGCTGATATTGTCAAACGTGTTGAGGTGTCACACAGCTACGCTAAGCAGCTGGCGCAAACAGAAATCACCGGAACGCTGCGTCAGGCTAACAGAAGAGAAGTCATTGAGGCGCGCGAAGAGTTAGGTATTGAGACGGTGATGTTGTGGCAGTCGGCGCTGATGAAATCAACGAGGGCTTGGCATGCGTCACGGCATGGTAAGTTCTACACGCCCGAAGAAATTGACACGTTCTATAGCGAAGTTGCGAACCGAAGGAATTGCCATTGCGCCCAAATTCCAGCATTGTTAATGACTGGTAAGCCAGTCATTCTTGAGTCATCGCAAGAAAGGCTTGATAAGCAGCGTGAAGCATGGCAAGCAGCAAACAAAAAGCCCTCTAAGTGAGGGCTTTGTTTTATCTTATCAGCATGCACAGAACAAATATTATTATCGCATAGCACAATATCTCTACGACGCTGAATATGGTTTTAATCATCCAGTTTCACGCCGGGAATCTTGCCTGCTGCGATGGCTTCATAAATTAGCTTGGCCTCACCATCGCGCTTGTAATCTTGAGCTACCATTTCTAATACCGCGCAGATAGATTCAAGTACAGCCTCATGCTTCCTTTCTGATTCTGTGCGGAGTGGGCGGAACTGCGGTTTGTCGATGATGATATCCTTTGCTATTTCCGTGCCCTGCTCTACGCCGAGTATTTTAGTTATTCCATAAATAACAACCAGTTGGTCTGACGCATATTTAATTGTTACCGGATACCACTCACCGTTGTCGTCGCGATACTCACACTCACACCCCACTGGCGGTAGGCCTTCTCCGTTCCATGCGGGCTTTTGCGATGCTGCTAGTGCGGATTCGTATTGGTCCTTGCTAATTTCAATGTCATTATCTTCCACTTCAGAATCCATCTCAATGCACCATTCTGACGGACAATCACCATTGGCATCAATGAAGTACAGCGTGGTGTTGCTGCATAAAAAACCAGCCTCCACCGCACCATCAGGCCACCCACCACGCTTAGGCAATTCTTGAACTAACAGGTCGATAAGTTTCATTTTGTTTCTCCATCAAAAAGGATTTCTTTGTATTCATCACTAACTTCATATGCTTTATTTAGTTCAAATACCTCATAGGAGTTTTGACCACCTTCTCGCCATGAGTGTTTGTCATTTAGTTTTGCGGCAACAGCGTCGGCTTCATGCTTGTGTGGATAAATAGCAACGACATTTGATGAGACGCAGCATTCGATACAACCAACATTAAATACAAGCCACATAATTATTCTCCCAACGCTTTATTGACCGCCGCGCGCGCATTATCCAGAGCGCGGCGCTTGCTTGATGTTGTCCAGACTTTGCCTGAGTTGTCGTCGTAGATTTCCAGTAGTTGCTGGAGTGCTGAGAGCAAATATGGTGATGCTGCGATTAATTTTGCGTTATGCCATTGTTCGGTTTTATCACCGTTATATGTTGGAGTGAATGCAATCTCAACACCAATATCCGAGATAATGTCCGGTGAGTTATCATCACCAATAACAACTTCCCACGGACCAGGTGTGCCTTTAAATTCTTCCATCGCCAACCTCACTTAATATATTCCATGATCTCACATTCCCGCATCTGCACCAGACCAAATGGCGCAACCACCTTACCGCATGGACGGATTTTGATTTGCTCAACGTTGAACACACCGCAGCGCCCGTTTCCTTTGAATTTGACCATTACCATAATTAATACCTGTTTTTCTTGGCTAATTGTTGCGCACGTTTCTTCGTGTACCCACAGGCCATCAGACGCTTGACCTCGTTGCGGCGCTTTGCGAAATGGTACTCGCGAGAATTAAATGCGTATTCGTTGTTAAAGTTAGTACCACGTGGATTCATATTTATCACCTCACTCATCATTTGATGTAGATACTATGCACCACCACTAAACCTACGTCAATAGTCATTGTGATAGAATTAATAATAACTTGAACGGGAGGCAGAATGAAACTATCGCAACGCGGTGCGGAGACGCTTGGTATCACTAATGCCGTGGATATATCGCCTTACATCACCACTGAGACAACACAGAATCAGTTCGACGCACTGACAAGTCTTGCCACCGACATTGGCATTGACGCTTTCCGTAAATCAACACTACTGAAGAAACATAATCTCCGCTGCTTCTCATGTGCTGTTGCGCATTTCATCGTGTGGGGCGAGAAGACTGGCGACAAAGCAAAACGCAAAGCTGAAAAAGAGGTTTACTGGTATGGCTATTAGCAAAAATATGAAAGCGTTTCTGGATATGCTGGCGTACAGCGAGGGCACGGATAACGGTCGACAGAAAACCAATAATCATGGTTATGATGTGATTGTTGGTGGCTCACTGTTTACCGACCATGCCGATCACCCACGGAAGCTGATTAGCCTGCCAAAGC
>CYGL01000601.1_pt1 | contig 13168 bp, 5 predicted proteins | sample 485531 | NCBI WGS metagenome assembly CYGL01 (sample SAMEA3497897, study PRJEB9818) | human gut metagenome | reverse complement strand
ATAGGTACAATACTCACATAAGTCCGTGTGATTGGGTCATATCCAATATTAAATACACGTTCATTCAATGTGATAGTGCGTTCATATTGCATTGTATCCGCATTAAGCACTGTTAGGTTATTACCAATTTCTCAACCCATTAGCAAGGTAAATCTTGTTAGTGTATTTGTTGTAGCACATAGTATTACAATGCCCCATCTTATCAGGGTCATTAAATTTGTAAGTGCCTACGATTTCAAATGTAGATGAATTAAGTTCATATAACACTTGATTAGTGCCATCACCATTAATACACGCTAATACAAACACATTCTTTTTATCGTTCGTATGTGAACCCTTGGCATTGGTTTACCTCTTCGCCATATTGGATATTTTTTTACAAATGCGATGTTATTTGAACCTTTAAGCATCGGTGTTTCAGTAGGATAGAATGGTTTCACATTATTGTATGCGCCCATATCCATTTACGCTATCAACTGTGTTGAAAGATAGATGCTCATTGATTTTGTATATGCCATTAGGTATTAACAAGATTTTGTTTTTCAAATTATCGTTAGCACGTTTAAACGCTGCGGTATCATCCGCTACACCATCACCAATCGCTCCAAAGTCTTTAACGGAAACGATGCCATACAAACTATCTTTAGTTTGGTACTTAGCGTCCGCCTCGGTTTTTGTAACCAAACCACCGCCATTAGGCAAGGCGATTTCTTCCGCTTTACTGGCTGCGACTTCTGCACGTTTCGCCGCATCAGTTGCCTTGATAGCATTACTTGCAATAGATGTTTGCTTGTTATCTATATCTGTTTTTAATGCCTTTGCTTGGTCAACAAGATCATTAATATCTCGTTTATCAACAGTTGTTTGACCTGCATAAGCCTTAGCATCTCTAACCAATCGTTCTGCAGTAGCAACATTCGTAGAGGTTGTATCAAGTGCAGTATTAGCCGATGCCAATTTATCATCAACAGTCGCTGCAATCGTTTTTATTTCTTCGCCTAATCGGTTAATAATATCTGCATTAGCGTTAATCTTATCTGACTTTTCACTAATTACATTCATAGCATTCATAGCATCATTAGCTGCTTTTACAGAACGCTCAACAATATCTTTTGCAACTTCATTTGCATTCTTATCGCTATCCACTCGAATTTTAAGTGATCTATCTAAATCAGCTTTCATTTCTTGTAAGATAAGTACAATCTTATCCGTTGCGTGTTCGATATTCTCAAATGGGTATTCGTCAGGTAAGTCCATATCTTGTGAGATTGGTGTTTTACGCTCCAAGATAACCTTTTGTCCTACGGCTAGTGCATCCCCATTAGCTGGGTAAATTACCGATTTGGTGCTTTCGTCATAATCGATGTTCCCAACTTGTACCGCTTCTGTACCATCTTCATCAACGATAATTAGTTTTATGTCCTCAATTTGCACGAAATCATATGGGAAAATAAACTTCTTATTTCTCCCATCACATTGATACACTACAGATGGTTTTAGTACTTCTGGTGTCAATTTAACATCCCCTTTCAGTTGTATATAAATAGGACTACCCATTATGGATAGTCCTTATTTATCAACAGTTGTTTCTTTTTCTCTTTTTTAGTTTTAAGTCTGCGGTCAAATGCAATAGCCATGATTACATCTTCTATAGCTGCATCGGTATCGGTGAACGCATATCTAGCTAATGTCCATAGTCCGTCTGTAACAGTATCACTAAAACCAGTTGCCCTGTTTGCTAACTGACTGAAACTTCTACCTACATCAATACCATCTTTTTTATCGCTTACAATAGCGAGGCTAACATCATAGAATTTTTCTGCAATGCTTGTGGCTAATACTGTATTCCCTTTGTTATAAGGTCTTTCTCCCAATATAAACTTCATAGCCATATTGGTTATATCCCTAACCAACGGAATACCCATAGTACCTTGTGCGACTAATTCTTCGATAAATGACTTAGCCAAATCTTCAGGCTTATCATCATCACCATTCGTCATAGCTTTATAAGCCATCATACCGATTGCTGGTGAAATCAATGTCCACCATAGCATTTTAACGAACCTTGCATAATCGCCATTATCCTTACGTGCATAGTTGCCCTCTGTAATGATGTTATACAACGTGTTAGCGTAGGAATAGAATGGAACGAACATTTGCATAATAGAACTTCTAGCACGTTGAATAGCGGCAGCATCCTTTGTATCACCACTACCGAATATATCTCGTACTGCTCTATCGCCAGCCTCGATTGATTGTTGCTCTATCCATTCAGGACTTACACCCTCTTTACCGATGAGTTCCGCTTGCTTTTGATCATATGCAAACTTCCATACAGGAATGGATAATGCAAAGTCTGTTTCTGTAAGCAATCTGAAACCCATTTGGTTTATTTCATCCCTAATATCTGCTAATTGTTCTGCTCTATAATTAGCAATATTAGTATCGTTAATGCGAATACCTTTACCACCAATAGATAAACCTTGCTTTAAGTCTTTATCTAAAGTTTGTACACGCTCACGCATGAATATTGATTGTTCTAACACAAAATCTCTTGTGTTGTTATATGTTGTAGTTCCGTGTCCATAGAAACCAATACCAGCATGATTGATGGCTCTAATGGTATTGCCTACACCGATACGATAGAACGCAACAGGAATGTTTAACGCATTTTGTAATGCTACCGATACTCGACCAACCATTACTGCGGTTGATGTATTTTTCTTTAATGTAAGTACCAATCTATCAAATGCACTAACCTTTGCAGGTTCATCTTGCCAGTTATCACGAACCCAAGTACGCAAGAATTGGTAAGTGTCAGCACCAAACTTATCAACAATGTAGTTTTGCAATTCTCTATTACTGATTAGCTTATTAACATCGGTTACTGCCTTACGCATTGTTACATGATTAATAGCCTCTGTGATTGCGTTAGGAATTACATCAAAGTCTAATAGCAATGATTTATCCTTAACCACATCTAAACGTGATTTAGTGGCGCTCATACCAGTTCCCCAAACCGCATTACTACTTACCATAGTTTTTGCAATATCTTCAACTTGGTTGTCGCTAACAGATGCATTGACTTTAGGGTTATACACGATTGGGAAATATTGACCCTCAATGTTTCTACCGCCAATAGAGAATGTTAAACCCTCTACTTTCTTTAATGGGTTACCATAGAGTTCTTCTTGAACCTTACTACGTTCATCAAAGAATGAATTGATATGATCCCATGTACGAATTACAAATTCCCAATCCTTATCAGTCATGTGTTCTTGGAACGCACGTTCAATTTCAACCTCATTTGCTTTTGTGGTTTCCATTACACGTTGTCTGTTGCTTTCAGTACCCCAGTTAAGGGCAATCATGATAAGTTGTTCTTTTGTTAAGCCGTATAACTCACCAACTGTATACAAGTGGTCATTACGCATATCAAATAGTTCACGTTTGGAATATATTCCTACATCCTTTGCCAATCTACGCATTGATGCTTCCTTACGTTCATTGAACGCTTGCGTTGCTCGGTTGATTGGGTCATAGATGTATTTAACCGCAAAGCCATTTTTACCGCCACCCATTCTACGTAAGAATGTTTCAACTTTAAGTAATGCTAGATGAAAACTATATAGCTTACTACTTACTGCATCCATCTTAGTTTGATTGTTGAGTTTGTTGAATACATCGCTACTTTCTTTACCAAATGTTTCTGTAGCCTCACCAATGATTTCTTGTACTGCGTTTTCAAATGATACACTTTCACCCTCATCGTTCAAGATGGTTGTACCCTCATACTCATTTCTGCCGTTTTTGTACATCCCAGTCATTAGTTCTTCTAAGGTTTCCAACTCATTCATTGTGATTGATTTAAATGATTTAGGTGTTTTAGAATAGAACATTTCAACTATCCAAGGATCTAATTGAACCATACTTTGTTGGTTTAGAATACCTACATCAGGATCTAGTGCAGCTAGTACTGTGTTCATATCAAACCCATCAACAGGCGGTAAGCCGTCATACTTGGTTAAACCCATTTGGTAAGACATATGGGAATAGAAATAGCGCATATTAGGTTCAATAGCAATAGGGTTTTTAGGTCTAGTCATGCGTTGTAATTGTTGTTTCAATTTCAATCGCAACTTCTTGGACTTTTCAAAGTTTTCAAACGCTACTCTTGCTCTCGCTTGTTGTAACATTTGCTCACGTTTGAACCCAAGTGCTTTATCTACATCACCGATTGCCAATGCTCTATCAGATTTCTTGCCAGCAGTTACCGCTTTATTCTGATATGTTTTAAACTGAATAGCATTAGAAATAGGCAGTTCACCTAATTCTTTTCTTGCTCGGTTCATGTAATCAGAAATAGTACCAAGTCCAGCACCACGAATAGAACGTACATTATTGATGCGATTGTTAAGCATATCTCGTAAGCGTTTGATACGTTCCTCTGCTTTTTCTAGTTGCTTAGTAGTATCAGTCAAAGCAGCATCTACTTTTTTCTTATCGGCTTTCAATTCATCGTATTTAGTAGGCTTAACCTCTTTTTCGATTTCACTTAACTCTGTATCAATAGTTTCTGCGTTAGGGTCTAGCTTACGAATACGTTCTAACAATTCCCAGTTCTTCGCTAATTCACGATTAGTAGATTTTTGAATGATCTTACTTTCCTCTTCGGTAAGTTTCATTTGTCCTTGTGTACTAAGTAAGATTTCCTCTGCGATTTGTTCATTGGTTTTGCCTACATTGTTATCACGCATAAACTCTGCTTTTGCATTATCCATTTCTTGATTGATAGCATCGTTAAATGTAGCACCAGTTTGTTCTACTTCCGCTTTTTCTAACTCTTCAATGGAGTTGTATTGTGTTTTTTCAAAAGCAGCCTCACCAAAGTCGTTATACCGTTGATGATCTTTGTAGATAGGATATTGTTCAATCAATCGTTTTTCGATTTCGACTTGTATTGCATCCTTTTCTTCTTCCCATTCCTTGATAGGTCTATTATCAAGTTCTTTCATCAACTTACGCATTACACGTTCTTTTGCTTTTTCTTTTACATCTGCTATGTAAGACTGCATACGTGCTTGGTCTTGTTCGGATAACTGCTTATAGAGTTCTGTTTTCTCAAACTGTTCTAACTGTTGTTGTTCTGCGTATGCCTCTATATCCTCTTGGGTTGCTATCATACGTGCCATAACATCTTTAATATCAGTAGGTACTTCACCACCTAATCGTTGAACGCTACGATAAATGTATGTTAGCCATTTGGAGAATTGACGGAATACTCTTTGCAATGCACTTGTTGGTGCTTCACCACTTCGCAAATAGCTTTCCCAACCTCGTGCAAATTTCTCATGTGCTTTTGTATTGTCTACGTTTTCACCATCAACCCAACCGCTCCACTCTTTTAACTTGTTCCAATCTGTTACAAGTTGCTCAGGTGCGTTTTCCATAGATGATAATTTTTGAATATCATCAAAGAATACATGACCCATTTCGTGTAAGAATGTACTTCTATCTGCGGTTTTGAAAATGCTAATGATACGTTCGCCATCGCTCATGATTTCGGTCATGCCGTTTATAGATTGGTTGTACTTTTCAATGACTTTAATTGCTTTATCATCGAACACTACAAAATTATGACTAAGACCATGTTTGTATTTAATCCCTTTTATACCTAACTCGTTTAATTTAAGAGATGCATTTTTATCGCCACCTAAACGTTCTGACAAATCATTATAAAATTCCTTACCAGTTTTATTAATGTCAGTCGGATCTAATTGTTTTATTTTGTTTAAAACATATTCCGACTGTTCGTTAATTGGTTTTGAGTAATCTAACATTGTATCTGTATCAGGAATTTCAACATTATATAGTGTTGGTTTGTAAACAGAAGTTACTTCAAAATTGTCAATGTTATCAATTAGATATGAATTTTTTAAAACGATATCATTATAAAAAATATAATGTTTATGGTATCTTTTCTGCAACTCTTCAATAACATCAAATAGGTATTCTTTATTCACTCGTTTGTTATCAGATTTAGCTTTGGTTTTAGCATCGTTTAATATAACAGTTGCCATTCGTTCAAACTTATTATCAACAAGTGTTGGTAGTTTATTAATAGCAAATTTACTATTTTGTGTTATAAAATCTAAAACACCATCTAATTCATTCAGATTTTTAGTAACTAAATCTAAATTACTTTGCTCAGCATCTCTATTGAGAACCAACCGATTTAATAGGCTTTCTTTATTATTCTCTACATTAATGCCACCAAAGATCTGCTCTATAACAGGAGCATAATCAATCGGTATATCATTACCATTTAAAGTAAATTTATTTTTAGATTTACGCTCTACTTTATATTTTTCAGCTACATTTTTGTTTTCAGTAAAATATAAACCCCAGCCAAATGCTTGTGTTCCTAAACCACCGCCGATACTACCTAAATCAAATTCATCAAAGTCATATGGTGAACCATGCCATGCAGCTTGATAATACTGATAATTATATTTCTTTCGGAGCTTGTCTAAATCTTTTTCATTTGGTATACTATTATTAATATTAAACCGATTAACACTCACTTGTCCGTTTGATTGGACGTTATTGACTGTTAGTCGGTTTATTTTTTTCGTATTAACATATAACAAATCGCCATTATTTATTGCATTAGAATACCATGTAGCATTAACTCTAGGGAATATACTTTTAACCCTTGTTTGATAGCCACCTCTTCCGCTTTGAACATCAAAAACCAATGGAACATGAATAAAATTATTCTGCGTATCTTTTAATTCAACAACAGCAACAATTTCGCCTTTTACTGATGCATTAGCAACAGGGTCAAAGTTTTTGAATATTGCAATCGGATTAGATAACGCACCAGGTAATTGTTTCATAACATTTAAGTCAAACTTATGTGCATGCTTAGTGGTAAATACTTTATTAAGCATTTTCGTTGTTATATAAACATCACCAGTTGTAAATTTGTAGTCAGGATCTTTAATTGTGCTAAACACTAAAGGTGCTGACATTATTTTATTTACACTTCTTTTAAGCGTTCCGTTTTGTAAATCAGTTAGCGTTTTCCCCCATTGAGTTATATCGTCTTGTAATTTTTGATGCATTGCCAATGGTTGTGCATACCCTTTTTGGTTTTCTAATTTAGCATTCATGTTGATACGCACGCTATCACGCAAATAGTCCATAGCAGTATAACCGCCTTTACCCATTTGTCGCATATATTGCGCCATTATATCAGCGTGTTGTGCCATCAATAATGCATTTGCTTTTGCAGTTTCACGTTGTTTTCTATTCGTGCTTTCGCTAATAGTTTTAACTACTTCGTTGTACACATCATATCCACTTTTAGATAGTTGCATCCGTAATGCTATGTCATTATTCGCCAATTCAAAGACTTTATCTTTCATTGCCTCTAAACTTTCGATTTGCATCAACATATGTTCCATATCTGCATAATGTGCATCAGATTGTGTTAGTGCATCAGCATTACCATCAAGGCTTGCTGTTGTAGTTGCTCGGCTATACTCATAGGCTGCTCGTCTACGTTCCGCATTAGTACGTGGTGCTTTACCGCCATTGTTAGCTTTATAATCGATTAGCCATTGTGGTTCAATACCAGTACTTACCGCATCATTGATAGATTTATCTGCATTGTCAAAGTCGCTTGCGTAGGTTTCTCTGTACTGTTCTTTCAACGTATGCAATAAGTTATTGAAATTACGTTTAATATTTGTAGGGTCAGATAGTACCTCATTAAGTACTTCACGATCTATGTCAGATGCATTCTCAAACTCATTACGGATAATATCATCTTTGATACGTTCAGCACGTTTAGAGGTATCATCTTTCAATACAGATTTAGCTACATCTACTTCTTGCTTTGCACGTTCTAGTGTAGCCAACGACATACCGCCACGTGTAAAGTAAGATGTTTGTTTCAATGCATCTAAAGTTTCATCTGACAAATTCATAGATACTTGTGCATAGCTACCAATAGGAATTTCAACAGGTGCATCAGCTTCGATAGCTGCTTTGACTTCCTCTTGCGTTACTAAGCCATTATCAACCATATCACGAATTGCAAGTTGTCCGTTTTCAGTTTGCACTAATTCTGATACATCTACATATTGAGTAGATACACCAACCTTATCGCCCTGTGCTTGTACGATTTTTCCGTATAGTTCAGGGTTTTCTTTTGCAATCTTATTAGTAGCACTATCCTTACGGACATTATCCATAATGACTGCACCATTGCGGTTTTGTTCTGCGATGATTGCTGCTTGTTGTTGCTCTGGTGTCAATTTTTGGAAATCACGAAAAGCCTTTGCAGTACGCACACCGCCTACCGCACCACCGATAGCACCAAAACCGATTACCGCTGGCAAGGCTTGTTTCATAGCATCTAGCGAACCAATAGCAATATCACCTACGCTATAATAACCCTCTAAGTCATTATCCTTACGTGTTAGGTTGTGTTGTACCTTTTCGTTTACATCTTGCAAACCCTCTTCAAAGAGTTCAGGTATACCAGCTTTAATGGAGTTCTTAGCCATCTGTGCAACAGTTGTACCAATACCTCTATCAAAGGTTTTAACTGTATCACCAACACCAGCACTAATAGCTTTTGCAATCACACCTTTAGGTGCTACGGCTTTAAAGGCTTTACCCATAGCTGCAGTTGCTGCAAACTCAATACCAGCATCAATAGCAGCGTAAGACATAGCGTATTGATTAGCCTCTTGGTCTGTGTATACTCGGTTTCCGTTTGCATCTTTCTTTTGAATGAGTTCAACGTATTTATTGCCAAATGACATTTTATACATATTGTATGCCATGTCAGCACCGCCACCCCATTTAGCACCAGTAGCAGCACCAGCAGTTGCACCTACACCCTCTGTAGCCAAGCCACCAATTAATGCACCAGCAACTGCACCAGCTACCGCACCTACACCGCCTTGTTTCGCCATCATGTAGCCTTGCCCAGCGGTTTCACCGATAACAGATTGCGCTACATCCATACCATCTGCATGACGATAATTTGAAAGGTTAGTTTGTAATCGTTGAATTTCGTTTGTTAATTCTTCAATTTTCTTAGGGTCAGTAGTGTTAGATAACTCATACCCAGCATCACCCAATTTCATCTGATCATTGATAGACCATATATTTTGTTGGATGCTATCCCATATACCATGAGTAGATTTAACTGACTGTAAATTCTCTAAACCATAAATAGCCTCGGACTGTGTACCATATTTCACTTTATAGAGTTCAGGGTATTCATCATACAATGATTGTACTGTTCGCCCTCTATCTACTTGATTAGCAAGATAAGCAGCCCTTGTAAAGCCTGTTTCACCACTATTCAAGATAGCATCTGTCACCGATATTTAAACTTGCTCGCATAGTCTAATGCTGCATTAGCTTTTACCGCATCATTGCTTGCATAGATAAAACGTGCGGATGCAGCTTGCAAGGCTGGGTTATTTACAATAGGGTTTTCCTTTAAAGCCTCACCAATGGTAGATACAGTTTGTAAAGTTCTATCTTTACCACTACCAGTTGTATCGACTAGATAAGGTGCATCAGCTAAACTTCCTAATGCATTCCCTACTTGCTTTACCGCATCTACTGCATTACCTACAACTCCATTAACAGGTGTGCCTAACTCTCCATGATCGCCATCCTTGTTAATAAATGGGTTGATTTTCTGTTGTTCAATTTTCCATGGGTTATTAGACATATTTCCACCTATCCCTCAATATTATACCTAGCATGGAATGTACCCTCGTCAATATCTTCAAAATCACCATTAGACTTATAAAGTCTTACATAGTGTGTATCGCCAAGTACTTTATAATCAACCACTCCATCACCAGCCAATACAGCCATTGATGTATTAGTTTTATAATTATCTCCATCTTGCCAAAAATGTTCTACGTTTGTAGTTTGAATTACTGTTTGTCCAGCTATTTCATGTGCAGCCCAATCTAACTCACCGCTTGTTGGCTCTCTTCCCTCGGACGCTCGGAATTTAGCTACCCATGCACCCATTTGTTGTTTAAAGCCTATTTTCGCAAGTCCTTTTTGTTGCTCGTTCATATTCTCTAAACTATCATTAAGAACATAATTAACACCAGCTAACTCTGGTGCATAATCACCAGTTCCGTTATCACGGTCATTAACTGTTCTACGCAATGAGTTGTATTGCTCCAATGATAAGTTAATATGATTATCATCAATAAATTTAAAGATTTCTTCCTGTGATTTGTTATTACCAATCATAGAACGAATTTCATTCATTCCCCATGATTGGTTAGCAGCTTGTTGCTCTCTTTCATTTGCTCTCATGAATTGGTTTCGTTGTGAACCAAATGCTAAGGTTAACTCTTTGTTATCACCAATAGCGTTATCTAAGAAATTAGCCATCTCACCACTAGATGCACCATTCTTACCCATTTCAATCAGTTGTAATTGGATAGCCTCTTTTTGTCTTGCTAGTGCCTCGGCTCTTGCTTTCTTACGTTTCGATACTTCCACCTTATAGGCTTTCATATACTCTTCTCGTTTTTGTAAGAGTTCGCCATCAGTATATCCTTTAGCGCTACCACTAAACTTACCTACGCCAACGATAGGGTAAATATCAGTACTAACGATAGATACACCACCGCTACCAGCTTGTGCAACTTTACCATCACCCATATATACACCTACATGAGTTACACCTTTATAGGCTTTATCATCAGAATTAACTGCACTTGGATCATCGCTAGTTGCCCATCTGGCCTCGTTACTTGGAACGTGCCAAAATACTAAATCGCCTTTTTGTGCTTGCGATATATCATGGATAAGTTTCCCCTCTTGTTCAGCTTGTAGGTACTGTCCATCTGCGGTGCGATAGTTAAGAGTAACACCAGCCTTTGCGGACACATCAAGCGTAAACTTACCACAATCTGTGCTTTCGCCACCATCACCGCCAAGCAAATATGGTTTGCCTAACTGTTCATTAACTGCACTATCAAGTGCAGCTACGTTTAAATTTCCGCCTTGTCCAGCTTTAGGTAGACTAGCAATAAATGCATCAGCACCTTTTTCGATACTAGCATCATCTTCACCATAGGTGTCTACATCACCTACAATACGTTTATCGATTGTTTGTTGTGTGTTCACCTTATCAATAGCAACTGCCGCCTTTGATAATATCCCCTCACTTACACCCATTTCACGTAGTACGGCGATTGTTTGAGGCCCTGCGGTAATATCATTCCGTGTTACAGTTTCATCGATGATTGCACCACCAACCCTATCAGCCACTTCTTGATATTTAGCTTTTACAAACTCTTCACCTCTATCACCATACATAGTGTTGATGTTATCTTTTAGCGTGCTTAAAGAGTTGGCTACAATGTTAGGGTTGTTATATCCTAACACCGCTATTTGTTCAGATGATTTCACATTGTTATTGAATGTTACATCCTTGTACTTTTCACGTTCTGAACGCTCATGCACTTGTACACGCATATTATTTGCGTGATAGTCTTTCTCCACCATTTGAAGAAAACGCTCACGCAATCTATCATTGTTAGGTAATTTATTAAACACATCTTGCCTGATGTTACTTTCTGCCTCGTTAAACAGTTGTGTAGCATTAGCAGCACCATCTAGTTCTTCATAAAGAATACCGTTTTCTTTGTTTGTCAGTTCATAAGATATTCTATTCTTATAATCTGTTTCAGCATTCATATAGGCGATGTTCAAATCTTCTTCAAATTGCTTTTGCATCTGTGCGTTAATATTATCAATGGCATTAATTACACCTTTTAAGCCTTGTTGATTACCGCCAAACGCTAATTCATTTCCAGTAGCTTGAACACCCACCGCTTATGGTATTTAGTTTTTGTTCGCCATTGTAATTAACTAACTTCATTAAATGCCCCACCTATTATTTCTAACTGCACCTCTTGTAACAAACTTAACATTTGATACACCAGCTGCTTTCAATGCACTTTCATTTGGTGTGTAGTAGTTTGTATTAGCTTTAATATTACTACCGCCATACTGACCTTTAAGACCATAGATACTAGATGCACCACTTAATATCGTACCTAACATCGCCATTCTAGTTTGTGATTTAGCATTACTTGCCGCTGCACGTGCGGTGCTTGCCTCGTTGCGGTAGTTCATGCCATTAAGATATTCATTGTAGATACTGTTGTTCTTGTTAGTTTCCCAATTCTGAATATCCTTGTTGTATTCGTCATAGCTAGATGCCATTAGTTGTAATGGTGTACCAGCCATCATCAAGCCACTAGCACCAGTTTCTGCCGTATTCTGTCCTTGAATAAGTCGCATCTTATCGGACATTTTATCTCGTTCTTGCAAGGCTTGGTCTGCAATTTGTTCTTGCTTGCGATCACTAATACGTGCGTTTGCCTCTGCTACCCTTGCTTGCTGATTGTACATTGCAGCTTGCGCCTTACCTTGTTGGTGTTGTGTAAACAATGTACCAACCATACTTGCTGCGGTTAATGCAATAGGGTTACACATTCACATCCCCCTTTCTCAATGTGAATAAAACCATATCCCCATCGTTAATATCATAATGAATAACCGCACCTAATGACTTTAGCCATCTAATGGTGCGGTGATTTTCTTTGTGTATGTAATTAAAAAGTACTTCCCTAGTATGTAGCCATTCCCCAATGATATTTCTACTAACTTTTATAAATTGCTTTTGCAATGTCAAACTACGTTCAAAATCTTTACTCCCCAAAAAGTAAATGCAATGCATCCCATTTAATGATGTGTTTGATACCCCATACACACACAACGGCTTGCCATTATCAATTACAATTCGACTTTGATAATCTTCCCCAAGAATATCGTTTACAAAGTCATTTTCTCCATAGTTTGAATTTTTTCGATTGATATATTTGACCTCTAAGGCATCTATTGAACGTAAGTTGATATATAACTCACGAATTAACGAAACGTGCTTAGATGGGCAAATATTACATTCCATGAACATTTGGGAAACCACCGCCAATTTCTACCTCTCTTGTAACCGCTAATAGGTTAAATGGGAAAGGTTTTGAGTGTTTTATACAGATTTCTGTATTAGTATTAACGCTTGTTGCAATCTTAGGTA
>CYGL01000600.1_pt1 | contig 13179 bp, 29 predicted proteins | sample 485531 | NCBI WGS metagenome assembly CYGL01 (sample SAMEA3497897, study PRJEB9818) | human gut metagenome | reverse complement strand
TTATGTTGGATACTCCACAAAGTTCGGTGACAGCGCTGGTGACTTCAGCCCACTCGCAAACATCATGGTGCATGAGGTTCGTCAGATTGGCTACGAACTTCCCATTCCTCGTGAGCTGGTAGACAAGACTCCATCGGACGGTCTTTGCGGTAAGACAGACGAAGACAATCTGGGCTTCACCTATATGCAGCTCGACGACTATATCATGCATGGTAGTATGGGGATGAAAACATTGACAAGGTAATTGCAAAGAAGCATATGCAGAACCTGCACAAGCTCAATCCGATGCCCGCCTACGGTTCACAGCCGTAAGGTGATTGTATGGAAGAGATAGCGATTGTTCGCTGTTTGCAGAACGCAAGCGGCGCGATTAGTAAAATGCGGGTCTTGCAAGACTTCAAGGATGTTGAGAATTTTCGCAAGATTTTGTACTACGCTTTGAATCCAATGCTGACGTACAAGATTTCGGAACAAACACTGCGAACGCCTGTCGAGTATGACCCAACAATTACAATCACGATGACCGACATCTTCGAAATCTGTGAGCTGCTATCAAAGCGAAAAGCATTGGATGCAGCAACCGTGTATCAAGTGCGAGTTTTCGTGCAGTGTTTGACTGACCCGGAATCATCCGAGTTTTACATCGAACTTCTGTCAAAGACGCTTCGGCTGGGAGTCACAGCAAAAACTGTGAACAAGGTTATCCCCGGATTGATTCCCGAATGGGAGGTTCAGCAAGCATATCCTATCGACAAATATCCAATCAAGGAAGGCACAGAGTTTTGGCTCACTCAAAAACTGAATGGTGTCAGGGCAACATACTACAAAGGGCAACTGTTCGCAAGAAGCGGAGTTCCCTACGAAGGGCTTGGACATATTCTGGACGCGCTCAAAATCGACGAGAACGATAGCTATGTTTTTGACGGAGAGCTTACCCTACGAGATAAAGGCGAACTGTCTGATAATGAGGCGTTTCGCAAGGCAACGGGCATTATCAACTCAGAAGACACTGATAAAACGGCAGTTTGCTACACCATTTTTGATGTACTTACGACAGAAGAATTCGATGCCGGTGTAAGCGAGAGCGGCTATGGGTATCGCCGGTCTTTCTTAGACCAGCTTCATCGCTTCATTCCGCAAGATGGTCGAGTCAATATCCTCCCTGTTCTGTACCACGGTAAAGACCAGAGAAAAATCGATGAGCTCTTAGAGCAAATGGTTCGGGAGGACAAAGAGGGCTTGATGGTCAACTTTGATGTTCCATATAAGCGAAAGCGTCACAACGGAATCCTCAAAGTCAAACGCTTCTACACTATGGATTTGCATATCTTGCGCTGTGAAGAAGGAAGCGGCAGGCTTGCAGGAACGTTAGGCGCATTTGTGCTCGACTACAAAGGAAACGAAGTAAATGTTGGGTCTGGCTTTTCCGATGAGCAGCGCACAGCTTTTTGGGCGGCTAAAGATGAAATGCCCGGACGGTTGTGCGAGGTAAAATACAAGGAAATATCATATGACAAAAACACCGGTGCTGAGAGCTTACAGTTCCCGGTGTTTATTTCTATCCGAACAGACAAAGACGAGGTCAGCTACGGCTGAGAAAGGAGGCTTGCGTGGGTAAAGTAAAGGCGGCACCACAGTTTTCAGAATCTATCAGTAGTTTCTGTAAGCTGATGGAGAATGCGCAAAGGGACTATGCGTGGAACTATGATGAGGTGAACCGCATGGATAGGCTCACGCAGGACTACCTTCACAAACTGGAGCTTGACGGTCTTGATTACAAAGAGCGAGCCAAGGTTGCTACACAGCTTGCAAAGTGTCGCCAAGCACGGCGCGAGTGCAAGGATACGGTAGAAATTCTTGAGCCGCTCGTTCAGTTTCTTGAAAGCGACAAAGGCAAAAACCTTTTGAACCTTGTGCGTGAAGCGCTGGGTAAGACCAGAAAGGTCGAAGAGCGTATGGAAACCCGCACATACATACCAAGAGTCTTAGAGCAGGAGGCAACAACATGAACATCGTGTTCTGGCTCATCGTAGTCATTGTGCTTGTGCTTATCTGGTTCTGTTTGAGTTTCGCCTTTAAGGGCGTCGGCGGAGTTGGAATGCGATTGTACAATGATGCGAAGAAAGAAATCTCCGAGGAAACGGAGAAAAAAACTGACGAAGAAAAGGAAGTAAAGGAATGAAGAAGGGTAAACTTGGTGCAATCTTGCTGGCACTTGTGCTGATTATCGGCTTGGTTTGCTGCGTTGTGTGTCTGGAGAAGATTCCCGCAGGTTACGTCGGCGTTGTGTATAACATGAACGGCGGCGTTGATGGCGAGGTCTTGGAACAGGGCTGGCATCTGGTTGCTCCGACCAAAAAGGTGACCAAGTATTCTATCGGTATTGAGCAGTCATATCTGACGGCTGAGGATAAGGGCGACTCACCCAAGGATGAGAGTTTCAATATCCCTACCTCTGATGGTAAGACTGTCCGAGTGAATATTGAGTTCTCATATCGTTTTGATGAGGCACGAGTCTCCGAAACCTTTGCAATGTTCAAGGAAAATCTGGCGAGGCAATCAAGGATTCGTTTATTAAGCCCAAGGTTGTGGCGTGGACGCAGGAAGTTTCCGCAAACTACCCTGTCACCGACATCTTTGGCGACAAGCGTACTGAAATCAATGCCGAGTTGGATACCTATTTGCGTGAGAAGTTCGACCAGTATGGCATCATTATTGACACTGTAAACTTTACGGATATCTCAGTTGACGATGAAACGGCTGCGGCTATCCAGAAGAAAGTCACTGCTCAGCAGGAGCTTGAGTTGGCGAATATTGAAAAGCAAACCGCCAAGGTTCAGGCTGAGAAAGACAGAGAGGTCGCACAGATTAACGCAGAGAAAGCAGTTATTGAAGCAGAAGCAAAAGCAGAGACATTGCGTATTGCTGCGGAGGCAGAAGCTGACGCAAACCGCAAGATTGCGGCTTCACTTACCAATGAGTTGATTGAAAAAATCAAGTATGAGCAGTGGAACGGCGAGCTGCCTACGGTGACTGGCTCAACGCCCATCATTAGTCTCGAACCGTGATGGAAAAATGGTGGGACAATGCAAAAGATTGGGTTAAAGTTCTAATTTGCATTGTTGTCTCCATCGTCTCGATTGCGCTAATCATTCTTACGATGATTATGCCAATTGTTTGAAGCATCAAGCTGCATAACCCAGCCTTTCTGCTTTTGTGGTGCATCCCCGCTGGTATCTATGTCGGCGTATGGGCTTACCAAGAGTTTTTTGATTTCTAAATAAGGAGGAGATTATTTGACAGCCGTATATCTGGTCATTTTATTTTTCGCTAAGGTGCTGGACAACACGCTTGGTACAGCCAAGACAATCTTGGTACAGAGAAATCGTTGTGTCCTTGCCGGAGTCGCTCTCGGCTTGTCAAATTTTATCTACCTTAGCATCACAAAAGATATCGTAACAAGTGACAGCAGCCTCGCCCTTGCAACTGTTTCCATTGCAAGCGGTGTTGGCTGCTGTTTAGCTGTCGCATTAAGCAACAGGTTTTCAAAAGACAAGACCTATGTGAACGTCATTATGTCGGATAATTTGGAGGCGATGCAAGAGTTTCGAGATTTTCTGGCAACACATCACATCACGAATGTCGCTGCAGACAGCTATACCTTGGACTGGAGTAAAAAGTCCATCACCATCACTGCCTATGCAGAGACGAAAGCACAGAGCAAACTGATTGATGATTACATCGCAAATAGCTCATTGAAGTTCAAAAGAGTTATCAGCAGAAGCTAAAAACGATGGTTTTAATAATTCAAAGGAGGGTGTCCTATGCGACATTTGGCAACAATCCGTGAGATTGCATCTCTTCGCCCGATTGCAGGAGCTGACCGCATTGAAGTTGCGCAGGTCGATGGTTGGGAATGTGTGGTTCAGAAAGGCGAGTTCCATACGAGGAGAGCAGTATCGTTTACAGTTGAGGTCGATTCTATCGTCCAGAGCGCCCAGAGTTCGAGTTCTTGAGAGACAGAAAGTTTAGAGTCCGCACCATTAAGCTGCGTGGTCAGGTCAGTCAGGGTTTGGTCTCCACTGTCATCTCCGAATGGCGCTCCGCCGATTTGGGTGCCGATGTGACCGATGTTTGGGTCATTAGAAGTATGACCCAGAAGCGCAGCAAGAAGCACAGCTCTTAACAAAGCAACCTCAGAAACCACAAAGTGCAATCGCTCGTTTCTTGATGCGGTTTAAGTGGTATCGTAAGTTGTTTATGAAACCCAAACGCAAGGGTGGATTTCCTGATTGGATTGTCAAGACGGATGAAACCCGCATTCAAAACCTTACGACGCTCTTTGAGATGGAGCGTAACAAGGGGACGAAGTTCTCTGTCACAGAGAAAGTTGATGGGCAGTCAGCGACGTATTACCTGCGCAAAGTCTCCAAACGTAAGTATGAGTTTGGTGTTTGCAGCCGTAATATCTATCTCGGAACACCGGATAACAGTTCTTACTGGACGATTGCTAAGAAGTACAATATCGAAAACGTACTGCGGCAGCTTATCGGTGATTATGAAACCATCGTTTTACAAGGTGAGATTTGCGGCAACCAGATTCAGGGCAATAAGTACCACATTAGTGGGTACGACTTGTTTGCCTTCAACCTGATTTATCCAGACCACAAGTGTGGCACGGCAGAAATCAAGAAACTGCTTGAGCCGTATGGAATTAAGACTGTTCCGATTGTTGAGGAGGACAAAACCCTGCCCGAAACTATTGCTGAGTTGGTCGAGTATTCCAAGGGGAAATCAGTGGTTCGTAAGGAACAAAAGCGAGAAGGTGTAGTTATGCGCAATGTCCAGAGCAACATCAGCTTCAAGGTCATCAACCCTGACTTCCTTCTCGCAGAAAAGGACTGATTTTTAATGCCAAGAGCAGTAGAAGATTTGACAGGAATGGAGTTTGGTAATGGCATGGTAAAGGTTATTTCTCGTGCTGATAACGGAAATACCAGACACGCCAAGTGGCTATGCCAATGCGAGTGCGGAAAAATATTTGTTGAATATGCGCTCAACTTAAAGGCTGGACGAAGAAATTCTTGTGGTTGTTTGAGCAAGCGAAAACCAACAGACTCTATTAGTTTACACAGACTAAATCGCAGTGGAGACGACCCGTGGCATAATTTGGCAAATGCCATTGTTGCAGTCGCAGCAGATGATTATCGTTCGGCACTTCGTAATGAAGACGAGGGGTTGTTAAAAAGTCTGGAGCTGTTCTTCCATTCTGAATGGTACAGGATTTTGACAGACGTAGACGCAGACAGGCTTCTCGGAATGTTACGAAGAGAACGGAGCGGCTCATTACAAGCCGCTTACATATAAACAGAGCCGAGTTATTCGGCTCTTTTCTTTGAGCAATCCAGCCTACGATTGCTTGAAGAAAAGAATCGAAAGGAGTGACACAAATGCTCAGAGTTCACAGAGATTTCAAGGGGTTGTTGAAAGATGTGCAGGACGAATATGATTTCCTCGCTGAACTGAATAAGAGCCTGCAAAAGAAGGTCGCCGAATGGAACAAGGATGAAGAGATTCAAAGGGCAGTGGAGATGACTGAGTATTGTCGCACCCATTCCTTATGTCAGATGTCAGATAACGAGAAGAAAGCAGAAAGAGCGTTCAGAGACAGTCACTACAAGTCATGTAAGAATGGCAGCAAGTATTTGTACGAGTTGACCGGAACAGGCATTGGAACGGCGATTACAATTAAGTGTCCTGTCTGCGGCGAAGAAAAAGACATTACTGACTACGATTGCTGGTGAGGTGGTGGACATGATTTTTCGTGTAATTCTGTTTGCGCTGGCAACAGCAGCAGTCATTGGCGGTCTTGCATATTGGTTGAAGTGTCTTTGCCTGTGCGACTATGAAAATGCTTGTGACTATTCGCAGTGCGATAGTTGTCCGTTCCCTTGTGAGAGGCATAATTGTGGGTAAGGCGAAAAGAAAACCAAGACCATCAATGCCAGACTGGTTTTGGTGGGGGCAAGACGGGTGCTGGTTCTGCAAACAAAGAAATAACTGCAATCAGTGTAAGGCGAACCGTGAATATGTAAAAGAGTTCGGAGAGAAGAAGCAAAAAGGAAGACACGCCAGCGCAAAGCGAGGAGCGCGGACGAAACTGCAATTGATGGAGGATGATTATGGATTTGTGGAAGGGATATGAGCTAAGCAGGACATATGTCCCAGCGGCTTATTACACGATTACATCGATTAAGAGCAAAAACGGCAGAGCAAATCCATTGCATGACGAGGTGCTCGGTCGAAAGGCATACGTTGTTTACTTGGAGGTCGGAGAGCGTGGCTTTATCAAGTATTTGCCCGATTATGACGACCGGTATCATTGCCTACATACATCTACTGTTTTGGATTTTACTCCGTGGGGAAACGGCGAAGACACAATTACTATCCAAACAGCAAATACGGAGTATATCTTGACGAAGCAGTAAGACTTTTCATCAGGAGGTCAATCATGCTTGAGTTCTGTGGAAGAAAGTTCACTTGTGATGAATGCCCAATTTGTGAAGGCATTGAGCATAGGCTCAGGGTTGCAAGAGAAGGTGGCTACGAACCGTAGCTTGAATACTGCGGTTGCGATAAAGTCCAGACTGAGTTTTTTATCAGTGGTTATTGCAGTGATGCTTTTGAGGCGGACAAGCCGCAGGGCAAACTGTGTGAACCGAGAAAAACCGGGAGAGCATATCGGCGCAAGATGCGCAAACAGAAGAAAGAAAAGCTGATGCGTATTATGACCTACGGATATAAGTCAAGTATCGGCTATACAGACTGGGGCTGGAAAGACGGCGTTTATCAGCCGGTCGGAAGTTACATCCAGTACCCCAAGAACTCAAACAGGCAGACGTTTTGGAAGGCATATTCCAATAGAAAAATCAGACGCTATAAGGGCGACGTTCGTAAAGGAAATTCGTACCGGAGACATTTCGATTATGCGTGGGAGGTTGACTAATGGAGAATAAAAATATGCGGAAGCTCAATGTGACCGTCCAATGTATGGCTGTGTATAACAGCAGTATTATGGTTCCACGCGAACTGACGTTTGAAGAGGCAATCAAATATGCCAAAGAACATATTGACGAGATTAACCTTGGCGAACTTGAGTACATTTCAGACAGCGATGAGCTCGATGAAGAGAACTGCGACTTCGACGAGGAGGAAGACACCGACTCTGATTGTAGGGTGCTTTATGAAACTGGCATTGAGGAGCCAGAAATCCTTGGCTCCGGGTCAACGTACAGCAATGTTGTATGTTTCCCTGATGAAGAGCGTGCCTTTGAAGAATTCCATCACTGTGGACGGAACTATCTGCACAGGATAACTTACCGCAAAAAGTCACCGTACACAACTACGGAGTGGTGGGACGAAGACCTGAAATGCTGGAGGAGCTAAGCCGCTATGGATATATTTTTTAAGAACGATGGTTCATACAGTCAATCAACAGTGGGAATCCCAGTTCTTGTGGACTACACACCGGTTGGATTTGTACGAGAAGTTAATGCCGACATGGTAACGTGCTCCCTATTCGATAAATTCATCGGGAAAGAGTGGTTGGCGCAGCGTCTGACGACAAAAGAACCGGACATATGCTCTGTATATATCGATACGAAATGATGGGGGTATAACATGGGAGTAAGTATCAGCGAGTTTAGAGGTGAGTATTATTTTCTGAGTAACTTCTACTCGGCACCAGTTACCTACAACGGAATGTGTTTTGAGAATAACGAGGCGGCGTTTCAAGCGGCTAAATGCCCAGAACGTATGACTGAGTTTTGCCGTCTGAATCCGTCAGAGGCAAAGAGGCTTGGGCGTAGGGTTAAGCTCCGTGGTGACTGGGAGGCGGTCAAAGATACCGTTATGTATGAGATTTGCAAGGCAAAGTTCTCACAGAATCCTGATTTGGCAGACAAGCTTGTTGCGACCAAGGATGCCGAACTCATTGAAGGCAATACTTGGGGCGACCGCATCTGGGGCGTCTGTGATGGCGTTGGAGAAAATCGCCTTGGTAAAATCCTTATGCGGGTCAGAGCAGAAATGTGATGTGAACTATGAAGAAGGCTAACACTTATAAAGGAAAACTCGGCTGGCAGTCTGAGTTCAGCCATAGATATGCTTGCTGGGCGAACAACCACAATGGGTGGGCAAAAGCCAAAAAGTCCAACAAGCGGTTGGCTAAGCGCAGATTGAAGAATGAGCTACGAAAAGAACTTGTTTATAGCGCATCGGATAAACAAGTTGGAGAATGAGCGGAAGGAGAATTTATGAAGAGAGAAGATTTTATCTTTGACCATATGGATGATGAGTATGAAGACTATTGGTTCAAAGTCGTTGGTGATACAAAAGACGAGCTTACAAAGAAGTACATGGAAATGTGTATGGTTTCGGTGACCGAGGTCGTCTATTCCAATAAGGAACAGGTTCTTGGCATCAAGCGCCTCTTCCCGTTCAACTACGATGTCATTATGCCAGACGACACAGAGCTAAAAGATATGCTGGAATCGCTGGTAAACGAGGTAAACGGCTGACATGAAGAAACTGAAGCTCAACTATACCTGCACAGACCCAGATTGCGCCCAGTATATGGCAAAGGTGACGGATACAAGATACAGCTACATCGAGTACAGAGAATGGTTTGGGAATTATATTGTGTGTCACGCTGTTGTTGACCTACAGGACTATACTCTGGACGAAATTTGCACATACTGCTCCTCATACTATGCTTCTCTGGAACAGATGGTTGCTGACTACGGTTTTCGTGGAGCGTTGCAGATTATGGCAGAATGTATTTTTGAGCAGCTTGGTTTCGACGACATGGAGTTTAATGCAGACAAAAAAGTGAAGGCGCCGCAATCAAGTTCATTCACGAATGGATGGAGGGCTGACTTGATATGGCGTTATATAAGATAGGAGTTACAGAAGCAGGCGACGCAGGAGTTGACTTGTCTTGGGAGGAGAAATTAGACGATGTCGATGCCGCTGTGCTTATTACGAAGTGTGTGTCACCGGATTTCTTTGACGCTACTTTGAGACATAAGGATAAGCTCATCATTCACACTACAGTTACCGGATATGGGCACTCTATTTTGGAGCCAAATGTGCCAACTCTATATGAGGAGTTTACAGCAATTATGGAATTGGTCAAAGCTGGATTCCCTATGAGCAGAATTGTTGTTCGTGTTGACCCTATTATTCCAACCGAAAAGGGACTCTCCGTTGCGTACCACACACTGATTTCCTTTATGGAAATGGGGTTTCAGCGCTACAGAGTGAGCGTCATCGATATGTATCCGCACGCAAGAAGCCGGTTCAAAAAGGCTGGATTGCCGCTTCCCTATGGCGATAGCGGTTTCGCTCCGTCTCAAGCACAGCTTTCAAAAGTGGACGATATGCTGCGGCAAGCAAAGCAGTTCTGGGAAGGGCTGGATAACGGCAAAGTTCTCCGAATTGAGTCCTGTGCAGAACCCGGTCTTACGGAGCCGATTGCCTGTGGCTGCATTTCAGACTACGACCTCAATCTGCTCGGATTTTCTGAGGATGCAGAATCAAACGGGGCTGGCTATCAACGAAAGGGCTGTATGTGTTATGCGGGGAAAACTGAACTGCTGAAACATAAGACGAGATGCCCCCACGGGTGTCTTTACTGCTACTGGAAAGATATAAGAGGCTGATTTTATGACAGTCAAAGAATACAACCGTGACTTCCTCCCGCGTATCCAAAGAGCCAGAGAGTTTGTTTCGCTTTTTGAAAGTGCGATTAACCACATGGATGACGCGCGGGTTGATAAAGAAGAAGTACGAAAACAATTTCGAATACGGAGTTGGTCTGAAGAAACGAAGCAGACTATTTTGATAGCCCTTGCTCATTATAAGAAATATGAGGGGCTGGACAAAATTGAATCTATGGAAATCATTCACTGTCCAACGTGCGGGCACCATATAAACATACAATCCAATGGAACTACGGGGTACGTGCCCGATATGCGACGAGGAGGTCTCAACATGAGGAAGTGCGATTTTTGCAAAAATGAATTAACTTGTTCTGGTGTTAATCGCAGCGAGTGTATCGTAAGAGACTATTTCAGATTCGAAATAGAACGGACTCCAGCCGACGAGGAAACCACAATAACCCGTCTTCTGGTTGGGGCTGGTGGAGTGTTCAATCCGAGAGCTGTTGCGAAACACCTTGTTGCGCACGATGTCGTAATGAAAGGTTAATTCGATGACTAATTTCGAGGAAATTAAGAGGAAAATAGCCAATATGAATATCGATGAGCTGATAGAGTTTTGCGGCGGTGATACTTGCGAGAATGTGCTTTGCTCTTTTGTGAGCGATGGCGATTGTTGCGGGAACAATTGCAAGGTCAGCTATGATTGTGGAGGCTGTATTAAAAAGTTCTTGCAAAGAGAGACGAGGGTAGTCAGATGAAATGTCCATATTGTGAATCTGGGACAAATGATTTTGTTCCAATGAACCAAGCCGTTGAATACAGCGGCATTGAGATGGCTGTAAGCAGGCAGGGAATGTTGAGGGTGAGAGTGCTTGACGACGATGGCAGTTTCACGACTCAAGATATCATTGAGATACGCAACTGCCCACTGTGTGGGAAACGATTTATGAAGGGTCGATGTGTATGAGCGGCATCGTCCATTGCCCAAGATGTGGGCACCATATAAACATCCCTTCTGATGGAACTGTCGGGTACTGCCCGATATGCGATAAGGAGGTTACTGACATGGAGAAAAGAACAATTTGGGTAAAGCCATCCTGCTTTGCTCCAGAGTTTGAGATGGTTATTCCTGTCCCGACAGACCGAGATGATGAGGAGTACATCGATGAACTGCTGGACGGAATTCTGAATAACGAGGTTCGCTACAATATCGAGTGGGATTTTGTAGACGGGCTAAGCTGACAATGGGAATATATGTGGTGGTGGAAGATAACCGATTGGAGGTGTGGTTGTGGCTGAGCGCAACGAACACAAGAGCGCGAAATACCAAGATGGTGACATTTATTTGAATCCATGCTTCGGCGACCTGTGGGTTGTGGATGGCGCATCGTTCATTAAAATCAATAACGGATATGCAATTGAGTTGGACGAGCCAGAAGGATTCATTAAAGTTGGACATATCGATGGAGTAATTAACAAGAGAAGTCAACCGACAAAGTGAGGGTTCAAATGACAGTCAAGGACATTCTTCCGAGCCATCCAGTTGAAATCATGGTTAGAACCAACTATCCAGAAAGCCTTTTGACGTATCTAAGCAGTGAGAGAATTGAACAGGGATTGCTTGTTGGTTATTGTTCTTGGGACGGTGAGAATCTCACCCCTGCGGATGGTGATTACTATTCTGTGGATGAAGTTATTTCAAAATATGAGTATGAAGAGGACGGCAGTCTAACATACTGGACTGTCTCTGAATGGGTGTAGACAACGACCGCTTTGCAGATTTGCTGTTATACATATTTCCTTCAGCAGCTTTTCGCCAAAGGCAAAAGTAAGAATTCGGCACTATGCTCGTAAACCAGAAGCCCGCTACGCGGGCGGTTTTTCCTTTTACTCACTCGCTTTGCAAGCAACGCTCGTGAGTTCTGGTTTACGACCAATGCTTATGCACATCGGTTGAGGGAGTTAGAAAAACGACCGATGCGGAAAGCGGTTACAGTGAAGAGGTGGGGATAATTGTTATGTGATAAATGCTTACACAAAAAAGTGTGCAGGTTTGAAGTCCCAGATGAGGGGCAATGTGATGACTTTATTGACGAAGCCATCGTAGATAAATTTAACAGCATTGGATGCACATCATTTCGAATTAGCGCGGATTCCATAAAAGGAATACTCGACAGACAATTAGCCGAACCCCCGGCTACTCTTGGACGAAGCAATGCAGATTGAACTTCACGACACATACGGCGTTCTTCGGATAAAGACAAGCGAGTTCTTATTCGATTTGGAGGACTTGCCGCTCATAAAGGGACGCGACAGTTGGTATTGCGACAAGGACGGTTACCTTGTCAGCAGTTACTTCTATAATGGTATTCGACGCTTTGCCCGATTCCACCGACTTGTGATGCACGCGAAACCCGGTCAATGCGTTGACCACATTAACAAAAACAAAGCGGATAACAGGAAGAAAAATTTGCGATGTTGCGAGCGTTCTGAGAACGACAGGAATCGCAGCCTGTATTCGTGCAATACATCCGGTGTCGCTGGCGTCTACTTCGACAAAGAACGTAAGAAGTGGGTTGCCAGCATTACTTATAACCATAAGAAAGTTTACTTGGGAAGATACGCGGTCAAGGAAGAAGCAATCTTGGCTCGGCTGACCAAGGAGGTCGAATTGTATAAAGAGTTCTCGCCGCAACGAGGACTTTTGGAATCTCTTAATCTATAGGAGGCAAATGTGAGGGTAATCTACAAGTATCCATTGGAGATTACAGCAGAACAGGTAATCAATATCCCGATGCTGTACTTCGATGACCGCGTTGCAAGATGCAACGAACAAGTTCTTCATGTGGATGTTCAAGACATGATTCGACCTTGCCTTTGGTGCATGGTTGACACCGAAAACCAGACATACCCGATGAAGGTTGTGACAAAGATGACTGGCGAGGAAATCCGAGAAGATGAGAAGGACAAACTGAAATATGTTGGTTCATATCTCATCGGCGGTGGCGATTTCGTGGGTCATGTGTTCGTATGTTACGAATAAAACCTGAGTTTTATAAGGAGAAAATGCTATGAAGTATATGCTGATTGAAGTAATGGAGCGAGAAATTTCCGAGCCTGAGTATTTCGATACGCACGATGCGGCGCATGATGAGATGTGCCGACGTGTCGCTGAGGTTTACGATATCTCTCCTGACGAAGTCAAAGAGTCTTATCTTGAAGGCGAAGACCTGAATGAGAACGCCGTGGTTCTTGAGGACATTGCGTGGGCTGAACGGTATGGTAAGAACTTTGACTGGAAAATCTTCGCCATTGAGCGAGATACTCCTGCGCAGGTAACAGCTCCTCCTCTGTTCAATACCCTGAGATAACGATGATGCGGTGACGGGATAGGTAGACGCGCTTCCCGTATCACGATAGGTCACCCTAAACCACAGATACATATTCGAAAGGGGTG
>CYGL01000599.1_pt1 | contig 13184 bp, 16 predicted proteins | sample 485531 | NCBI WGS metagenome assembly CYGL01 (sample SAMEA3497897, study PRJEB9818) | human gut metagenome | reverse complement strand
CAGGTGCGAAGAGGGTGGCAGTCGCCGGTTTGCTGTCATGAAGGATTCTGGCGATTATTTGGAGACTGCGATACGTATCGCAATGTTGGTTATGGGCGATTTGTGTCCGGGATTGACTTTTGGGTTGCGGGATTTGTATCGTAATGGTGATGCGTATGCGTCGTTTTTGATTACTGCTGATAGGGAAGGGTTTGATATGTGGTGTTTTACTGTTACGTCTGACGAGTTTACGGTGTTTGAGATTACGCCTGAGTATGTGGAGGTGATGGGTCCGTATCCGGCAGGTACGATCAAGGAGGCGTTGGATGGCGTGCTTGATGTTGTACGTCATGCGTTTGCCGGGTTTGACGTGTCTGTCGATATCGCTCAGTCCTGTTTTGATCGGGATGGGGTGTTGTCTGGTGTCGTTGAGGTGCGTTTTCCGTTTGAAGAGGTGTGTGTGTGAGTGGCAGATGATGAGGTTGTGGTCGTGTTTCCGTCCAGGTTTAAGGATGGTGATGTACGGTTGGTGTATTGTCCTTATAGGAGGGTGTGTGAATTACGGTATGCGGTATTAATGCGGTCTCAGTCTGGCGGCAGGCGTAGCCTGGTTTGGTCGGCTGTGGCGTTTGATGCGTGCGATTATGTGCGGGTGGCGCACATGCTGGTTGATGCGAGAGCGTTGGCTGATACGTTGTTGATTGAGAGGTGTTGAAGATGGGTGACGTGTTTATGGCGGTGGCTCATCCTATTGATAAGGACGAGCCGTTTATAGAGATTGGGTCGGCTTTGTCGTATGGTGAGGCGTCTGATCTGGCTCGTGAATGGGCGAAGGATTTGAGGAATGTGAGGAATGTCTTGTGGATTGGCGTGGAGAGAAGGTGTCGACGTGTTTGATCGTGGGGATGTGCGTGTGCCGTTGTATGTGCGTCGTGATTTTGATGACGCGATTTTGGAGTCGCCGCGCGTCCGGAAGGCTGTGAAGGGTCATGTGCGTGAGCTTGGCTTGCGTGAGTTTGACGCCGGATATGGTGATTTTGAATCCTGTTGTCGCGCGGTGAACATGCTGTGTGAATTATGGGTGGAATCGTATAGCCGCTGGTTTGGTGAAGCGATTGTTGCGGTGTGCCAGATTTGCAGATTGTTGCATGCTGAATCGAGTCTGGCTGGCGCATTGTGTCTCACTGTTGACGTGGAGTTTTTGGATGGTTTGATCAATGCGCCTAATCTGATTGCATGGTGTGCGGTGTGTGCGGTCAAGGGTGGCTCATCATATGATTGTTGTTCCGTGTTTGACAGTAGGGAGGCGCGTAATCTTATTACCTGTGTGTTTAAAAATTTTGACAGACTGGATATTACTTGTTATACTGATAAGCAGTTGCAGAAGATTATGGAGGGGAGGTGATTATTATGGCCAAAGCTGATATTTTTCGCACGCGCGTGTATGCGGTGCTTAAGGGCATGGAATTGGTTGACGGCGATTTCATGACTGCCGAACATGTCGTGGACGGGCGTTTGAAGAATGAACGCGCGTATGCTGTCCGTGCCAAGAAGCTGTTCCCGCATTTCATTCCGCGTACTATCGAGATTTATTCTCAGCGTGTTTCCATGGATTTGAATACGTTTTACAAGAATGCGACGTTTGAGGACCCGCAGAAGTGGAACCCCGACGAACACACAAACAAACAACATGCCGAAGTTGAAAACAACGACGGCATGTGATATAAAAGATTTAGGCGCAAGCCTAGAAACAAAAATAACAAGGGAAGGATATACCCATGACAGATAATAGCAAGGCCCTTATGGCATTCAATACCGAAAACACCGAACTCGGCACCGTCCAGCACTTCATTGACACCAGTACATTCGATGGCAAGGTCAAGTTGTACAGTGCTCTACAGAACGCCGAAAAACTGGCCGATCATCTCAACGAACCGTTGCACATGGTTAACGCGGTCGCCCAGTCCGTACAGGTCACCGACGAACAGACCGGCGAAATGACCAATTCCGCGCGCGTCATCATTGTCGCCGATGATGATAAGGCATACGCGGCCACCTCCCCTACGCTCCTGGCAGGCCTCAACACCATGTTCGGTATTTTCGGCACGCCGAACACGTGGAAACAGCCGATTGCCGTCAAGGTCGTGGAGCGCCGTTCACGCCGAGGCTACAAGTTCTACAGCATCGAACCGGCAAGCGAACCAGGCGAGAAGTGATACTATAGTCACAATATTGTTGTCCTGATATTGAAGCCCCTCCCCCACTCAAGAGGGGGGGGCGTTCCTCGTCTCCGATCGAAGGAGTTCATTGTGGCCGGGAAGAAGCAGAGGCACGTGAAGGCCCGCCAGGCCGCACAGGCGCGCGCCGCACGCAACATCAAACAGCTCGGAGCCTATTCGCACTCGAACCTCGCGAAAACCGCCGACCAACAATTGGTCAACATCGCCAAAACACTCAGCAAAGAATGGGAGCGACAGAAACAGCAGACCATCACACAGGCGAAAAACACGCCCTACCACGCTCTCGCTGCGGAGCGGCCAACACGAAAAGACCTCATGTTCGCCGGCCGCACCCCCATCACGGACGCTCAGATCAACGCGGAACCCATCCCGAAACGCCGCAAACTGTTGCGCCAACAACAACGCCGCATCAACGACGCACGGCAGAAGATAAACACTTGGAACAGGGCGCAGGCAATCCCCCGCAAGAGCGTATACGAGCAACGAGTGGATGAGATCAGGGGCGTCACCGGCGAAAACTTCGGTCGTAACCAGATAATCCCCTCCAAACTCACCGATTTTCTCCGGATGGAGAACGTGCTGGCGGATGAAGCGTTTGTCCGCGCCCAACTGAAGGGCGGACATCGCAACGAGCTGCTGAATCAAATGCATGACGCTGCCGAAATACTCGGCCTACGCACCGAACAGACCAAACCACGATCATCACCGAGGAAACGAAAGCCTCACGATCGAACCGGCATCCCCTATGGAGAGGAATACGCATTTCCGTCCTACATGAGTCGGGGGCGGTATGAGGTGTTCGAGAAAATATTGGGGGCCACGCTCGGGTCGAAACGATTGAAGCAATTCCGCAGGCTCTCCGATGCGCGCAAACGCGCGTTCATCGAACAAACCGACGCGCCCCGCGCCGTATTCCAGTGGGATGATTACGACCCGGTGTCGCACAGGTTCCGGCCGGTGTTCCGCGATAACGGGGAGGGATACCAGCGCAGCCGCCGCCAGTTTGACAGGTGGCTGGCCGAATCCGCCATGCTGGCGTAATACCTCAACGAATCAAGGGAAGATCATATCATGGTTTGTAGCGATAGGGTCGGCCTGTGGTGCGCCGACAATACCATACGGTTCCTGGGCGGCACTATAATAGTCGACGCCGATGACCCACGTGGCCTGCTGTCACAGGTCATGACAGCCGGCAAACTCACCGTATACGTCACTGACCCCACCGTACTCGACCCGTTTATCGCCCACGTCGTACACGTCCTGCCTCACAACGAGCATCGTGCCGACATGAGCTGGGATGCCATCATCTCCAAAAAAGGCAAGTTTTTCATGCTCACGGTGTGCATTGATCGAGAGAATTCGGTGCGGTTCTACGACGCCAAGAACCTGTTGCGTGAGAATTGCCGGGTGACCATGGCCGACGCCGACCTGCTGGAAGCGTTGGGCGAGTACGACAGGAGGGGCCTATGCAAGATCACGGCAGGAGCCGCCAGCATGCAGGCGTTTGCCGGCGGTGATTGGAGATGGTATAACGACAAATTCCCGCAACTCGATAACGAAGATAAGCGGTCATTGCATGAAGCCTACATCGGCGGTCTCATGTTCGCCCGGGAAGGCGCGTACGGCAAAGCCATCGACATCGACTGCAACAGCATGTATCCGAGCATCCTACGTGATGAATGGCTGCCATGGGGGTTGCCGGAACCATATGACGGCGAGTATGTACAGGATGATGACATGCCGTTGCATTGCGATGAGCTCATATTCCGCGCCGAGCTCAAACCCGACGGATACCCGTTCCTCCTGGACAACAGGAGCGTATACGGTCATGACCGTCTCACTTCCACACGCGGCTACATCACCAAAGTATTGACCGACGTTGACCAACGATTGCTGCGTGAAAACTATGAGGTGAACGTGTACAGGCATGTGCGCGGCTGGAAGTTCCGCCGAAGCAAAGGATTTTTCCGGTCATTCGTGGACGAATGGGGTGGTTGAAACAGCGTGCGGCCGGGGAGCGCAGGCGTATGGCGAAACTCGTCATGAACGCATTGGTGGGCAAGATGGCAAGCCTGCCCAAAGGCTCCGTCCTACTCCCCTCATCACCGGACGGCGTGACATTGGATTGGGATGTCGCCGGGCGCGACGGGTCGAACCTCAGCACCGATTACCTGCCGGTCCCCGTCTGGGTCAACGCCTACGCCAGATCAAGACTCCTGCACGTGTGCCATGCAAACGCGGACCGGGTATTGTATGCGAACACGGATGGGTGTATCCTGTCCGGGTGGGAGCCGGTCGAATCATGCGACATCCACCCCATCGAGTTGGGTAAATGGAAAATCTCCTCACGCTACGAAAAACTCACCATTCTTGGTGTCAACCGGTACCAGGGTTGGCGTGATGACGGGGAAGTTGACATATGCATGGCAGGCAGCCTGTTCGCCCGACCGATACCCTATGAGGATTATCATCATGGGATGCATGTGGTGGATGACATGGGTACGATGGTCGTGCTATGATATTCCTGTCTTCCGAGCGTTGATTATCGACTGGGGTGAGACATGGGCGGGCTACCGCGGCTGAAAACGCCGCCGCCCATGATGACCGTTGCCGTGGTTGGCGACGCCCTACGATTTCAGACCGCGCTCTCATGAGACATTCCAGACCCTCCGTGATTGGGGGGTCGCTTTTTTATAACCGACAGCATGATATAATTATCGGGACAACAGTCAATCGCACGCAAGGAGCTTTGCCATGGCAGACCCGAATGAAAACGATAACGAGGAAACCACGCCGCCGCCGACTCAGGAGGAACGGCAGGTGGAAACCGTGAACGACCCCACGCCCGAACCTGAGCCCGAGTCCGAACCGGAATCCAGCCAGCCGGACGTGAGCGCCCGACTTGACGCGCTCGAAAAAGAGCTCGCCGCATTGAAGGCCATGATGGACACACTCGGATACAATGACGCCGCCGACGCTCGCGACAATGATGATGATGATGATCATGATGGTGTCGCCGACTCTATCGAAAACCTGTTCGACTAACCAAACCAATCAAAGAAGGTAAATAATGGCTGACATTCGACCGTTGGCAGGCAAGGGCGACGTTGAGATTTACAACGCGGTCCGCAACGCCTGCTCCCCCCAGTTCCAAGTCCGAGTTCCCGCCGCCACGCAGGGCAATATTCGCAACGCGGTGGATAACATGCGTAACTACCCGTATCTGCGCGACGAGTTCACCGGCGTCCTAATCCAGCGCCTCATCGGCCAGTATATCCAGCACGCGGACTGGGATGACCCGTTGAAGCTCATCGGCTCCCCACGCACCCTCAAACGCTACGGCTCCACGTACCGAGCAGGCCGCCGTCGGCCTCGTGCAGGCACGCACCCGAAACTTCAACAAGGAATACTTGGGTGACGACGTTTACGGCCGCTACAATGTGCCCACCGCCTCGGTGTTCCACCCGTTGACGTTCGACCACTACTATCCCGTCACCATCCCGGAAGACGCTCTGCTGACCGCGTTCGCCGGTGAAAGCGGCATGTCCGACTATATCGCGGAGATCATGAACGCGCCGATTCTGTCCGATCGTAATGATATGTATGTCATGAAGGTACAGACGTTTGCGGAATACGCGCGCAAGGGAGGTTTCTTCCGCGTCCACACCGCCGACGTGGGAGCCTCGAACTCCACGGAAACGGACGCCAAGAACCTGCTGCGTCTCATCCAGCAGACCGCAAACGAGCTCAAGTCTCTCCCCCTGAGCGCCATGCCGCGCTATAATGCGATGAGCTGGACCACTCCATGGCGTGATTCGGAAGCCATCCTGTTCGCCACCCCGCAGGTCATCGCCGCCTTGAACGTGGAAGCATTGGCCGCCGCGTTCAATATCGACCGCGCCAACGTGCCGTATCGTATCATCCCCATCCCCCGAGGACATGTTCGGCATCGGCGGTACCGGCGGCAAAGTCCAGGCCGTGCTCACGTCCGAGGATTTCTTTTTCCAGTGGAACGAAATGCTCGAAACCGCCAATTCGCCGGTCAACCCGATCGACGGCACCCGCAATATTTTCTATAAGCACCGCGGAAGCGTCACCCCCAACCCGTTTGCAAACGCCGTCCTGTTCTGGACCGGCGAAGGAAGCAGTACCGAAACGACCGTGAACCCGGACGCGCTCACCACCTCAAAGCCCGTGTTTACGCTCAAGGTGAGGAAGTACGGCCAGCCTGCCGTCACCCCGCAGAACGTGTCCCGTGGAGACCTGGTACAGGTCGAAGCCACCATCACGAGCGCGAACAAGACAACCGCCTCGTATCAGCCCGTCGGCATCAAGTACATGTTGGAGTGTGCGACCAGCCAGTTCACGATCATCGATAATGACGGTATCCTGCATTGTGGTTTGGATGAGACCGCAGAAAGCCTCAAGGTCACCGCGCAGGCCACGTACATCAACCCGGCGACACCGGAGATCGACCAGACGGTTTCCGCCGCACTCGACGTGCCCGTTGTCGGCACATGGGTGGGCGGCATCAAGATCGGCGCGCTCTCCGCCCTGGCCATCACGCCCGAAACCGTCACCGTCAAAGCCGGTGAGAGCGTCAAGCTCACCTGCATGGCGGTCAAAACCGACGGCACGAAGGCGGATGTCAGCAACCTCGCCAACTGGTCCGTCAATTCGAACGCGACCATTGACAAGACCGGAAAGCTCACCGCCACGAACGCAGGGTCGGCGAAGGTCACCGTGAAATTCGCGGGCGCGACCGCCGAGAAGACCGTCACCGTCACCGCCGCCGCTTCGGCTCGCTGACGTTTGACCACTGCACGGTAGAATGGGTGTGGAGATTCGATTCTCCACACCCATTCTTTATATATATAGGGAGTGATCATGACAGCCAACGACCTGCCCATTAATTTCTCGTACGCCAAATGGACGCCGAACACCCGGTTCAAGCTATGCAACGTGCCATGGGATATGGGGTATCGTGATATCGTAACATGGGACAAGCAAGCCCAACGGGCGTATTTCGACCGATTGGAGGGCGTTGAATTCACTGATTGCACCATGGCGAAATACGGTTTGCCTGTACGCTTGCCCATCCCGTTTGCACAAGCGTCGCAATACAATTATCTTATCGCCACGAACGACTACGATTTCGACACGCCACGAAGCTGGTATTATTTCATCCAAACCTGCGATTATGTGAACGCGAACACCACGCAACTCAACATCCAATTGGACGTGTGGCAGAGCTTCCAGCATGACATCACCCTAGGCAATGCGTATGTGGAGCGCGGGCATGTGGGCGTCGCCAACGAAAACCAGTGGCGTGACTACGGCAAAACCTATCTCGATCTGCCCGAGGGGTTGGACACCGGGAAAAGCACCGTGCTCGTCAATGAATCATGGACGCCCCTGATGGGTGCGGGAAGCGGGGATGTATACGGTTTCGGCCTGCTCATCATTTCGACCACGAACCTCCTGCGCGACCCCGGAACCAAAGACAACCCGATCATCCACTCGGCGGTCGGCAGTTTTTTTGAATCACAGGCCAATGGCACGGAGGTCTACTATCTCGATAACCCGTGGGACATATTCAGGGTATTTGACGCGGGCACCGAATGCCCGTGGGTCACGCAGGGCATCTGCGGCATCTACGCAGTACCGCCAATACCTGGAAGCCTCCTGCGCACCGATGCCGTGAAGATCACGGACATGTTCGGCAAAAACGCCGGATTCCAAGGCGGTTGCTGGCTGGTCAAGGGAGCCGCAACCAGCAGTACAAGCCGATACGCGGACATCATCAACCTCAAAAACTTCCGCGACTCGTTCCGCCTGCCGGACCGATATCGGTATCTTAAAAAATTCCTGACCGCCCCGTATGCGTACATCGAATGCTCGTGCCTCAACGGCACGGTCATCACCTATGAGCCGGAGCAAATCCCCTCCGCCGACCTAATTGTCAGGGAGACATGGAATTACGCACCCCCCTCGCCGCGCCTTAACTTCTACGCTCGAGGCTATCACGCAGGCTCATTGGGCGACCGGCAGCCATTGCCGGCCGGCAAAGGGCTGCCCATCGACACGGGCGAAATGCTCAACGCCAGTTTCGGCATCACGAATTTTCCCACGTTTATGGCCGTCAACAACGGCAGCGCGCTGGCGTTGGCCAACAGCGCATACACGCGCCAATACGCCGAACAGTCCGCCGGATGGGCGTACCAGAAAACCCAGATGGGCGTCAACAACGCATACGCGCAAGCCCAACTCGGCACCCAATACGCCAGCCAACAAAACCAATTAGGGGCCGCGAACCGCAACGCCATGAACGCGATAAGCAATCAGAGTGCGCAAATGAGCACCGACCTCGCGCTGAAAAATCTCGGATTCAACAACCAAATGAATCAGCTCAGCACGATCGGTTCGGGCGCATTGAACGCGGTGGGGGCGGCCGCCACCGGCAATATGGGAGGTGTCGCCGGAGCGGTCGCCGGCGCAGCGATAGGCGCATGGACCAACCAACGCACCTATGACAATAATGTATCCAGCGCGAACCAGCAGTTGGCGAACACGCGGGCCACGAACGATGCGAGCACATCGCAGGCCAACGCCCTACTCGCTCGCGCAAACCAACCTCGGCAACCAGCAGACCATGCAGTTCGCCGACATGAACCGACAACTGGCGATGGGCGACCGCGCAAGGCCGATTACCAGAACACCATCGCCGGCATCAACGCCGCAGGTCCAGCAAACCCAAACCGTACCCCCCACCACCATCAGGCGCATTGGGCGGGCGACGCATTCAACCTCGCCAACGGGCTGATCGGTGTCATGGTGCGATTCCGCCAAATCTCGCCAGCCGCCATGCAGGGCCATCGGCGAGGTATGGCTGCGATACGGGTATTACGTGCAACGATTCATGCGACTCCCCGCGAATATGATGGCGATGTCCAATTTTACCTACTGGAAACTCCATGAACTGTACGTGCGGTCCAGCACCTGCCCGGACGGAATACCGGTTGACCGTCAAGGGTATTTTCGAGAGCGGCGTGACCCGTATGGGCGGACCCGGACAAGATCGGCATCACCGATTACGCGGACAATACGCCACTACCGGGCATCGCCTACTGACTGATATAATAGGGAGAGCATAAAACTCTCCCTATTATCGTCAGGATGGTATGTATGGGCAAACGTAATAACGCGCGCAAAGCGTCACACTGGGATAATCAAAGCGTATTGGGCTCCATGTGGGGTAATCTCAACCTACCCGAACTGCGGCAATCCTTGCGCATCAACCAGTACATGAAACTGATCGAAATGCTTGCCGTAAGCCGATTCAAATGGGTCAACCTACCCCCGTACATCGACGAACGATACTTGGAACTGACGCTGTTCGAAAACGGTCTCGCCCTGTTCTTCCCCGACAAACGGCGGGACGCACACCGTTTCATGGTGACCGCCGGCAACATCGGCGGCGTCAACAACTACAACAATCCGACCACATTCCAGCCCGTCGCCACCGGGTATTCCCACCCACAGATCGGAAGCAAGGAGTGCGTGCCCATCTGGGACAACCAGTTGCGTTGTACGATGATTGATGTCATGTGGAATTACGCGACCCGATTGGCCATCGCCGACCGCGCGCTGGATGTAAACCTTGACAACATCAGCGTGCCTCTCATCATCGCCACGTCGGAAACCGGCAAGCTCACCGCCCAGAATCTCATGAAAGCAAGGGAGGATGGCGACCCGTACATCTACACGTATGACAGTGCGGACATCACCGGCATGTTCCAGACATTTCCCAACATCACCCCGTTTCTGGCGGATAAGATCATCACCACCAAAACACAGGTGTGGAATGAGCTGGTCAACTATCTGGGCATCGACAATTCCACCACGGAAAAAAAGGAACGATTGCTGGAATCGGAGGTCACGGCCGGCAACAGTCGCACCAACGTGTTCCGACTGAGTTATCTGAAAGCCCGCCAGCAGGCGTGTGACACCATCAACCGACTGTGGCCGCAAATGGCGGACCTCGGAAAACCCATTGGCGTGGAATGGAATGACACCACATCAGGCGGACTATTGGACGTGGACGGCACCAGGGAAGAGGAATAATGGTACAGGATTTAAGCATGTACGCCATCAGGGACAATATGGCCGACTATACGCTGACCCTGGGCAATCTCGTCGATCGAGGGTTCGACACGGATGAAAAACTCCATTTGAGCGCGGCCTATTATCCGATTTTCGACGAGGCTTATCGCGCGAGACTGAACGAGAAAATCGTGGCGCATTACGCGCTCAGGGAGATCGGCAGCGAAACACCGCAAATGTTCGTGTTTTATCTGGGCAGGACCATGCGTGAGCAAATGGATTATTTCAACCAATTATACGAGTCCGCGCGCAAGGAATTCGACCCGTTCATCACCAGCGACGTCAGGCAGTCCATGGACTCCAATACCGTCAACGAGTCCAGCGGCAGGGCCACAGGCACCCAGTCCAACCGGTCCACGTCCAACAGCACATCCGACACGACCGCCGACAATTCGTCCATGACGTTCAACAGCGAGTTTCCGCAAACCCGTATCGACGATTTTCGCAAATACGCGACCACCGCATCCCAGACGGATTCGACCGGCAACACGCATACGGCCACCACGCAGGACAGTACGGCCACCGCGTCAAGCACATCCGACACGGATTATTCGCGCTCATCCGACAAGGGCAACAGCACCTCACACACGATCGGCACCAGCGGCTCCCAATCCCAGTTGCTCGCCGACTGGCGGAACACGATGCTCAACATCGACATGATGGTCATCAACTCGCTCGAAGACCTGTTTCTGGGCATGTGGGGGAGCGGGGACAATATGACCGACATCCCGCAACCATACGGGACAAGCCTCGCCTACAATCTCGGCCATTGACGTGTATACTGGGATGAGATAGGAGGATATTATGGACGCAGGCAATCCGGTCATCACACCGTTGCGCATCGACCCGCGACAGCGGTATTTCACCACCGTACAGCCATTCAGCTACCGTGATACGCTGACCGTATTATATTACGTGCAGGACATCGCGGCCAACGTGGACACGCTACGTGAGCAGTTGGACAATCTCGCCAAGGACGAGGACGCCGACGTCAACGAGATCAAACAGCTCGTCGCCGGATTCAACGACCAGTTCAAGCGCCTCAACAGGGCGATGGATGATCTCGAGAAAAAGGTCGGCCAGTACGAGGACAGCGACCTTGTCTACAATCCGACGCGCGGCCAATACGAGGATTCGAAGCATGTGACCCGTGACCTGTATCGCGAACTCGCCGTGTTCGGGGCGCGCGTCAGCCAGATGGCGCAACTTGATGCGGCCACCGCATCCGCCTACACGACCCTTGAATTCGCGGTCGTCGGCAATAAAACGATTTTCCACGACAACGAACCACGAATCACTCCACGCGACAGACATGTGGAAGCCTACGACCCCGCCCGGCGGTTCACCGTCAAACGCCTGGCCGAGAGTATCGTGGACGAGCGGGGTTACGTCAAAGCCGAAACAGGAAGGGAATCATCGTGATGGACCATAATACAACGGTTTCGATGGGGGGGCGGGCCGAATATGACGCAACCCGCCACTGGGGGCTCCCCCTCTACAACGACGCCACCCCATTGGACATGCGAGACGGATTCAACCAAGCCATGCGCATGCTTGACCAAATACTCACCCAACTCGACACCAAGATTCAGGAAGAAGGCTGATCGCAATGGCCACCGTATATAATAAAACCGACTATTATGGGCTTAACCTGTATGGAGACAATGACCCCGCCGACCTTCGTGACGGCTACAATGGGAGCATGCGCGCCGTGGACACGACGTTGAAAAAGCATGCAGATCGCCTCGGCACCGTGGAAACCAAAGCCAAGCTTGGCGAAAGCATCGACTCCGCCCTCGGCGTCTCGATTCCCCCCCAGGAAGGGGCCGCGGCGAAATCCCAGATGGGGACAACGCCGCATCAAACGCAAGCTACGCGAAAAACAAAGCCGACGGCAACAATGCGATACTGAATGCATTGGGAGCCGGTGACGCGGCCAGTGCGCAAGCCATCAAAGCCGAGCGGGAAAGAACGCAAGCGGACGCAAGACGGGCACTGAATCTGGCCTCACAGCCCGACTATCTCAAACGTTACCTCGTCGTGCTTGGAGACAGTTGGGTCGACGGCTACCACGACAACGCCAAACACCCCGAGCAGTCCCCTGCCATTGCCATCAAGGAGGCGCTTTCTCCGAACCGATTCTACTATAAAGGTTCTTCGGGGGGCGGATTCTACCGCCACGGGGATGATGGCACATTTGCCAACATTTGGGACAATGTTCCGGATAAGGGAAAAGTGTCCGCCGTCATCATCATCGGTGGCCAAAACGACGCCCGCTCCGACGAAACCGCCGGCGAGAACACCATCATGGAAAAGGCGCGCGACCTCATGAGAACCATCCACGCGCAGGCCCCGCAAGCACGTATCCACATATGCCCCATGGTGCTGGCCGTCGGGCAGACGCTGACCAACAAAACCATCACCAGTCTACCGACGGCACACCGCAGGGTGAAAATATACACCGCCTTGACCACAGGCATCAAAGGCATGGGATGGGATTATGTGCGCGTACACGAAGGCGGGTATCGCATCGGAGCCGAAGTGGCCAAGGCTCCGGACGGAGGGGACGGGAAGGACGGAGCGCATTTAAGCAAGGATGGATACAGGTGGGCCGGACTGTGGATCGCGCATTGCGTCGCCAACGACATCGACCTATGGCCCACCGCTTACGCCGAACCGACTTCGGGCGATATCCCGGGAAGTTGGAACTACTTCAACGTCCACGAGCATGACGGTGTCATGAACGTCGGGCTGTCCTTCGCTTACACCACCAAACCCACGGACGGCCAAGTACTGGTCAGA
>CYGL01000598.1_pt1 | contig 13240 bp, 19 predicted proteins | sample 485531 | NCBI WGS metagenome assembly CYGL01 (sample SAMEA3497897, study PRJEB9818) | human gut metagenome | reverse complement strand
GAGTGTAAGCGCTAGAGCCTCTTAGGGTGGCTCTGGTGGCTCTCTTGGTGCACGTCTATACCTGGACCTAAAATTTATTAGACTCACGCGAGGCCCTCCCTCACCCTCAACGCGCCCAGGTTCCCCATAGGGGTGCCTAGCGTATAAGAGGGGGGGGTGGGGTGCTTAGATGGCTAGATGGCTAGATGGCTATCCCTAGTACGCTCTAGGAGGGCCGTAGAAGCTCCCTGCGTGCCTTAACGGCTATCACTGGGGTTACCCTATGCCTATCCTTATGTGCTCCTTGTAGAGGCTCTGGGGAGCTCTGGGAGGCACTGAGGGGCACTAGGGTTATCTCTGGGTGCTCTGGGTGCTCTCTGTGAGGCGTAGAGGTGCGCTCTGCCTTGCTTATTTTGCGCGTCACAGTGTGGGCCTCTAGTGGGCCGCCTAGTGCGCTGTAGTGCGTCATGGTGCTATCCATTGGCTATCCTTAGTGCTTTACATTGTGTCGATTCTATGCTACGCTGCGCGCTCCCCACTAGGGCGCACATCCACTAGCCGGCGCTATCCCTTTGCTGTTACTTTCATTCGAAAGCTAATACGAAATGATGTTACCGGAGTAGGAGGGTTTTAGGGCACTACATACATACTACTCACTACTACTCACTAGTATTCACTAGTAATGCCCTGTATTACGACCGTAGGGAGTAAGCATTACCTACACAGTCACCGCATCACTACGTGCCCTTTCACTTCGTACGGGCACTACGTTCTGCTTTATGTAGTGTTAGATGGTATTAGTTAGCATTGGCTAGTATTGGTTACAGCCATTGGCTGCATAGTGCTATCTCCAGAGCTATCCCTAGAATAGAAGCATTGGCTAAATATTTGCCCTGCTTACCCTTTTTGCTCTTAGGGATAAATATTTGCAAAAAGCATTAAAAAGTACTTGCTTCTTTTGGTTTGTTGGCGCTATAGTTCAATCACCGGGAGGCGCTGAGGTGCTGAACGGGGTAGAGTCGGGAGACTCCACCGGATTAAAGCTAAATAGTGTGAAGGGTTAGATACTCAATAAAAAGAGTTGACACCGCGAAGGACATAAGTTAGATTGAATCCCAGCAGTAAGAAGCCCACAAGGATTGTAGGCGGGTAGACACTATACTAATCAGCTAAGTGCAAATTGCAGATTGCGAACCTTAACGCAGATAAGGGGCCGATTCCTCCGGTACAAGTCACTACACATTTCGCGGTGACAGAAAGGCGCGAGGGCGATTGCGGAGTAAAGCCAACAGGTAGTAAGCAGTAAGAAATAACGCTTGACAAGTTCAGATTCACCTAGTAACTTAGATAGCGAACAAAGTAGTAAGCTGGTTTGCGGGGAGGCCCAGTACCTTGACTGGTACGATGACGACCAATCCTAGATAATCAGTGCAGTAAAGAAGTAACATCAAGGGCCGAGATGACAAACGGCTGGGGCGCTGAGGCGCTGCCCCTTAAAAGAATAGCGCCGAAACCTGAACCACAGGTTCCACGGTTGTGCAGTGGGTAACAAGGTTAATAATTAGCATCCTACTAAATTCTGCTAGGGTGCTTAATCATTAACGTTGAGAGGTGTACAATGAAATATCGTGAGAAGTTAGCGCAACAATTCGCGGGGCTGGAGAAGCTATCTGGCGCTGAGTTGGAGGAAGCGTCGGGATGCACTAAATCGTGCTGGGTATATGCGGATGAAGCAATCTGCGACGTTCAGTACGAATGTACGCGGTAAGACCAAAACAAAGGGCAGTAGCAGGGCGCCGCAAGGTTGGTACACTGCCGGACAGTTTGGACGCTAATTACAGCCTATAGCACCCCGCAGGATGCTATGTGAAGTAATTCGTTAGGTAAACAATCAACAATCGATGAGGTGTATCATGACCAATGCAACTGATAAAGTATTCAAGTTAACCGCTGCGGGTAGTATCCGCAAAGCGCTGGGCGATGTAGTGGAAGCAAAGCGCAATATCACTATCAGTGCACTGTTTCACGGCCTGATTAGTAGTAACGTTTCTTGGGCGACGGATATGCAGCGTAGTGATGCCGCTGATTTCGATATGGTGCTGCGTACACTGCTGCCGATCAAGTTCAACAAAGAATCGGGCAAGTACGAGTTCCACGCTAAAAAGTGCTATGCGTCGGCTGAAAAGCTGGGTATTGAACTCGACGCCGTGCGTCTGGACTATAAACAAGCTGACAAGCAAGACCGGGAAGAGATTGTCGCCAGCTTTTACAGCGCTTGCATGGCCTTGTACAACGCTGAAGCGGATAAGGTGAAGAATGATGCACTTGATGCCGATGCCGTGCGTCTGCAAGCTCTGGGGCGCGTTAAAAACGCCATTAAGAAGGCAAAAGAGACTGGCGTAAGCGATTCAGATTTAGTAAGCATGCTTATCAGTCAAGGCGTTGATGTACGCGCTGTTCTGGATTCAACCTTGAAGGTGCAAGCATGATTTACAGGACTTATAAGGATCCGGCTATCAAGTGGTGGGCACTGATTCCGGCAGCCAACGATCCCGTCGCCTTTGACGTGCCAACCCGCGGCCGCCATAATAAGTGGTGCTATGAAGGGTTAGGGGAGTACGTGTAGTGGTAAGCCTATAGCGTCCTACGGGGCGCTATGTGAATACCGTTAACAACGAGGTTTCAAATGAAAGCAAAGCTAATCTATCCTGGGCATGTACTCTGGCCCGTATGGTGCAATCAAGTGCATGCAGAGTATAACTATACTGTGATGATATTCTCTGACCGCGACACCAATCAGGAATCCCCTTTAGATCTCGTAGACACCCATACCGAAGCAGCGGCGCGCACTTTGCTGGATGCCGTGAATCTCGGTATTATTACCGACTGGAGACAACTTTATGACTAGTATTGTCAATATCATTGTCACCAGCGCCATGCTGGTGCTAGGCAACGATGTGAATAACCCAGTGCCCTATTGCACTGTACATGTTCAACAAGGGCAGCATCAAGAGCAGCAACCACGCCCTGAGTATGACCTCTTTGAAAATCCAGAGGGCGGTTGCAAGGCGTTAGGTATTCGCCTACTTAAGGCGGTGCGAGAGCAAGAACCCAACATCGCTGTAACTCTGACCGTGGACGGTGTAAGCAGCAACGGTATCTGAGGTGGGTGTGTACGGAAAGAATCCAGAGGTGCTGCTTATGCGTAAGCAGCAACAAACTATTGACGGGCTGGCGCGGGAGTACAGCGCAAAAGCAGCGCTGCGCCAGCACTACGAGAAACAAGCGAAGCGCCTGGGTATGACCCTGCGCGGTTACTGTCAACGTTTTAATGTGCGAGGTGTAGTATGAATGACCTGGTTGAGTATGACTTGTACAAGCGCCCGAACGGGTTACTATACCGAGTATCGCTGCGTAGTGCGCTGCACGAGCACGCTGAACACTATAGCAATACTCTGCAGCGGTGGTTACAGTCAGACCACAAAGTCGGCGGTATAATATCCAGCGGCACGAGCACACTCGTGGCTCGCAATGTAGTGTTCAAGGATTAAATATGCTCACAGTAGACGAAACAGCGCTACTGTGTTGGCGCTTGCTAGAAACACAGGGCAAGTGCGGCTGCCCGTGGGAAACATTCAAAGAGGTCCCTAATGAACTCAAAGGAATCATACCGGTCGAGCGCCGAATACTCCACGTTAGAAAAGAGGGTGTTGGCACTGTGCTCAAAGCCTACCGGGAGTATACTGAATCTGCCGCGCTCATGTTGCAAAAGCACATCGCATTCAACGTGGTTGCAGCGCTACGGCAGTATGGATATAGGGGAGCTTTTACGCAATTTAAAGCCGCGGTGCGCGCCTATTACAAGCAGCGACAACTCTCTGCGTGGTATGCACGCTGAACTTCTAATGCATGATGAAGTACTGATAACACTAGAGACAAATAAAATGCAAATGACTCATGAGATTCAGGAAACTAGTAAAGTAACTGCAGATGCAAACGTACCTGTCTATGAGGGTTGGACCATCAAATTTCCAGAAGGGGCCAATGCTCTTCCACTGAAGGATAGTATGTACTCTTCCGGGGATTACTGGTGCCAACTTCCCTACCTATCAACTCAAGGCCGTGCGCGCGTGCAAAGTAACAAAACCCGTGCGCTTTTGAATGGCTTTTATATGTTGTCAAGGGTGCTGCCGGGGTATATTGTAGCACTTGGCAACTTTACAGCTGCAGGAGAGGATTTGGGTGGGTATGTTGGGCCGCTGGGCACGGTTGATGTTAGTGACACTCTCCTGCATAAGCTCTTTGACTGTGCAGGTACCTGCGAACAAGCATTCGGTTTATCTAGCAGAACCTTCTATGATGGCCCTGACGTAGTTACAGAACGCGTAGTAGAAGCGGTCCGATACTTTACCGGATACAAGGTGCACAAGCAGGCTATCGAGTTGTTCGAAGAGATTATGCTAGCACCTACGTACTCCCTTCGGGCCAAATACACTCGCGGCGCGTACGGTGAGCGTGATGGAGATTACTGGGCGGCAACCTTGCTTATGCAGTTGCACGGATTTGTAGTATCTAGTATTTGCAATCCCGCTGGGTTTTGGCTTCCGAAACGGTGAGCCTGTAGTAATGCTGGGGCAGCCGCGACTGCATAAAGACTACGCCGCTGTTACTGAGTATCGCTGTGTAGAGATGCGAGCAGGCAAGTGGCTCGCTAATTATTACGGAAGCGGTGTAGACTTCCGGGAATGTATTGAAGACCTCAAAGCTATGAACGTGGAGCCTACTACATATCTTTGTAAGGCCGAGCGGGAGTGGTACTACGCATACGAGAACGGCCCTCGTAGCTGCATGACTGGATACGACTTCGAGGCTAGCCCGGTGCGTGTATATGCCACGACTAGTCACGGCTTGCCGGACAACGGACTGCGCCTGTTCATCCAGTATACCGGGGAACTTTTTGGTAATGACTTCAAAGTACACGCTCGTGCTATCGTTAACATCGAAACCAACGAATACGTCCGTGCATACGGCGATGCAGCAGACGCTATCCTACGTGCTAATGGGTATGAGCGTGATACAGACTGCTTAGACGGCGCAATGCTGGCACGTATTCCGCACCCAGAGAATGAGGGTGCCGTGCTTATGCCGTACTTAGACGGGAGCCAAGATGGCGTGGATGAAGAGGGGGATAATGCGTTCGTTATCTGCGACTGCTATGACTATGAAGCACAGGACGCTGATGGGTACATTTGGATTGATGACGATCGCTGCGCTTGCATCGAGTGCGGGGAACGTTTCGACGTGGAGGATATGTTTGAGACGTCGGGTGGGAGTTGTGTATGCCAGCACTGTATTGGTGATACTTACGTACAGGTAGTAGGGCGCTCGGTGGTGTACCCATCATGGGATTGCTCGTGGTCAGACTACCATGATTGTTGGGTATTGGATAATGACGTAGCATATTGTGCTGTAGAGGGTACAGTGCACGACCGAGAGCCGATGCAGTGCACGCAAGGTTACGATGTTCTGAGCATCCACACAGAAGCCCACCCAGTGCACGGTATAATCCTCACGGAGTATGCTGCATCTGTATTGGATGAGCCTTACCTCGGCAACGATGAGGCTGAAGAAGCCGTAGAAGATAAAGAAGCTAAAGCAGAACAAGGGACAGCTTAATGCATGGTATTGATCTTAAATTATTAACAAAGATTCTAACAACACACCGACCTAGCTGGGGTAGTACCAAATGGTTTGAGCCTCTGCTTAGTAGTGCTCTTGCTAGTGCAGAACACTATGTAAGGGATGCGCACGGTAACTACTTCGTGCTAATCGGAAACTCTGAACAGAGTGATGTAGCATTTACATCGCACCTTGATACAGTGGCTCGGCCAGGCAGTGCCGCGCCAGACATTGCAATTACTAATAAGGGCGTCATGTTCCTGCGCAACCCACAAGCAGCGGATTGTCTAGGGGCGGACTGTGGTGCTGGTATCTACCTGATGCTGGAGATGATTAGGCACGGGGTGCATGGGCGCTACTGCTTCTTCGTGGATGAGGAAGTAGGCTGTGAGGGCAGTGCTGCATCCGCCAAAGATGATACTGGCTTCTGGACTGGGGTCAAGGCAATGATTAGCTTTGACCGCCGAGGTGATGGTATCATCACGCATCAACGATACCAGCGTTGCTGCTCTGATACGTTCGCAAAAGAACTCGCGGCCCGACTAGGACGCACGGAAGCGCACTTGCAGAAAGGGGTATACACTGACTCGGCCGAGTTCGTTAGCATCATTCCCGAGTGCACCAATGTAGGCGTAGGGTACATGCACGAGCATACACCAGATGAGGTGCTGGACTTAAACATCCTTGGTCAGGTACTTGAGCGCGTACTGCAAGCTGGTACATTCTCGCACCTACCGATTGAGCGTGACCCGAAGGTAGTGGAACCGGATGCGTGGTTATCTGCCCCTGCGTATCCTTTTGATATGTCACTAGATATTCCCTATGCGGAAGACCCGCATTTACTGGCAGCATTCAAGGAGGTGTCACAGCTTTCTAAGCAGCAACTGATTAGTTGGGTATTGGATAACCCAGCAAGGGCCGCGGAGTATATCATGGTATTCTCCGATTATGGCTTCAAAGAGGAACTGATTGAACTTGGCACCCGAGTTGTAGAAGACTGGGGCGGATACGATAATATTGTGGAGGGTTGATTATGTCTAAGTTTAAAGTTGGTGATAAAGTAGTAAGCTCAGCAGGTGCCGAGTTTACTGAACTGTTGCGACGTAACCTAGGCGTCAGGGATTATTATACTGTAACATGCATTAGTGCTAGTGGTTACTGGTTGCAGCTTGACGGTATGCAGCATTACAGGGACCCCACCCCCTGGCACGCGGAAGGCTTCGAGCTGTACCAAGAGCCGGACGACGAGCTGCCACCTGCACCAACCTCCGTACGCTATTATCACAGTACTGCGGATGCAGATAACTCACAGCATATGCTGGTGCAACCACATTGGGAGTTAGAGGGGCACCTCAGTATCGCTATAGTGAAGAGCGGTAAAGAGTTCGACCCCCTCGCTTACGGCGATGCACTATCTCTCAACTTGGAACCTGATGCAGCCCTGCAGTTAGCACACGACCTACGGCGCATGGCTATGGATATCAAACGTAAGGAGAAAGCACAATGCATAAGTAAAGTTATCACATACAAAATGCCTCCTAAGAGCATTGTGGTTGGTATTCCATTCACTTGGGGGACCCGCAGTTTTTGGGCTATAAAGATAGAGGACGGTGATATATACCGTCTGGGAGATGGGCGGTTGGTGGAGGTACCAGAAGAAGAGATCTTGTGGGATGAAATAGTATATGCTAATAGTATTGAGATTAAGTATGGAGGTTAAGTAATGGACCAGCCCTGGCTTAGAGCGTGCAAGCGCCTGGCCGTGGGGCGAGAGGGCACGCTTTCGGTGCTGCGGCAGGGACGCCGCCGGGGTGCTCTACAATAACCCGGATGCCTGGGAATACTATTGCCACCGCTGCAAACAGGTAGGCAAGGAGCGCAAGCAGTACCAGCGCATACAGTTACAGGAAGAGCCGAGGGTGCAGCCCTCTGCACCTGCAGATGCAATTTGCATTAGCCAAGCGCCTGCAGAAACGCAGAGTTTTATTTACGGATTCCTTGCTTCAAAGGGAATCATGCCTGAAATGGTGGGGGATGCAGAATGGAGCAAAGAGAAACAGCGGATAATCTTCCATGTCGGAAGCGCTGCTCTGGGCCGTGCAGTGCATGCTCGGCAGCAACCGAAGTGGGTAATGTACGGCCAGCCAATAGCTTTCGCTGTCGCGGCACCTGCCGTAGCACCGGCTGTAGCTGCGGCCGCACCTCTAAAGGTCGTGCTCACCGAGGACTTACTCTCAGCCCTGAAGATACAGCACGCAGTTACGAGCTACAGTGCGTTGAACGTGCAGGCTATAGCTATGCTGGGTACACGCTTGCCCACGCCGCTGAGGGCTTGGCTGATTCAGAATCGACCTGAAGTGATTCTGATGCTGGACAATGACCCAGCGGGACATGCTGGGGTAGCGGCAGCACGCAAAGCACTGCGCCCGTTCATGCAGTGCCGAGAACACTACTTCGCTGCGGACCCTAAGGACGCAGAAATCAGAGAGATACTGGAGGCTTTGTCATGATTACGTACGAGGGTATGTTTGGTCAACATTATAGAGTTAACAAGCACGGTGTTGTTTGCGTCCGCTTAAAGGGGGAACATAGTTGGAGACATTCCAATTACACATTAGAACACTTTAAAGTACGCCATCCACCCGGGGGTAGTGTTAAACAAAGTAAAGTTAGCGGAGGTTTAATTTGGACCTTATAGTTGTTAAGGCGATGTGCACGCAGAAGGTCTGGAACAGACTGCGAGAGCAGATACCCAAGTCTATGCTAGCGCCAGATACATCAAACCTACTGGACTGGGTGGGACTGTACTGGAACACGTACCCAGAGCACCAGGAGGTGCAGTGGGACGCCATGCAGAGCATGCTCAACCTCCGGGCCGGGCACCTATCCCGGGAAGAGCGAGTGATTATGGACGAGCTTATGCGGGGAGGTACAAGCCGTGCCACAGGATTCTGTGGTGGGGAGTTGTCCAGACCCTGAACGAGCTAGCATACAGCGGGGAGGGTTGCAGCTCTTACACAGCGCTACCAAGACGGAGAGGAAGTTGACTACCTGCTGGAGATGAAGCACCTCCAGCGCAAGTACGGTGACGGTGCAGCTGTTCATGATTCGCTACTAGAGTGGGAGAGCGGAAGTGTTGACGAGATACTTGCCGCGACTGATGAAAGTGGCGGTCTTAAGCTGGACGTATTTGAGCAACTCTCTAATAGCATCCGTGGGCTTCGTGGTGGTGATTGTATTGCTGTGGCTGCCCCTGTTGATTCTGGTAAAACTAGCCTACTCGCTGCTATGGCTGTGGACTTTGCTAAGCAGATGCAGCAGCAACCGGAAGTATACGGAGACCGTCCGATTCTATGGCTGGTTAATGAAGGCCCGGCGACGCGCACTGTGCCGAGGGTATATCAAGCGGCGCTGCATTGGACTCTGGCTGAGATTAAGGACAGGCACAGTAAGCAAGAGTTTGTGCCAGCCTATCTGGAGAAAGTAGGTAGGGCAGACCGCATCCGTATCAAGGCGGCGCACTCCCTTACAATGGCTCAAATCTCTACGCTCATGGAGGAGATGCGCCCAGCAGTAATCATCATTGACATGGTGGCTAATATCCGTGGCGGTACTATGGAGAGTGAGCACCAGAATCTAGAGGCGAAGTGGCAGGAGCTGCGTATCCTGGGGTGTGAGAATGACTGTGCCGTTATTGGTACTATGCAGCTTTCACTCGAAGGTTATAACCTGCTGTTCCCACCGCTCACGGCAATGAAGCAGAGTAAGATTGGTGTACAAGGTGCTTTAGATTTGGCGATTATGATGGGGTGCTTGGACAGGAACGAGCAGCCGCATATGCAAAACATTCGTGGTATCAGTACGCCGAAGAATAAGATGGCACTATCTGGTAAAGAATCGCTCCTGCAATTCGAGGTGGCATTCGACCCAGGTAGGTGCCGCTTTAACGAAGGGCAGATTAACAAGTGACTTCCCTAGCGCCTTCCTAGAGGGTGCTATGTAGGTACACAGTAGGGGAGGTATAAGTAGTATGACAACCAGTATAATGCACATCGACTTGGAGACGGAGAACCATGAATATTATGGCTCTAAAGCAAGCCCGTATTGCCCGGAGAATTATGTTGTGGAGTCAGCGTGGCGAATTGACACAACACAAGCAGATGGTACAACGACTGTTGGTACAACGCAGTCGGTGCGCTACGGCTCTAGACAGGAATTTCTGGAGAATCAAAGTACGGAGAGCGGAAAGTGCTGGCTTAATATCCCCGACGATTGCTGGCTTATTGTTGCACATAACGCCGCTTACGAAGTCTCCTGGTTCCTAACCTACCAGCGGCAGCAGTTTGAAGCCTTCCTCAAGCGCGGCGGCAGGGTGTTCTGCACAATGCACGGTGAGTACATCGCCTCGGACTTTCAGAACATGTACCCGTCGCTGGATGAGACGGCTCCTAAGTATGGAGGTACACATAAAGTAGACGGGGTTAAAATTCTGTGGGAGCAAGGTGTATTAACCTCCCAGATCGACCCCGTGCTACTGCATGACTACCTGGTTAATGGGGACATCCCGAACACGGCTCTGTGCTTCTACGGCCAGTGCGCTACGTTCGCCAAGCGTAATCAGATGCAGTACGTGTGGGAGCGCATGGATGCCTTACTGGCCTGGGCCTACTGCGAATGGTTCGGTCTGTTCGTGAATATGCCGATTGCTCGCAAGAACCAAGAAGAGCAGGAACAGCGTATACTGGAGATTAAGAAGGAGCTGCAACAATACATCCCGAAGGACTTGCCGGAGACACTGAATTTCAACTTCGGCTCGGACTTCCACATGTCTGCGCTGGTGTATGGTGGGCCTATCAAATATCGCAAGAAGGTGCCGTACGACCCGCCCCAGTACGTCAAGTACGATGCGTACTTAGCAGACGTCAACGGAACGGTGCAATATATTGACGTATCCGACTGGCAGTCAGAGTGGACGTATCCGAGGGCGCTATACAAGTCCGGTAAGAACAAGGGACTTCCCAAAGTATTCCGCCTTGATACAGAGGAGGAGAAACTTAAGTGGGAGGATGACCTCTACTTCTGTCCAGGCCTGGTTAACATCCAAGAACTCTCTGAAGTACTTCGAGAGAAGTATGCTGAGCGTGGGGAATTCAGGCAAGCCCGGTGTCTGCAGGATGGGACGCCAGTCTATAGCACCAGCACTGATGCAATGGAAGCCCTAGCACGTCATGGATTTGAGTTCTGTCGATTGGTGAACGAGCTGGGTGCTCTGGAGAAAGACACAGGAACCTACTACTTAAGGGAGGTTCTTGATTCTGAGGGGCGCGTCAAAGAGCGCAAGGGGATGCTGCAATACGTAATCCCAGAACGAGAAGATGGTTCAGGTATTATCCATCACCGTTTGAATACCAGCGCCACTGTAACTGGGCGCCTTAGCAGTTCTAACCCGAACCTGCAGAACCTACCCCGCCCGGATGAGGATGGGGATGGGGTGGCTAAATCCAAGGTGAAGCAGGTATTCACCAGCCGATTCGGTGATAACGGACGCATCACTGAAGTTGACTACTCGGCGCTGGAAGTGGTCATGTCCTGCGTACACACCGGAGACACTAAGCTACTAGGGTTGCTGCAGGCAGGTACAGACATGCACTGTTACCGCCTAGCTTTCCGCGAGGACCTACCGTATGAAGAAGTATATGAGCGTTGTCACAACAAGAAGCACGAGCTGCATCCGGTTTGGAAGGTAATGCGCACAGGTATTAAGGCTCCTAGTTTTGCAGCCCAGTATGGCGCTACGGCTAAGGGGATTGCGTTTGCTACTGGATGTACGGTGGAATTCGCACAGGCTTTCTTGGACAACGAGGCTGCGCTGTTCCCGCAAACAATTGGCTTCCGCGCTGTTGTCAAGGAAGAGGTAGAACGCACTGGGGCAGCCGGGCGTATGTACCGGGAGCAAGCGGATGATGGTAGTTACCGCATCTACCGCATTGGCACCTGGACCAGCCCAGCTGGTGCTCGCTACAGCTTCCGCCAGAAGGAGCAGTGGAAGGAGGTAGTACCGGGACAGCGCAAGCAGAAAGTGATGGACTACAAAGAAACCGAGATGGCGAACTACTGGTGCCAGGGGGAGGCGTTCTTCCTGATGGCGGTAGCGGCTGGTATGGTTCTGCGTGCAATGCTGGCGCGTGACTGGTTCGACAATCAGGTGTGCCTGATTACGAACGTACACGATGCACTGTACCTGGATAGTGCTAATCCGGAAGTAGGCAGAGAAGCGAGCCTGTTGGTTAAGCAGTGTATGGAGGATGCGCCTAAGCGTATTCACCAGCTCTGGCCTAACTACGGCATCATTGGCGAAGTCCCGTTCCCAGCGGAAGCTGAAATGGGTACAAGCATGTACAGTAAGGAGAAAGTAGAATGACTATTAAACCGGGTAGTATTGTGGAGATACTAGGGCTTGGGCCGGAACCCTTAGAGCCTAGGCATCGTGATTACTTTGCACCGGGCACACAGCATCGAGTGATATCTTATGACCCTGAACTTTGGGAGGTGGAATTAATCAATCCAGACAATAACTCAGAGAAGCCTGGGGATGGTATTACCTTCTTCTCTGGGGAGTACAAACTTATAGTGGAGTGATGATAGGTGGACCCTTGGGTGGTGTAGGGGGTTAGGGTAACATGGAAATATGCTAGGGTCAACTAAATAATTAAATAAAATTAATTTGTTGACTTTGGATTGATTCTGTGATTTTACCGAGAATTAATGTGATACGAGTAGGAACAACATAAGAGAGGCAAACCTTGGACTAAAGTAAGTCTAATCAAACTGTGGACAAAAGAAGAGCACCAACAAATTCTTGGTAGTTTCCTCAACAACACTGACGCGGCTATTGCATACAACAACAAATTTCGCAAGGGGGACGTAATTGTATCCCGCCAACTTGTGCGCTACTGGCGTAGCATCTTCATGGATAACAACGGTAGCAAAGTGCATGCAAACCGAGGACTGCAAGAGGCTCGAAAGCTGATTCAGCCCAGCCCTACTGATGACATCGGGACTACCGTGGTTCCGGATACTTGTCACCGCATCCTCGTTGTCGGTGATTTACATGCCCCCTATACTCACGTAGACGCCGTGGACTTCCTAAAAAGTGTACGGGATGAATATTGTCCGGACATGGTGGTACAGGTGGGTGATGAGACTGACGGACATGCCATCAGTTTTTCATGACTCTGATCCTAACCTAGATAGTGCTGGGGTGGAGCTGGAGAAAGCCAAGCTCGTGCTGGAGGAGCTGCATGAACTGTTCCCGAACCTTCTCGTTTGCGATTCCAATCACGGCTCCCTCGTATATCGCCGCGCTAAAGCTCACGGTTTGCCAGTGCAATTTATTAAGAAGTACCGGGATATCCTATTCCCTGAGCACGGTGCTCCGGCGTGGTCGTGGGCCGATGCTTGGGTGCTCAACACACCGCTGGGGCCTGTCCGTTTCCAGCATCAAGTCAGCGGTGATTTCATGCTCAATGCATCCCATGAGCGCACCTCTCTGGTGCTGGGACATGAGCATGGACGCTTTGAG
>CYGL01000597.1_pt1 | contig 13252 bp, 19 predicted proteins | sample 485531 | NCBI WGS metagenome assembly CYGL01 (sample SAMEA3497897, study PRJEB9818) | human gut metagenome | reverse complement strand
CCGTGCCGGCTACTGTATTAGCTCCCATTAGGTTTCGACTTCCAGTGGAATCGAACAGTAGTCCAGCCGTATAGAACATGTTGTTATCAGGAAGAATTGTATTAAAAAAGAATCTGTTATCGGTGCTACCGGTGAGGGTTGACAGTGGCCGCAGTTTCCGCGTTATTTTGTAGTACGCTTAACCACATTTTTTAATATCTGACATCCTCTAGACTGTGTAAGTACGACGCATTGATCAACATTGATGAATTGGCAGTTGTCAACAACGCCCCCCCTGTGTGTTTGTCATTTTCACACCGGTACAAGTTTTTGTACCGATGAATTGGCAGTTGCTTACCACGCCGGAAGAGTTGGAAAATTCTACCATTATTGCTTTTGCGTTAAAGTAGCCTCCCTCAATTGTAACTAAACTGTTAGGGGAATTAACTACATACACACACCTATTGCACTGGTCGGCGATATAATCATTAATCCAGATATTCCAAACGGGGTTTCCGGTGGAAGCCGGATAGATTTGTATTGCCGTCTGGGCATACGCACATTCGCAACTATCGATATATACATCGCGAATATCGTTGGAGTTGTAAATATTAAATTGCTGATTATCGCCCGTCAAGTTGCTGAAACTGCTAATGCAGTTATAGAATCTAATGGAGGCATTGCCGCTGATTCCCGCGGCTCCTCCGCTTGTTTCATCCAGAAGAAACGAGGAATAGGGTTTATCCGATTTGTAAAAAGTGTCATGAACAATATTAGAGGTGTATACATTGATTGTGTTCACATATCGCGCTACTTGATGTCCTCCGATACACTGTATATTATCAATAGTGACACGTTCCGCATACTGTACATTAAAGAACTGTTGCACGCTTTCTTTTAGTGCCACAAAAGTAGCATTGCGAACAGCCAATCTCTCCACATGTGATTTGTCGTTAGCACCCATAATGTTAATGACGCCGTTTGTGTCGAAGCCTACAACATTGTTACAAAAGTCATAAGTTATATGAGTGTCAACTCCTACAGGTGCCGTTATCTTATAAATTGTATTGGCCGAAAGGGTGTCACTTGTCGCTTCCCAAGTGCCATGTGACATGAATTTAATAGTACCTACAAAAGATTTAATAGAGCCTCCGCGGAAAACATCTGCGATACTCTCGTCGATAAACCAGTCCGCCACAATTTCACCCGCGTTGACTAAAAATGCACCGTCATTTTTTCGTCTAAAATGAAGGGTGCAAGGCGCTACAGGTTCGCCGATAGTCAGCGTCACCCCCGACGCTACTACGATAGCACCACTAGTCATGAGCGGGGACCCGATGTTAATAGCGGAGGTAATGACATATTCGCCATCGGGGATGAACAAATCTTTGCCGGATGCAATAGCACTCGAGAACGCGGTAGTGTCATCAGTAGTACCGTCGCCCTTGGCACCGTAGTTTCTTACGTTAGCATAGTCAAGGATTTTTTTAACATCCTGCTGCAACTGATCAATACTATCCTGTAGCTGCTTATCGGCGTTCTCCCGATTAGTCACCTCCTTTGCAATATCCGTCTGAAGATTACCTATCTGTGTGTGTGCGTTCACATCATAAACCGCGTAGCTGGTTTCGCCCACCACAATATTCTTAACATAGGGCATAGTCACACCTCCTTAACTATTATGAGTTCCGATGGTGATAGTAATTGTCTCGGTGCTGTCGGTATAGCTCACTTCGACTCTTGACAACTTCTCGATGCTTTCCGCCAGGGTAAGCGCCTTGGTGGCCGTAGTATTGGCAGTGTTCGCAGTCGATTGTGCCCCCGTTGCTGCTGTTTTCGCGGCGTCGGCGGTTTCTTTGGCAGTTGCCGCCGTGTTCTGCGCCCCCTGTGCGGTGGAAAGGGCGTTGGAAGCCTGTGTTCTGGCCGTAGAGTCCTTCACATTGATAGTGGTGCCGGAAAGATTGAAAGTAGATACATCGGGCATAGTTATTCTCCTTATCTTCCAATAATTTTAATGGTCTGTGTTGCAGGCTCATACTCATGTACGTCGCCCGCCACAACAATTTGACTGGCATTTTCAAAAAATCCTAATACCAAGCTTTCTGTAGTGGCCTCATACTTCGCGTGGTCAAGACCTAGTATATACGAGACCACTTCGTTCATGCTGGTTTCTACGCAGTTTGTGCCCGGTACATACTCGGTGCCAATCTGCATATATTGGGTGACTCGGTAGAGTTTATTATCGAGCCACACCATTGTATTGATTCCCCGGTTAGCACTAGCGGTTGTTTTGAGTTTCTCGTCAAACGGCGTAATGGCGGCCTTGATAGATTTCCAAAGCTCATCAAAGTTGCCAATTTTAGTCCAATATTCTGTCCTTTCGAGGGACACACCCGCCGGTACCGGCTGAACAGACAAATACGCATTGCCGTTTCTATCCATAACAACTGTATTTTTTTCGTACTGACTTGAAATAGTCCACAAAATGGGGTTTGCATATTTAATTGTTGCAAAGCTGATGAAATTTTCAAGCTTATCGGAAAATTCTCCCATTTTCTGCAAAATCCAGTCTAGGTTCAGGTCGTGGAAATTTGTATATGGGTATTCGTGAAAAGCTCCCATGTCTCTCTCCCTCCTTAATATACAAGTAAGCAAAATTTTTGTTTTATGTCCTCAACGATTCTTGCAACGGCATTTTCATAAGAAACGTCAATTTCAGACAATACCAGACTTTGGGCCGCTTTGCCAGTCCGTCCCTGGTATGACTCTATGTCTTTGTACTTGGCGGTTCCCCGGGTCGTATCCGTTCCGGTGCTGGTGATGGTGTTGCCGGTTCCTAGTTGGGTGGTGTTTTTTTCTGCCGTTTGGAGCTGCGCGGAATCAAACCCCGCTACTTCCCGGGTGGTGGAATCGCTGCCGTTATTCTGGCCAGTGGTGGTCAGATTCGGGGTGCGGGTATGGCTGTCATTACCGGAATGCTGTAACGTCCTGTCATGCTCGTCGGTATTCAAGGGATTGTAATCCAGTCCAAGGGCCTTTTCGTACCGTGTCCAGCTCGGGAGCATTGTTTCAGAAAAAACACCTAACGCCCTACGCATTGCGGGGCCGTCCGCATACAACACCTCTAATTCCAGCGTATCAAGTAGTAATTGATTGCAGACAGTTTCTTTAGAGACACTGTCCGGAACTTTCAAGTCATCGAACAGCTCCGGGTATCCTGCCAATAGCCCGTCAAAGCTCAACGTTGCGTGCATTGTTGTTCACCTCCTGTACCTCCGTATCGGGCGGGAATCGCCAATCAACCCATAGCTGTGCTTTGTCAATTCCGAACAGTTTGTGCACCCGTTCACAACCGCGCTGTAAGTTATCCAACCATAGCGACGCCTTAGCGGCTGTCTCAACGTTGTTAGAATTGACTTCGTCGGTCAGCATCCGCTCTTTTTTGCTTGTGTTGGTGTTGGGGATGCCCACCTCGGTATCAAACAGGGCTTTAATGGTTTTAAGGGCCGTCAGAAGTTCGTTTGTGATGAAATTGCCTTTGAGGTCGGTTGCAAAGTACATCCAAGGGGCCTGCCCGGATGCCCCGTTCTTAGGCGCTTTTAGCAAGGCAGAATCCACAAATACGGCGGGGTCTCCCTGCATGATGTCATCAAACATCTTTTTGAAAGACTCTGACCCCGACTTGTTTCCGGCGGCGAACACGTAGGCAAGGCGGCTATTGATTAAATTGCTCTGGATGGTCTGGGCCGCTAGGGCCATCATGTCCCCATAATAAGCCACAATATCGACCATACCGCGGTAATCGGGCTGCAAATTGATGATTTCACACTGCTTTCCGATTTGCAGATATGGCGACCCTTTAATAAAAGGGTTGGCAATAATGGAGTGTGTGGGATTATAGAAGATATTGATGCCAGTCAGCCTCATTCGGTCATAGACCAGGCCGTATCGGTCTGTGTTAAATACCGTAACACCGCCGGAGCCGAACACCAGATATTGCAGGCGATTGCTAGGCCACGTATCGGGCAGTGTCCACCTCACCATAGATACAGCTTCAAGAAACAGATATTTGCGAAAATAATAGGACAACCCATTTCCTTTCGTATGAATCACAGAGGGAGTCACCGGCGACACATGAGCGTTGATTTGTTCATAGCTGTAGGGAGCGCTCATAATAGACGGCCTCCTTTTGCCATTTTAAACAGTAGCCACACCGGCAATTTGCCGGTAGGCCACGGCCCCGGCCCTGGGTCAGGGCCAGGGCCAGGCCCCGGCCCTGGGTCAGGGCCTCCGCCCGAATCCCACTCCACTTCCCATGTGCCGACCTGATTCGGGATTCTGATAAGGCTGGACGGGTCTCTTAGGTTTCCGGCGGCATCGGCGTATTCCCAATGCGTGTGAATGCCCGTAGCGTTGCCTGTACGGCCCTGTGTGCCGATATACTGTCCGCGCGAGATAGTGTCGCCAACGTTCCATATCTGTGCGGAAAAGTGCGCAGCTCGCCAAGTGGTGCTGTCGGCCATTCGCACTTTAATCATATTGCCCCAAGATTGGTCACCAGAGGTGCTACCATTCCAGTGCTGCGCCACGACCACAACGCCAGATTCGGGCGCGAAGACTTCATGGTTTCCGTGTACTGTATCAATACCACGGTGCGGGCTACCGTCAGAGTACGCCGGATAACCGGCGGTTACTCTGATGGGCGACACATTAGTAATACACTGCTTATAAACTGCCATTCTAGTGCCTCCTACTCTAAAAAGAATCCATTCTTCATATAACTTTTAACGCTGTCAATCTCGGCGGCTGTCGCGGTCAACGCAATATCGGGGTCATCTACCATAATGAAACCCGGGATACTGAACAGCTGCACCCGCTTACACAGGGGCCTCCCGTGGTGCTCGTTGTTGTCGTCCACAAGAATTTTAAACCGGGCTACCATATAGGGTATGGAGTCAAAGGCTATTGTTGACCCTGTCGCGCCCTTGCTTGCAACATCGGCATTTGTTGCTTGTGCTGCATTTAAAATGCCATTTCCGACGTCAGAAATAGAGCCTCCCGACAAAGCGGCTTGCAATCCTCCAAACGCGGCAGCAATGCCCGTTTGCAAAAGTCCTCCGTTCCCCGACGGAATATCAAAAGTGATGTTTGATAATTGAATAGGGACCCCAAGTTTCGCCACTGATTCATGAACTAACTGATTCGCATTTGTGAAGATTCGCAAAATGCTGTCACCAGTAAAAAGGTCTGTCACATATTGGATAGATAACGTAGTGGCATCCCATAATTTAGAGGCGTCAAGGGGTATCACGCCGAAGGGCTGTAGAAAGATAGAGTAGTCTGTGTAGGGGGCTGCATTACAATACTCCCCGCGAGCTGCCGCCTGTGGGTGTTTCGGAACATTCACATTTACAGATTTTGTGAAGTTGTTATTATTTTCTCCCAAAATCCAGCACGGGACGTCCACCGACCACCACCCTACATCTGCACTAGAAACAAGCGGTAAATGTGCTACAAGTTCTGCAATATCAAATGGAAAATAGTTGCAACTTACAATATATTGATACGGATTAAAAAGTACCTTTGTTAAATTGTCGCTAATTTCTGAATTGTCAATACTAAGGTAGGACACATCAGTTAGCAATTTTGCGGATAGTTTTTTAGCATTCGTAGGGGTCATTACTACATATGTAACAGCTCCTATGGAGTTGGGGGCTTTAGCGATAAGCCCGATAACAAAAAAGCCCCCGCTGATTGTTTCAGCAAATCCGCCTTGAAAAGCGTTTGTGACACTCTGAACTTTAGCCGTCGCCGGGTATAGACCATCTGAAATTGTACCATCATACTGCGCCGAAGCTCTTGTGACATACTCTGTGCTATTGCCAATCTGTTCGCGATAACTTGCAAGAGTGTCAACAGTCAGTGATGCAGTCCATAGTCCGGCGGCGTACGTCCAGTTCTTCACCCAATAATACCGGTTAAATGTGGGCATATAACAATAATTGTACCTGGTGGGGTCGCCCTCTGTTGCAATCTTAATTTCCGGGTTGATGATGTTACAGGGGTCTTTAAGGTTAATAACCTTTTCAAGACCGCCGCTGGGCCGTTTTGTGCTGTTTGTGCGCTTCGCGAACTGATAAAAGGTAGCTTGCATTTTGCGCCTCCTATAAAAATAACCGGCGGGCAGATGCCCGCCGGTTATGGTCAAGACTTCGACGGGTCAGCGTCTTTGTGCGTCGCAGATTTCAGAATGGAGGCTGCTCGACCTGTGCTGGGTGCCGTAACGTCGCCGGAGGTCATCAGGAACAGCACGGCGTTCTCGGTGAAGTCGTCGTACCACGACCATCCGTAGTGATACCAGAAGTTCGTATACAGGCCCCTGGCGTTCATGGGGGTCGGAACTACACGAGACAACTTCGGAGTGTAGCCGATGGCGTCCCAATCCAACAGGCACCCGAACACGTTGGACAGCTTTACAGCGGCATTCTTAGATGCCACGCCGGCGGTGCTGGTCACAACAGGCGTTGCGGAGATAGCCTCGCGTTCGTCGATGTTCTGCCAGAACGTGACCTGTTCGGCGTCGCGGTATTTCAGCATGTTGTCATGGAACACTTCGGGAATCACGCGGGCGTCAATCTGGCTCTGCGTGCCGCTGTACAGATAGAGGTGCTGCCGATCGTAGGGTGTGTGACGCATGATGTTATAGGTCTTAGCGCCAATCTCCCAATTCTGATGCCAGTTAATTGTGCGCTCCTTCATGAGTCGGGAAATATCGTTGATACGGCCATAAGCGTATTTAGCAAACCCGGGGAAGTTGGCTTCTTTATAAACGTCCTGTACCGTCAGCTGTGTGCCCTGCTGTGCGTTGTACTCGTCCAGCAGATAAATAACGCTGTGGGGGCTGGTCACCGTCATGCCGGTCAGATGATTAGCCATCAGGTTGTTCGCCAGGTTACGCCGGTCAGACTCAATCTGATTCGACAGATGCAGTACAAATGACGACCAGAACTGCGCCAGTTCCTCGGGGCCTTTGAAGGCCGCCTCCATCTGGGTATCTGCCTGGGTGTAAACGCGGCTGTAGTTGGTCTGGCCGTAGTAGTTCGTCTGAAGGACTTTGGGCTTGTGAACTTCGTACATGTCTACGCTCTGGCCGTCCTCCAGCGCCCACGCCTTGTCGGTGACGGGGTCAGTGTCGCAGAAATTGATCTTCCGCACATGGTTTGACCAGTCTTCGCCCGTGACCTGCAAGCGCTTCAGGGGGGCGTCGTAGGGGCGCACGGCAAAGATGGTGCGGCCAAGCACCTGACTTATCGCCTTTGTGTAATTGTCGGTGCCGGTCAGAAGCGTGGCCTGCGCAACAGAAACGAAACTGGACGTGTCCACGATAGGCGACGTCGACTCCTGGCCAGTGGCCATCTTGTTGATCTCCGTCAGAATTGCGGCAATGTCCGCAAAATCCATGCCAAGAGGCATTTTAATGCACTTCCTTTCCATAAGTGGGGTCGATAATTCGGGCCGTCACAGTGGCAGCATCTGCCGCCGGCTGCTGCTGGATACCCATGCCCAACGCGTTCGCCTGCAACGTCTGCGTCATAGTCTGCTGGCCCTGCAAAATCTGGTTGCAGCGAGGGTCGTCAAGGCCGTCAGTACTGCGGTGCGGGCTGCGGTGCGGGCTGCGGTGCGGGCTGCGGTGACGGGCTGCGGTGCGGGCTGCGGTCGCGGGCTGCGGTGCGGGCTGCGGCGCGGGCTGCGGTGCGGGCTGCTCCATAGCTTCAATTTCGTGCTTTAGTGTATCCGGCCATCGCGAGGGCCGCTTTTTCACTGATTTTCAACTCTAGGTCGCCTCCATTACAACGTACGTGTCATGTGCCAAGCATCTAACGACACAGTCTTTATCGCCTTTGGACATAGGCCCTACGGCACAGCACTGACACAGGTGTGCATTGTCGGCCCAATCACTATAATAACCGATGTTCAAGCGAGTGCACAGGTCAGCCAGCAGAAACGCGCGCTCATTTGTGATTGATTGGGCAAAAATGATGTAGCAGTTCATGACAATCACTCCTTCTTGATGTCATCCAGAGCTACCCTCATTTCCGTAATGGCCGCGGTGTTCTCTTTAACCACGGTGTTACACTGATACCACATGAGCAGAAAGGCAGCGATAGGGAAACCCACGTTAGAAATAGCCTGAATCATAGTGTTGGCATTCCATTTTTAAGCACCTCCATATAAAATTACAAATAAATCCCCGGTTCGTGCGCTGGCTGACGCATGCCCGCCCCTTCTGAGGGCTGCCTATGGGCACCGGAGATTAACTTTATAATACATTACGTGTGTAAAAAAGTCAAGTACCGCAGTACTCGCGGAAGAAAATCTCATCCGAATAACGCTCAAACTCTATTTGCCGTTGCAAATACGCGGGCCAGATATAACCATACGCAGCCCTAAACCGCTTTCTTTCATAATCGCCGGTGCCGTAAGCGGGCATCTCACCCGACCTATGCCTACAAACATAATATAGCGGTTTACTCTTGTGCTCATAAATGCAGCACCGCCCAATTTGAACAAGCGGATAGTATTCCCGGAGGGGCCGGGATACGACCAAACTTTTCTCCTCCGCGCTGTATTGGTTTTCAATTGCAGACCTGTAAAAGTCGGTGCCGGTCATAGACTTATATAGGGCCGTATTTGCTTTTTCCTTTGCAATGGGACTGTCCACAAGATCAATCAACAGAATGCCCCTATCGGCCAACAGCTTAACGCGCTCTTTCTTGCCTATCATCTTTTCAACCGTGTCTGTGACTTCCCACTGCATGTAGTAGGGGTTTGCCATTCCTACCGCATTTGACATACACAACAGCGTCACAGGTCTTCTGTCCTTTGAGTTCGCGGTTACGGTTGACCGTCTCGTAAATATTTGCAAGGCCGACGCCTTCGCCGCGCCGGTAATAGTCGGATTCCTCTTTCTGGTATTCGTCCAAGATAATTATATCGGTATGGGGACTTGAAAAACCACGGGTGCGGGCCAGAGTGACCACGTTTCCCAAGACTCCGGCCATTTGAGCTGGTTTTATGGGCGCACCTGCATCGGTGTGGGCCCCCGCGTTGCCCACTTCGTACAGTCCCGCTATTTTGGGAATTTTAAAAGGGGCGTAATGTGTTTGTAAATCATTATTCAACGGAGACCATGGCCACATGAGGGGCGACGCACAAATAAGGTCTGATTGCTGCGGCGTGCGGCGCAAATACAAAAATTCGTCTCCTGTATGGTGTACGTGCTTTAGCGCCCCGTACGTCTTGCCGGTGGCGCGTCCACCCCATATAAAAATAATCGGGGCACCGGTGGAAAGAATGCCGTCTTGTTCGGAGAAATTAGGCCATCCCTCATCTGTGTATAATTTAATCATTAGATAACCTCCATAATCTTGTACCCAAGTATCTTCGCGTACTCGTCAGTAATGCCCAGTGTGTAGGTGTTATCACAGATGCACAGGTTTCTTGTTATATGTACCGGGTGCCCGTCAACCATAAAGTCCGGCACATTGGGCCGGTCATTATAAATAACCTGATTTCCAGCGGCGAAACAAAACGTAAACCCGGGCTTAAATACCTTAAAACCGCCCCATAATGACAGCTCTAAACCGCCCTTGCGTTTGCTGACTCCTGCAATAGTGGTAGTAATAAGCCCGCCTTTTTTATATGTAGTAGCGTATTTTTTAGCGCCCCATGTCATGAACTCCGCGTAGCTGCGCTCCTGCTCGTACACGCCCATGTAGTGGGTATTGCCTTTTGGGTCGGTGGCGCATGCGCCGTTATCTTTAGCAAGCTTCGTAACAGCCTTGTTAAAATCCTTTAAGTCAATGTTGCCCATGTATTTAACACTGTCCGTATCACAGTACACACCGTTCTTGCCAGCGGCCCACTGTGCAATTTTAAGGCGCTTGCGGGTGTGAGCAGTCGTCCAAACGCCCCATTGATACGGTAGGAACAAATGAGGGCGGTGTTCGTTATAACTGCCCTCCGGATCGTCGGTGCACTCACTCCACAAATTGTCGGGGTCGTCCTCATCAAAAAGTGTATCCAGCTGCAAGGGGTCTTGAGCAGTCATGCCGTAGTAACTGTTAAGGTCTCCTTTGGACTTCACATAATACAAATCTTGCCCGGGAACCCCTTTAAGGGATGTTTTGCCAGTGTAGCTATCTTTAACACAATCCGTCAAGGGCTTTGGCAGTTTGCCATAATCGGATGTGTAGAGGTCGAGAACATTAAGGCCTTCCCAGTCATATTCTTTAGCAATGATTCTGAAATCTATATCTGTTATAGTGATCTCAAAATGGTCAGCAGACAGCAGACGGCCATTGTCGTTGATGTAACCTTCACAGTGCCGAACCTTTGCTAGGGGAATATAGGGAAACCCCCACCACTTAAAGCGTTGGCGCAACCCTTTCACCTGCAAGCGCATTAAGCACGCTTTGCCGTGCCTCATACATTGCATAAGACGTTGCACGGTGGGCGGCTCCTGCCTAAAGGGAGTCATAGGGAAATAACATTCGCATTGTACGGCAGGATACGCGCTTGACATATCTACGGAACCGACGTTCTCTAGGTGCAGCCCCACATAATACCGGTTGGCGTGAGTGTCGCCACCTCGGAATGCTTCCCGCATCATCTGGTATAAGTCCCAAGAGGGCAAAAGGCGCTTGACCCGTTTAATTCCCCATTTGTACATAGCTTCTCGGGCCATTCGCCTGACATAGCCGGTTCGCGTCAATGGCAAAGTGTACAGGTCATCGCCGTCTCGGTTCATCTCGATTAACAGGCATTCTACAATGCACCTGACATCGTTGATACAGTACGCTAATTCTGTAGACGTTAAGGGTGTCCATGGATACCGAACCTTTGAATAATCAAGTGCTCCTGTTAATTTAGCATGAGGTGCGCCCAGCTGTTTGCCCCAAGCATCAAGGGACAAGTTACTGTGGCGCATACTGCATCGGTATTCTATAGCGTGGTTGTCGCATTTTAAGACCCTGCGCGGTTTGCTGGCGAATACATCACCCGGGCTAAAATCCAGAACACCCGACAAATATTGAAATTCATGTGCAAGATTGTGGACGTACATGCACAAATACCAGTCACCTTGTGGGCCGCTGTTGGCTTGCAAGTAATCGCTGATCATGTTTGTAAAATTCAACCATTCATCCCATGTTCTGCCTATAATGGTAATATCCAAACCAAGCTGACACTGCCATATATACATGATCGTGTGGGGGTTGCCGTCCGCGTCAACACATACTCGGGAAGTCTCAATATCAAAAGCACATGGGACGTTCACGTACAAGCGTTTCTTGTTTGTTTTGCGTTTCTTGCCTTTGGTGTGCTTTCTGTCCAGATGCTCCATAAGCCAAGGGACCGGGTTATAATTACAGGCCTCCGCCAAAACCTCCGCGCAGGTCAGCGGAACTGCTGCCGTCGCTATAGTTCCATTCTTTGCCATAAGTAACCTCACCTTGCTGCCACTGTGCAAAATCGTCAATGCTGACGTTGTAGCCGCCCTTCTCGCGCCAGTACATGACCGGCTGGTCAGACGGATAATAATAGACGCCGGAGGCTTTCACAATCTCCCACCATTCCGACAGGGCCGTGTACTGATTCTCGGGCACGTCAGCTACATTAATACCACCAACTTTCATTTTCTGCTCAAATTCAGCACGTGCACCGCCTACGGTGGAACCCTTCGAACGCACAAAACGCGCCACATCTGCTAAAGCCTGCTCCAATGCTTTGCGGTCTCCTCGCATTGCTTTGATTGTCGGAAAACCTCCGGCAAATTCCTTGTATATATCGCTTGTCCCGCTAATGGAGTCTTTTGATAGTCGTTTAATACGTTTTTGCGCAATGTCACGCAGTCGGGTGTATTCTTTACGCATCTGACTATCGGGCCAAGACTCCAAAGCATAGGGAGTGTACAGTTCCGGGCCATACTTGAGGGTCGCACTTGCTTTAGCTGCTCCTACTGCCATTCTCTGCGCGCTCCTTTCTATCCATAACCAGATAATACCAGTCAAGGGGGTCTGCTCCGATACCCAGACCGTCAAAGATGATACTGGCCCAGTCGGAGCGGAAGAACTCAACATCTTTTTCTGCGATTCCGCTGTACACAATAACGGATGCAAGGTAGATCGCGGAATCATCACAGTTTAGCAGAGATACTTTGTTATCTTTACTTTTCATGGGGCCTCCTATAACAAAGATGACCGCCGCATGTGCGGCGGCCATTGGTTAAATTAAACCAGATTCAAAGACAGAACCTGGCCTTTTTTGGTGCTAATCAAAACGGGCTTAATCTTCACCGGCTCTGTCCACGTATCAGGGGTGCCCAGCAACGTAAACATCCGCTTCAGCGACTGGTATACGCCGACGGAAACGCAGGCATAGGACTGCCCATCATCAGTGATGAGGACAACGCGGGGGGCGATGGTCTTGCCCTCGGGGACGTCGTCCTTGCTGACCTCGACACACTCCACGGACACATGAACCAGAGACAGAACCTCGTTGACGTGCTCTTTAAGCTTGTTCGCCGGATTGCTGGTCGCGTTGTAGAAAGCAACCGCGGCAGAGCGGTCAGAAAGATTCATATCGGTATACCCGACGCCGGTATTCATCACATCGGATACCATCATAGCACCATTGTTTTCGGACTTCATCATTTCAGCAGACATAATATAAACTCCTTTCATTATGTGCCCTGTCTTATCAATACCGGGCGGGCGGTCCCGGTAGACGGCCCGAAGGGCCGTTTCGACTAGAAATGGAAAATTTGTTCGTATTTTCGATACATATTTTCAACCCCGTTTCGCACATGAACGGCACCCTGATACATTAAACTAGCCCCTGTACTGTTGCCTTTAATACCTTCAAGCGATTCAACTTCTTCGTTACAATGAACGAGAGCTTGCCGATACCCGGTCAACCATGCACGGTTTTTTTCGGCTCTGATAGCCTCCGTGGGATCCTCGTATTCGCAGCATGTCATCGTGCCGTCAGGATTGATCTCGATAATAAATTTACGCATTTCCATCGTTAACCTTCCTCCTGAACAGCACTCAAAATCTCTCCAAGACTGCCAACCATCTTGATACTATCGATAACATCGTTTGTGGTCAAGTCGTTTAAGTTCTCACCATCCAGAGTAATTGAATCTCCGGTTATAGTGATTATAATCTTAATTTCTTTCATTGTCTTTTACAATGTACACAGCAACATATAC
>CYGL01000595.1_pt1 | contig 13276 bp, 21 predicted proteins | sample 485531 | NCBI WGS metagenome assembly CYGL01 (sample SAMEA3497897, study PRJEB9818) | human gut metagenome | reverse complement strand
TGGATAACCAAGGGACCAACAAGGCTAAAGGAGAGAACAAATCGATGCAAGAAACTTCAACTGTTCAATACCAAGTTCTTGCACTCCCACTTCAAACCGAAGAGACTTACAGAGACAGAAGACCCGAGCCGAACAGAGAAAATAATGATGTACAGACTGATACAGAAGAGCAAAGACGATAAACTCTCAGATGAATATCGGGAAGCTTGCCGACAAGTCGCTGCTGAAATCTCCAAAGAGCATGGTGATTGGTGGGTACCAGACGAAATGTATAACGATATTTTACTTGTCTCAATGTCAAAAGTCATGGGGTGCTTCTGATATGCCTTATGTTTACCACTCTTTATAATATCTTTTTTCAAGATATCAAATGGAAACTCATTACAATAATATGCATACTGAATACATCTAGTACTCTTTAATTGACAATCACATTTAATATACATGAAATTCATTCCTTTCTATACGTATGTCTGATTACTTTTCCCCAATGCATTCGTAAAATATAAATTAGAATATATATTTAAAGACAAATAAAAATAGGTTGATCAACAACCTATCTTCATTATTTATTTTTTCTTGTCATTTCTTTTTGCTAGTTCTTTTTCGTAGTTGATGCCATACTCTTTACACAAATAATATCTAATATCTGCTACTAGTTCTTGTTCAGCCTTATAGTATAGACTAACTTTTCTCGCAAGATCAGGAGTAACGTAATCTCCTTTAGTGTCATAAATAGCTTTAAGTAGTTTGTTACTATCTTCCATATTGTCAATAGCATCGACAGAGAAGTCGCTACGTACTAGTTCATCTACAAAATACTTTCTAATGCGATGTACTTCCCAAAAGCAGTTATCAACCACATCACGTAACATATACTTATAAATTAAAACTTCTTTCATTTTCTTTAATCCTTGGAGATACCTTTGTATCTCTCCCTTTCTACACTTACTATTATACTCTTAAATAGTAATAAGTCAATACAAAAAGTAAAGAAAATTAACAAAAAATGATTGAAAAAAATTAAAATTAACATTATAATAAAGTGGTAAAGGAATAGACAGAATATAGAAAGGAATGAATTTCATGTATATTAAATGTGATTGTCAATTAAAGAGTACTAGATGTATTCAGTATGCATATTATTGTAATGAGTTTCCATTTGATATCTTGAAAAAAGATATTATAAAGAGTGGTAAACATAAGGCATATCAGAAGCACCCCATGACTTTTGACATTGAGACAAGTAAAATACCCACAGATAACGAGGGCCATTATCAAGCCTTTATGTATATTTGGCAAGTATGCATCGAGGGTAATGTAGTATTTGGTAGAAGATGGGAAGAGTTGCAAGAGTTCATGCAGAAGGTAGTAGATGCCTACAAACTATCAGAAGGTGAAAGAGTGGTAGTGTATGTTCATAACCTGTCATTCGAGTTTCAGTTCATTCAGGACTATTTCAAATTTACCGATGTTTTTGCAATGGCAAGCAGAAGCATTCTTACTGCTAAGACAGCACATTTAGAGTTTAGGTGTTCTTATAAGTTATCAAACATGTCACTTGCTAAGTTTATCAAAAATACGCCAAATACACTACATTATAAGGGTGTAGATGATCTAGACTATGCAACAGTCAGAACACCTGATACACCACTTACAGAAGTAGAATATGGCTACTGCTTCAATGATGTAAAAGGATTATACGAGTGTGTCATGGAACTATTGAAGGAAGATAATATTGCAACCATACCACTTACAAGCACAGGCTATGTCAGACGAGACTGTAGAAATGCAATGGGAAAGAATAAGAAGAATAGACAGATGTTTCTTAGAAGCCGTCTGTCTCTCCTACAGTATAAGCTATTAAGAGAATGTTTCCGAGGCGGGAACACAGCGGGCAACAGATACCTAACAAATCTAATTATGAAGTTAGTAGGAAGTTATGACCTTGCATCTTCATATCCTTTTCAGATGATCGCGCGTGAATATCCGCTAGGTAAATGGAACTATGGTATTATCCGCAATATTGCTACGCTTGAAGAGTACAACAAAAAGTACTGTACAATTGCCAGATATAGTTTTAAAAATATCAGATTACGTGAAGAGAAGCCTATACCATATATCCCATTATCTAAGTGTCTAGAGATAGGCAACGACAGGGAAGTATACAACGGACGAATCATGCACGCCGACTACTTAAAGATGTCTATGACAAACATTGACTTTGATATTGTCAAGGAACAGTACGAATACGATGAAATAGCTGTCGAGGAGTTCCATTTCTCTAGAAAAGGACTACTCCCAAAAGAACTAAGAGACACAATAATGTATTATTTCAATAAGAAGTCACAACTTAAAGGAGATAAAGAGCATTATTACGAGTATATGAAATCCAAAAATAAATTAAATTCTATCTATGGTATGACAGTAACTAATATATTAAATACAGAGATCGAGTACCATGACGGTGAGTATACAGAAAAGAAAATGACAGAAGAAGAAATGGAAGAGGCACTAGACAAGTACTATAAGAACCATCGCTCTTTTTTAAATTATTCATGGGGTATATTTGTAACAGCCTACGCAAGGAGAGAACTAGAAGACGGTTTAAACATTGCGGGGCTTGACGCTATCTACTGTGATACAGATAGTGTTAAGTATGTAGGCGACCATAGCAAGGAGTTCGAAGCATACAACGAAAGATTAAACAGAGAATGTCAGGAAAAAGGCATTGTAAATTATACAGAAGTAAACGGAAAGCGTTTTTATATGGGTATTTTTGATAAGGAAGACGGGTACGACGAGTTCATCACACTCGGTGCTAAGAAGTACGCATTTATGCAGAATGGACAACTAGGCATTACAGTATCTGGTTTATCCAAAGAGAAAGGGGCTAAAGAATTAGAAAAGAAGGGCGGTTTAAAAAGATTTCAAAGAAATGAGGTATTCTACAATTCAGGAAGAACTATTGCACAGTACAATTCAGCTGTAATTCATGACATTACAGTTAATGGTTGTACATTCAGTACGGCTAGTAATCTAGCGATTGTCGATACTACATATACATTAGGTATCACCGATACAATGCTAGATATTATCGAAAGATTACAAGGAGAGAATGACTATGAGTAAGAAAAATTATAATAACGCTGTAAACAAACAGAAGATCAGACAGCAGAAGATGAAGAAGAGAAACGCTATGTTTGAAGAGAAACAGAGGGCAGATGAAGAAGAACGAGTAAATCGTATTGTAGAGCTAAAGAATCGCGGGGACAAGCTGGCTCTAGCACACGAACTTAGAAAGTTAAATAAGCGCTTAAATGAACGCTTCAGACAGATTGAAAGAAGGGACGGGCATCCCGAGAATACAACGGCTTATCGTTATGCCATGTATGAAACAGGGCAGGTCAGACCACGTTATACAGAAAGTCTAAACAAGATTTTATCGGAAGATATTAACAGTATCTATAAGAGCAGTATGGATATTTCAAGAAAACTAGGCTCAAAATCAGCATCTTTAAGGGGACTTAATCTTATTTCAGAAAACCGCGTAAGTGGTGCTATTGAAGGGATCAAGACAACTCTAGGAGTTGATATTGAAGACACTCCGGAGTTTAGAAGATTTCTAGAGGAGAACGTTAACGAAATGATTGATAATAATATCGGTTCAGATGTTATCTTCGAAACTTTCGCGATGGCAATGCATAAGCAGCAGGGACTTAAGCTCCTCAATGAAAAATGGCAGGAAGCAGTAGCAAGGGGTGATCGTATTGACGCTATTGAAATGAAAAATTGGTTAAAATAAATTTAATTTACCTATTGACATTTTATGTTAAATATAGTAATATTAAGGTATAGAAAGAGAGGTGATATAAATGAGTTATAAAAGTCCTACATTAAGAAGCGCAACTTATTCAGAAATTGCAACAGTTCTTGGCATTTCCAGACAGGCAGTAGGAAAGAAAATGAACGGCAATTCAGAGTTCACTTTAAATGAAGTTTTAAAGTTATATGATGCATACGGTATCACTGTATGGGATTTAAAAGACCTGATTGACGAAACAACAGAAGTTTATCAGAAAAGAAAGGAAGCAGGATTATGGCAACGACTAAAATAACATTGTACGATATTCTAATGATGATCCAGTATTCGGAACTAGTAGACATTGTCTATAATGGATATAAGGTTATTGAATGCAAGCCGGCAGGTGACCTATGTGACCTGTTAGAAGTATTAGATGATGAAATTCTTAATGCACTTGTGTATAAGATTTCTAACGATTACGGAAAAATCGTTATCCATGCTACAGAAGGGCTGAAAGAAAAGGTGAGTGATTACGAATGAGAGTAAGAGACTTACTCCCATTCATTGATGACCATCAGGAACTTGTTATATATGCAAGTGAAGATGGTAAAGCAATGGGTGGTACAGCACAGGAAATAAGACAGAAACAAGATAAGAAAAAAGTTAAAGAATTCCTAGATAGAAATATCGTTACTGTATACAATCATTGTTGGAAGTTATACATTATTGTTAAAAGTTCACAAGGAGATGTAATTGAATGAGAGTTAATGAAGTAATTACCAGATGCAGGACCGATCAGGCAGTAAATATTTATTACGAAGGTAAATTTATTGAAGGTACGGTATTCGAACTTGTTGAAGATCCACAATACCGATTACAGAGAATTGGTGACATGATCGTCACAGATATTATGAGCTGTAACAATGATTTAATTATAAGGGTGGTGAAAGCATGACACTAGAAGATTTTCTAAAGGTAGCAGGTCCAGAGACTAAAATGCATATCGCAGTTGCAAGAGAAGACGGTATCACAGGTGCTTTCGGTTATAAGCAGAAAGTCATGCAGGAATTAATGCACTTTGGAATTTAGCACTTTAAATCAGTATGAAATATACTCAAATTTCACAGGGTTACTACTTTTGTTATCGGAGACGATGGAGAAGACGATACACAAGAAAAGTATATTGAAGTTTTAGCTAAGGAGAATTAGTATGGACTTAGGAACATATATATGTCTATGGGCAATCATCGCTATGTTAGCAGCATTAATTATTGTAAAAATAAGGTATGAAATAGAAAAGGAGAATTAATATGAATAAGGTTGTTTTATGCGGTAGAACTTGCGCAGATTGGAAAGCAAGAAAATACGGAGAAGGTAAGAGTTTTGTAACAAATACCATCGCCATTCAGGAAGGAAAGGACTAAAACAGAATTTGTGAGTGTAACAGCTTTCGGAAAGACAGCAGAAGTCCTTTATAAGTACGTTAAGAAAGGGGACATGGTACTCATTGAGGGTAGCATTCACACATCAGTATCAGAAAAAGACGGCAAGAAGACATACTTTACTACAGTCGTTGTATTCCGCGCAGAGCTCTTACCTAATGCGCGCAAGGAAAAGAAAGAAGCACACGAAAGTGAAATCCAATTCTAAGGATATCTACTTTAATGTATGGGATAGGATTCATGCCTATCCCGATTTTCTTTTGTATATCTTCGTCGGTGGTCGTGGCACCGGTAAGACTTATGGATCTCTTAAGGAGTTTGCTATAAGGGCCCACACAACTAGAAATAGATTTATATACTTAAGAAGAAGCGAAGTAGAGGTGGAGAATTGCTGCTCGCCTGTAAGTAATCCCTTTAAGGCGATCAATGCAGACCTTGGAACTAATATACAGTTGAAGGTAGTAAAGGACATGGCAGTTATTACAGATAATGAGGATGAGGAAAATCCCGAGATTATCGGATATGCAGGGGCCCTGTCTACGTTTGGTAAATTCCGTGGTATGGATTTTAGCGACGTAGAATATATTGTATTTGACGAGTTTATCAATACTAACCCTATGAGTAAGATGAAAAATGAGTTTATGCTTTTAATGAACGCAATCGAGACAGTCAATCGTAACAGGGAGTTTAATCCTGACGGTACGGTCGATAATTCGAAATCAGTAAAGGTAATCATGTTGTCTAATGCAAATACATTAGATGATGATATTCTGCGTACACTCAATATCCCGGATATCATCAGACAGATGAAGGTTAACGATGAACATGTATATATCGATGAGGAACGCGGTATATATTACGAAGATCTAAAAAACAAGAACTTTACCGACATGAAGATGAAGACCCGACTTTATAAACTGACTAAGGGAACAGCATTCTATGATATGTCATTGGATAATGACTTTACTAGCGACTATTTCGGTGACTTGAAGAAAGTAAATTATAATCAGCTGACACCTATATGCAGCTATAAGGATATGACTTTTTATAAGCATAAGAGTAAAGACATTATCTTTGTATGCAGAAGAAAGGCACAGTGCGATAGTTATGATGAACAGACTTTGAAGTCGTTTAAGTTGGACTACTGGCACTATCTAGAGAGTTATAGAAGCCGAGGTAATATGTTTTTCAGGATTATAATATCAAACTTGACTATATCAATATCATGTAGTATATTATTAATAGGTGGGTAACATAATCAGCTCTCAGAAGGAGTGTTACAGGGTGATTCCCTCTTTGCCACCTTAATATTGTTAGAAAAAGGAGAAGAATATGGAAGAACCAAAAGAACCAAAAAGAACCAAAAGAACCGGTTGAACCAAAAGAACCAGAACAAGGCGGTGTGGACATCAAGACAACTCCAGAATACATTGCTATGAAGGAAATGCTTGCTAACCAGACTACGGAGTTAGAAAAACTACAGAAGCAGGTTAAAGACCTACAGGTAGAAAAAGAAAAAATGGCTTTATCATATGGAATAGAGGACCACAGACAGGAGCAGCTAGACAATGCATGGCTAGGATTCTCTCGCTATTCACATGATAAAAATAAAATAAGGAGATGATTTAAATGGCTTTAACGGCTAAGCAGATTTACGCAATCGTAAACGAAGTAGCACAGCAGGCTATGGGTTCAAAAGCGATTGCAGTTGTTGACAATACAGGACTTATTGCTTTAGGTAACACAGTTCTTGGTTCAGACACTACAAAGAATAACTTCATTAATGCATTGACAGATAGAATAGGAAAAACTATCGTATCATTCCGTGAGTATCATTCACATTTCCCTGACTTTGAAAGAGATTCTATTGAATGGGGTAATATCCTACAAAAACTTAAGATTGCAATGCCTGACGCTGAAGAAGACCAAAGCTACAACTTAGTAGACGGTACATCAGTTGACCAGTACAAAATCAATAAGGCTAAAGTCAATCAGTTGTTGTTTACATCAGAGACCCCATGGCAGACTCATATCACTGTACATCTAGAAGCGTTAGAGAAAGCGTTCATTGATGCAACTGCAATGGGTGCTTTCATTTCAGGAATGTTCGGTGAAGTACAGAATCGTATTGAACTTGCTATGGAAAACCTTTCTATGGATTGCGTTAACAATTATATTGCAGAGATTATTACAAGAAAATCAGGAAGACCCTCAAGAGTTGTTAATCTAGTAACAGAATACAAGGATAAGACAGGTGTTGACCACACTACTACTCCTTTAAATGCGTTAGATGATGAAGAATTCCTTAAGTTTGTAATTAGAAGAATTAACTCATTATCTTCTACTTTTGAATATATGAGTGTTAATATATATAACGATACTGGTATTTATGAAGGTGCAGGAAATAGTGGTGCTTATACAAGACATACACCTAAATCACAACAAAAATTAATGCTATTCATTGACATGGTTAACGCATTAAAGACTAATATTAATTCTAAGGCTTTCAACATGGAACAGGTGGCTATCGACATTCCGTTCATGACGGTACCGTTTTGGCAGTCAATGCAGACACCGAGTGGAATCAATATTAAACCTACTTCTACACCTACTAAACCTGTAGATCAGTCTTTAGTAATGGGAATCCTATACGATAGAGAAGCAATGGGCACTTTCAAAAAGAAGTACAACTCTATCACTTCACCTGTCAATGCAGCAGGGCAGTATTACAATGTCTTCTACCATATGATTACTATGTATTTCAATGACCTTACAGAAAATGCAGTAGTCTTCTTACTTGCTTAAGAGGTGATATTATGAAGTTAACTGCTTATAGGTTCTTTAATAAGAGAAAGAACTCAACTAAAAGACCTACAGGTGGTTCAGAAAGAGATGTCGTTCTGTTGGACGACGTTTCTTTGTATTCACCTGTATTTGAATGTAATTATTGGGATTACAATGATAACTACTGCAAGTGGGCAGGTAGATATTACTATGTAGTAGATGTTGTATGCGTAAGAAACAATCTATTTGATGTTCATTGCGAAATCGATCCATTAGCAACATGGAAAGATGATATTCTAGCAGCTACTGCGTTTGTAACTTTCAGTACTAGTTCCTATGATGTCGGGATTCCTGACCCTAGATTAAGCAGCGATCCTATCACAATTACTAAGTCTAATTCTGTAGAGGTATTCCCTAAACTAAGTGAAGCCTATGTTGTAACTTATATTGGGACTAATTCTTGCCCTTCTGTAGGATTAGGTGATTTCTGGCTAGACGGACTACAGAAACACATTATGGATGATAAGTTTGTAGAGTCTACCAGAAAATGGTATAAAAGTTTCGCTTTAGGAGATGGAAAAGATAATGTATCAGCGGGCGTCATAGCACAGCTTGTTGGTAATAATGCTAACTCGATAACTAGCTGTACCTATATGCCTAAATTCCACGGTGACCCTGATAAGTGGCTTAAAATAATTCTTGCAGGTGGATATGATACAAGCGCACAGGGATATCAGGCTACTCATGATTACAGCGAAACATACCATATAAATATTCCTTGGGCGTTTCCTATCGGTGATTTTAGAAACACAGCACAGTTTACAACTATGGCTATTTACCTACCTGGCTATGGTTTTATTCCTCTAAACGCGGACAATTATCAGGGTCAGTCCTCTATACCTGTTCAGGCTACGCTCGATTCGTTCACCGGTGAGATTACTTACTTGGTTGACGGAAAGGCAAAAGCTACATGTACTACAGGCTATCCGGTACAGATTGGAACTTCGCAGAAGGGTAATGTAGTTGGTGCTTTAACAGGTATTACACAGGCGGTTGCCTCTGGGTATAGTGGTAATGCACTAGGTGCTATATCAAGCGGTTATAATGCGGTCCGTTCAATTATGGGTGTAGATCCTTCAAGTGTTGGAAGCATGGGCGGTGCGACTTCTTTTAATGCTTATAGGAAAATTCTAGTTTTAGTTATGGCGCATAATACGAATGTTGATCCCGCAAGTGTTGCAGGAACTATCGGAAGACCGTTAAACGCTGTAAAAAACATTGGTTCTTTAAGTGGATATGTTCAGACGACAGATGCAGAAGTATCGACGAGTGCTCCCGATGAATATAAAACACTTATTAATGCTTCTTTGAATGGAGGGATGTTCCTTGAATAATGAAGTAATGAGATATGAAGATTTAGTTAAACATTATAATCAGGTTAAGCCTACAGATGTGCAGATGAAGGATTCACTGGCATATTGGCACTATTATAATGCACTGCTTCATTTATGCTATTCAATATTTGAATTTGATAATTTACCCGACACATGGGACAGAGATTACATGCTTAATCAGTTATTTATCAGAGGCGGTTTCTGCGTATGTCAGACAGAACTCGGAGTACTCCCTTTAATGGCTAGTACTAGTTATTATAATGTTTATAACAAACCGACTAAGTGCTTGATTGCGAATAACGTGCTAGGTAGTTTTGAAAAGACTATCGGTGTGGACTGCGTATATGTCAACCTTGGGTGGGAGTTTGATTCGTTTATTAATCTTAATATGGTAATCAATATGTATGCAGGAAAACTTGCTAACTGCGACGGGGCGATCGCAACTAACCTGATCAACTCTCGAGTTGCTATGCTTTTCATGGGAAGCGATAACTCCGAAATAAATTCCGCTAAGGCAGCTTATGATAAGTTCACTGCGGGCGATCCTGCGATCTTCATTAAGACAAAATCAACAATTAATAAACCTGATCTTTTCTTCAATAATGTAAAGAATACATATATTGTAGACGAACTACAGGATTCAAAAGATGATATCTACAACGAGTTCCTAACTTATATCGGTATCAGAAATGCTAATACTGATAAGAAGGAAAGACTTAATGTAGATGAAGTTAATGTTAATAATCAATGTTAGTCAGTCCCATGTTTATTCTTAGGTTTTACAATAGTCAAAAAAGAGAATTGAACTATAGTAATAAGTATGTTTGGTCTCGATATCAAGGTTAGACGTTAATCAGCCTGATCAGAAGGGAGCGATTGATAATAGAACCTTAAACAACCTAATGAAACTATATGATAATGATTTATTTAACGATATTTTATTACCAGATGGTATTGATCACGACACAGTGGTGAATACTATTCTTAGTGAAAGTGCATTAAACACTCCTATGTATCCAGAGCATGACCTGCTTAAGTTGATGATTCAGAATTTCTTTAGAAAGTACTACAACAATTTTGACAGGTACAACAGGGCGATGCAGGAAGAATATAAGCTTAATGAAAATTATCATAAGACAGATGAAAGAAACATCAATGATAATGTAAATAAACATGAATTATTAGACGGCCATCAGGTTACAACCCTAGATGATCATGAAGTCCGCGAAGATTACAAAATGGCTTTTGATACAAACGATTGGGCACGTACGAATAGAAAAGATGATAAATTCTATAACAGCGATGATTACAAGCAGTGGAATAATACTGATACTAAGACTAATCGAGACAGTAACATTAATACAGTGTCACATGGTTTAACAGGCACTTACAGTAATCAGAAACTTATTGAAGAAGAACTAGCACTAAGAACTAAATATAATGTATATGTTTATATTTCTGATTTATTTTATGATGAATTTATGATAAAATGTATGTAGGAGGTAATATACTATGAGTTTTATATACGATTTTCCTCACACTAGAAATTATGACTCCGATTTGGGATTCTTGATTGAATACTATAAGGAGTTAAAAGAGGCCTATGATGGAACATGGGCTAGAATTAATGAACTGGCAGACTATCTAGAAACACATTTACCAGAATTAGCAAGTGATTATCTAGATGAAGCGTTGAAAGCGGGAAGAATTGCAGTTAAACTTAAATATGATGCAGAAGATACATCATTGACATTTAGTTATACAATTTTACCGAAAAGGGTGGTGCTTTAATAATGGAATACGAATTTGACAGATTTAAAGACAATAATGATACCTACATGTGCAAGGACAGTGAAGGTAGAAATAAAATTGAAGAGATTAAAACAGAAACTGATAACAAATTAGAAGCCTTTAGAAAATCACTTCTTGATAGATATGTAATCATCGGTGATTCATATCTAGAAGGGTATACACCTGACGGCAGCGTTCAAAGTTTTGGTTCTAAATTGCAAGGGATGATGAATAAATCTAATGATGATTGGGTAATGGCATTTAAAGGTGGTGTCGGATTTGTTAATAAGATTAATAATCAGGATTACTCTACATTGACACAAGACGCTTACAATAAATGTAATTCACCTGATACCATAACACATGTTATCTATGCAGGTGGTTACAATGACAGCAATAATACGTCAGAGTCAATTCAAAAAGCGATTACTGCTTGCTATGAAAAAATGCACTCTTTATTTCCTAATGCTGTTATGTATCTAGCGAATATTGCATGCAATTTCAAGAATGAGGAAGTATTATGGCATTTACACGATAATGTTCTTCATGCATATAACTGTGCAGCAGGTGATAATAAAAAAATATGTTCTCTTGGATATATCGGTAACTGTCTACATGAAAGAGGAATGATGGCAAGTGACGGCTACCACCCTACCGATTGGGGACAGTGGGTTATTGCTAGTGCTTTATCATATAAACTGCGTGGTGGTGAGCTACAGCCTGTAGGTAGATTCGTTGATTTTACTAGTAATTATTCTCAGCCGTCTGTATCTGTATCTACAGTGTTAGGTAAAGAGTTCTATGATAAAGAGATTCTTACACTAGTATTCCATAGAATAAACTTTAGTACTCACCCTTCTATACCTACAGAGCAGGTGTGGACTGTAGGAAAGACAAGCGATTTACACTATGTACGAAATACATACCACTACATGGCTTCTATACAGACAACTGGTATAGTTGCTTATAATGATGGGGCTAATTTTAGAAATTGTTCAATGAGTATCGGTGTTCATGAAGGAGGTAACCTATACGTTAGATTACATACTCTTAATAAAAACGATACAAATTACGAAGTTTTGAACAACATTAAATTTATTGCTTTTGATGATACTACACTAAGAGTACCATTAAGTTACATTTAAGGAGAATTAATTATGCAAGAAGTAGAAACATTAATAACAACAGTAGGATTTCCGATTGCCATGTGCATATTGTTTGCATGGTATATTTACAAAAGAGATGAAAAGGATAGTGCTAAGGACTTGGAACATAAAGAAGAAGTTGACAAGTTAAGTGAAGCAATCACTAACAATACAGTTGTTATGGAAAAGCTTTTAAAAGTTCTATCATTGAAAGAAGGTGTTGACATTGAAAGTAAATGATTTTGTAACTAAGGCTTTAGCATATGAACAAAGACCAACACTTTATAAGTTAGGTACATACATGAATAAGAAGAGCGGTAAATACATCTTGTGTGACTGTTCAGGACTTATTAAAGGTATCTTATGGGGGTATCCTGATAAAGGTAGATATGATTCAAATGGTGTCCCTGATACTAATGCTAACACAATGATCAGTAAGTATTGTACAGGTGTTACATCTGATATGTCTAAGTTAAGAAAAGGCATGGCAGTTTGGATGAATGGCCATATTGGTATCTATTGTGGTGACGGCGTTGTTGTAGAATCGTCTCCACGTTGGGAAAACGGTATTCAGCGTACTTATCCCGCCGGTTGTCCAATTGCTAACAAGCACCGTTTAAATCAGCGTAGATGGTCTAAATGTGGTTATCTAAAATGGATTGATTACACAACTACTACAGATCTTACTCAGGTTGCTAAAGACGTTATTAGTGGAAAATACGGAAATGGAAAAGAACGTATTGACAAATTAGCAAAAGCAGGGTACAATTACAAAGAGGTACAAAGAGTAGTTAATTCTCTACTCAAACACTGATCCGTAATTCCTTTCGTTACTTGTTAATTTCATACTGACTTCCTTTCTTAATATAGTACCTCAATCCTAGACCCTCGGCCCCGCAATATCGTGGTTGGGGG
>CYGL01000594.1_pt1 | contig 13316 bp, 24 predicted proteins | sample 485531 | NCBI WGS metagenome assembly CYGL01 (sample SAMEA3497897, study PRJEB9818) | human gut metagenome | reverse complement strand
TGCTCTGTTGTGTATTTCGTCTTTGCTTTCTGTCTTGTGTTTTTCATTATCGCTCCTGTCTTGTCGTTGTATATCTCCTTTGTTGTCTTCTATTTTACCAACCTTTTTTTCGTTGTCAATTCTGCGTGTTGTTTTGCGTGCATTTTTTTTGCGTCTTTCGTTGTGTTGTTTTTTTTGTGGTGTGGCTCGGTATAAATCGTATCAGTTTCTTTTGCCTTATGAAAACTGATGATGATGAATTTTTGTTTCTGCGGAGGATATTGAAGCGTTTTTGCGTATGTGGTAATAGCGAAAAGCCCCTAGGTATCGCCTAGGGGCTTTTCTTATGCCGTCTTACTGTTCGTCTGTTACGGTGATTTTCAGACTGTCTAGCTTTGCTTTGACGGCATCCTGCACGGTCTTGGCAATGGTGTCGGGGTTGGCTCCTATGGATTCGGACAGTGCTTTTACTGCCGCTGTGAGCGCGGTCACTTGCGCCGTCAACGCCGGTAGCATGGTGTCATGCATTCGGATTACGTCGCTGGTGGCGTCGCTTACGATGTCTCGCGCGTATCTTCCATTGGGGAGCTTGTGCATCCATTGTCCGCCGACTAGTCCGGTGTCGTGCATTCTGATGACGTCGCTTGTTGCGTCGCTGATAATATCGCGTGCCGGGCCGTCCGGTTGGGGAGCTTGTGTGTCCAGAATCTCATGATGTCTTCATCGGTGAGTGCCATATCTTCATTGCCTCCTAATATTTGGTTTGCTTTGTTGAGAACGTAGTTTACGTTGAGTCCGTTTGGTGCGAGGTCTGGGCATCCATAGTGGTCTGGTGCCCGGGCACTTCACGGTGTAGCCATATGTTGCCATTGAGTCCGTCGTGCCGGAGGTGGTGGCCCAACCGTATCGGTCGTGCTATGGTCGGCGCAGAGGTTGGGCGGAAGCGTTCATGCACGCCTGAGTGCATCGGCACACCGGCCACTACCCCCTTCGTGTTCAATGCTGATTGTTGAGTTGTTTGACGCAAAATTGGCGTCGCTGTAACTGCCGTCATCCTCGCTCACGTATTGGTGTATGGTCGCCGTCTGCGCCGATACCATAGTGGGCGCTTGCCTGCGAGCCGGCGTTGAGGAATACGCTGTCCGTTCCTGCTAGATGGCCGACCATGATATGCAGTGTGATGTGTGTCACGGTGTATCCGTTGCGACCATTGTAGTGGTTTGGTGAGCCTATCCATGTAATACCGTCCATTATTATTCTTTCTTGTGCCTGTCATTTGTGGATTGAGCGAAAATCTGCATGAATGGCGTCTTTTTCCAATTCGGGATTGATTTCGGTAATGTTTTCGAGGATTGACGTGAGTTCGATTAGACATACTCCGCCGACCGTGCAGACGAATACGGACATCGGCAGCCCTAAGTCGATATGCCGGTTCACTTCGTCGATGAACCATGCTACCAGCACAAGCATAAGATAGGCGAACTTATGCCCTAGTCCCTCCCTCATCTTTCGCGAACTCAAATCGTCCCGCATGATTGCTTTTATTACGCCAGTAACGTAGTCGACGCTAATAAAAAATGTGACTGCAATGGTGCACCATATGTTTTGCTTGCGTCATTATTATCCTCACTTTCTTATGCCTGATTGTTGCAATAAGCCGCCAAGAATCATGCTAAACTCCGCTTTAATTTGCGGGTTCTCGAACCGTAATCTACCAACGCGATAAGCATTCAATATTTTTTGCGTCATGTCGTCGGAGCGCTTGAGCATTATGCAATTATTGTCCACAAGTCGATAATCGAACGTAAAATTACGGGTGATTTTCGGTTGTTTTTTCGTGATGATATACAATACTTCGTCGGTGTCGCTTAATTGTTGATAAACGTTAAAAATACCGTATTCGTTGGTTTTTAGTGTGAACGCATATCCGGCGTTATTAAAAATCACTAATGAGAGTATTGGCGTTGTCTCTAAAATCGTTATTGATTGCATAATTCGCATAATTCTCGTCGTATCTGCGCAAAAACTGTCCGAATTTCGACGTGGCAACCTTGGCACTGAATCCACCATAGTCAGCCAATTCCACCATAATAAACCCGTCACAATATCGCTGATATTGCGTGTGATTATCTAATTGTGGTTTGAGTTCGATATTAAATGCTGAAAAATACGGATTAGCTAAGGTTACTGCATTGCTGCACATGATAACCCTAACCCTATCGTTCCACCTGTCAACGGTATTATAGAATTCTTCAAGCGCCGTCACCTCGCCACCAAGGTAGCGCATGTTGTCCGGGAATATTTCGTCAAAGATTATCGTCCGTACCTTGGGGTAGGCAACTGACTTCACTTGTCCCGCCTGACTAAGGGCGATGAAATATCCCATAACATGCCATGTTGGGCGTGTTTTGCCGTGCTTGTCGGTGGTGGCGTCCCTATCGTCCAGCCAGTGACACTCGGCTTGGTTGCCGGGATACTCTAAACTCTAGCTCTGGATATTGTTCCGCGATATCCGCAAACCACGTTCCTTTATTCTTCTGCTCCTCAGCCGTACGGCCGTAAATAAATGAACTGCCATCGTTTTTTAATCCAGTCGCCTATGACAAGCTTTTTAGCACCATAGGTTTTGCCGAGGCCGCGTGCTCCGATTACGAACATCCAAGGACTATGATAGGACAATACCCTACCATAGTCATAATAATCATTCTCGTTATCCATACGTCCAGTATAGCACGCCTATCAAAAGTTCGGCGGCGGCACTCTTTCCATCCCATACGTTCAGCAAGCTATAGGCGGTCTGATATCGCGTGCCATACGAGCCGAACGGCGACGTGGCCAGAATGTTGTCACGCAACCCCGCCAACGCGTGGTTGCGACCGGCACGTTCAACGCACCTGCGGGCGATTGATGATACGCGCAAGTCCACAGTATTGTCATTTCGTCGTCGTCGTATTTTTGTGGATATCCCTCACTAGTCCTTAGCGAACTGAGCACGTTGCCCCGGACGGGATTGAGCGCGTTGCGCCCACGTCTGGAACGCCGCAACCTCACTGACGGTCATCGCCCTGTCAAACGTGCCGCCTGAGTCCATAAGCGCGGCAATGTCTGGGGCGGCGGCGGCAAAAGCCTTGTATCCGTCAGCGTCGGCCGTTTTCATTGCGTTCAATACTTGCAAACGGCGTCCAAAACTCCATTGCGCGATACCTATGCCTTGGCGATTAGGCTCCACCGCATTCCATTGTAACGATGATTCAATCGTACCCACCACATAAAGCGCATAGCTTGACTCACCGTCGCCAACGCTGGGAGATGATTGGCCTCCGTCCCCATCTGGCGCACCCGTGCCGGACGCGCCGCGATATATCCAATTCTGCGCGGTCGTCTTGACAAACAACGCAGACTTGCCGCCACTGCCACTCCCGTAATGGTAAATAAGATTATCGCCCTGCTGTTGTATCCATGCCGCCGCCCCTCCCGACATTCCGGAACCTTGATTATCCCCACCTGTGGGGTTTCCGCCGTTCGGATTGTCCGGAGTCGTACCGCCCGGCCGCAAGACCTTGGGATGCAGGTAGCCGAGCAGCTGCGAACCCTTCAGAAGCGGCAAGGCTTGATGAACGGCTGGAGTGGGGTTTTGCGTCAGGACGTCGATATTATCACCCGTGATGCCGCCCCATACGATTGCGACATGAGAGCCGGTGTAAATCTGTCCGCCAAAAGTCCAAAACACCACGTCACCCTTAACCGGCGTATAATTGGCGTCCATTTTCTCATACACGTTGCCGAGTGCGGCGGTGTAGGGGAATCGCGTATAGCATCCTTCGGCATAGCCGGTGGGGGTGATGCAGTCCTGAACGCTCAGCCCATACATGTCCATACTGTACTTGGCCCATAAATCCCAGCATTGCGCGCCGTACGCGCCATCCATATCCCAATAGCGGTTTTCGGTCTGCGTAAACCATTCGTCAAGTGTCGGCATGATACCAGTATACCCCACTGCACAGGCAGTGGGGTATTAATCCATGTTTCGCGTGAGCCAGTCGTCAGTTGCTGCAAATCGGAACGAACGACTGTGGTGTAATCCAGCAATTGCCGGACAACACGCCGCCGCCGACCAGTCCGGTCATCTGGAGGTCCCCGCCATCCAAGTGGGCAAAAGCTATTTTATCGCCCGAATTACCGAGAACCAGCACGAAGTTATCGCCCAACCCGATGAATCGCGGCAGTGTGGCAATGGTGCCACTCGCATTGCTGGCGGAGAACTTCGCGGTAAGCGTCACCACGCCGCCCGCGAACCGCCAATACACCTTGCCGGAACATCCGCCCTGCATGGCGACCTCACCGGCGGCTTCCCCGCACGGCTCCCCGTATCCGGCGATTGCCCACGTGCAAGCCTTGGCGATGTTGTTCTGTCCATCATCGTTATAGTGAATATCGGTGTTGTTGTAGAACCATTCGGAGTGCCCCATACCTAGGGTCCACATCCATGGGTGCCACACAAAACCATTGGCGTGACATGCGCATTCGATGCTGGTCATGGCTTGCGCGTTCGTCCACGGGATTGTGGCGTTATCCCAAAGGAAAATCATGTGGAAGGAAGCGTTCGGGAATGGACGGTTGGCCCTTTCCGTTCCGGCAAGCGTATCGAAACATGTCGACGCCTCCGTCTGGATAATGCCGGTATCATTGCGTCCGCCGCACACCACGACATACTTGGTCTTCTTCTTGACGTCTTCGGACAGTCCGGCGATGGCTTCGTTGGCAAGGGTCTGGAAGGTCTTGCCGCCATCCCCCGCTTTCGTGAAGCCGGACGCATTGTTCGCATACAGATGCAGGTTCAATCCAAGGTATGCCGCCACGTGCTGCGGGATACGGTGATTTTCCGTAATACTGCCGGACGGCTGATAGCCGGTCGAATAGCTATCGCCAATCCACACCAATTCGGTGAGTTCGGTGGTGACTGCCGCAACCGCGTTCGCCGTGTTCTGCGCGGTGGCCGCAGTGCTTTTTGCCGTATCGGCGTTACTGTTCGCCGTGGTGGCGGTGGAATTGATGCTTGCCGCCGTGCCGGAATACCCGCCAAGCTGCAGGTATCGGCCATCCGCTTGAGTTTTGGTGTACACGTCGTCGGCGTTGGCTTTGCCTGCAAGGGTGCTGGCGTCGGCCTTGCCGTCCAGTTTGTTCGCGAAACCTTGCGCCGTGGTTTCGGAGGTGATGCCGAGCGCTTTGAAATAACCATCAAACTCGGTGATGTCGCTTTTATTGGCCTGTGCGAGACTTGTCGCATTGTCGGCCGATTCCTTTGCTTCACCCGCCGCTGCGGTCGCATTGTTCGCCGCTGCGGTCGCCGTGGTGATATTGGTGGCGTTGGCGTACATCTGATTATCGATTTTCGTCATCGCGTCGGTGAAGTCGCCACGCCACGACGGACGGTCGTTCGGATTGTCGCCAAATGTCGGCAGATTGTAGTGTCCGGTATGCTGTGTAGTAGACATTGTTATTCTCCTTTTTTCTAGGCTTCAGCGGTACCGACGCGGACGATGCCGTTCGCGTCCTTGTACATCGAATCAAGTTCGGTTGCCGTCAATCCGAGCGTGCCGGGCTGCGAAGCGGTTTTGTCAACCTTATCCGCAAGCCCCGAGGTGAGGGCGGAGGTGGTGGCGAATCCGCTCACGTCCGGAATATCGGCTTTCTTGGCGATGGTGCTCGCCACGCCCAGCGGTGAGCCGGACGTACCATTACCGGTAAGGTCGTCGGTATGGTGTACTGAAGTGAGGCCGCCTGCCGTTGCCGACGCGATGTCATCCGCGTTCTGCTTCAGCCGCCTGTCGATTTTCGACATATCGCTGTTGTAATCTCCGAGCCACGTAGGGCGGTCGGAGCCAACGAACTGGCTGAGTTCGTAATTCGTGGTCTTATTAGTTGCGGTCAAGGTAGTTATCCCTTCCTATCAAAATTGTCTGCGGTTGGATTGCGTTCGATATAGCGTGCATCTGCTTCTGTTTGCGTGATGAACGCCATGTCGGCGGGTGGATTTTCTGGCATGCTCTTACCGTACGGGAACTGGGGAGCGGCCCGGAAAATCGCCGGGCACGCAATTATCTACGGCGGTGGCGCGTAAATCATATTCGCGTGCGCCGAGGGTAAGCCCGTCGTATTCCTGCGCGGTTAGTTGCATGTTGTCATAATCGTTGAAGAACAGCCCATGAATGCGCGAATTGTCGTACATGCCGCCCAGCCACGTCTCCGAGCGGCTGCGTAGTACCGTACACTGGAGAGGTTGCCGTACCCTGCTGCTCCATCTCATGAATCAGCGCGAGCAATTCCGCACGCAACGCGGCCATATTCTTGTTGAGCTGGGGCTACGGGTATCCGCAAGTGTCCTGTCCACGGACGTCGCGAGGTCGGTTGTGGCTTCTTCCAGCCTTGCTTAAGTCGCATTGTAGGGTATCGAGATTGTGGCGTAGGCATTCAATCAACTGTAACGTAGTCAATCCGTCCCTATAGGTGAACGGAACGGACGTGGGGTACCCCCATCGAACAGCCGCTGTCTCGGAATGAGTGAGTTAATGGCAACCATGATTACCTCCCCTTCTCCATAGCTATGGCAGTCACTGAAAAATTGTATCATACGAACCCCATACCTGCATGAAACACGGTTCGAGACTTCTCACAACTTCCATGTCCACGTTGATAATCGCCTGACGGTACTCTTGAATCAGACTCATGGCGCTCTGGCTGCGCCCGCTCACATGGCTCTTGCCTTTTGCATTGCTCGAATCATGTTGGTAGTCGGTTGCGCTTTGCGCCGTGGTGTGGCTGGTCGAATCCTGCGAACTGGACGCGGTACCGGAACTGTCCGGCCTGCGACTCGTTCGCAGTGGGAGGCGTAGCGTGCAAAATCGCCCACAACGGCCGGTCTGAGGCACGTCGCTGTCGAAGCGTTTTGGACGTGGTGGTGCTGGAATTATCCGACTTGCTCTTGCTGGAGCTGGTCGAATCCTGCGAACTGGACGCCTTGCCCGACGACTGGGATTCGCTGCCGCTCTCGCTATCCGTCGTCATATCCATGGAATCCAAGGGATTGTATTGCATGTCCAGTGTCTTGTAGCGTTCGTTGAAATAGGGCATGAATTCCGCCATCGTCATGACCCAAATAAAAGATGAACTGCTGCGCGGTTTCCTGTCCGATTTCCCGAAGCGCGTAATGGCGGATGATTTTCTCGTTCAGCTCCGCGCGGTGAGATTCGTTGTAAATCGGGTAATAGTCGGCGCTAAGATGCAGTTTGGCGTCGGTATCGTATCCGAATGCAATGAGATTGCCGAGGGTTTCGGTGTACTCTCCCGGCGTCGCCATCGCGTAGGCGCTGAAATCCTGTGTCACAATACACCTCCAATACCCGCGTCGTATGACGCGGGCATGTCGATATCCGTCGTACCGCTTGCGCTTGAATCAAGCGCGTTGGGCACGCCGGAGCTTTGCGCGTCCGCATACTCTACCCACACGTTCAACTGCGGCCACAATCGGTTAATTTCCGTTGCCGCAGCCCTGCCGCGCCTTGAGGAAACTCAATCTGAACACGTCTACTTTCTCGTTGGCTTGCGCTACCTCGTCCGAAATAAGCCGTTCCTTTTTCTCCGTGCCGGACGATTGAATGCCGAGATATCCCAGCACCTCATTAGTCACCTGTGCCTTTTGTTGGATGAACTTGTCCAAAAGATAGGGGGTCGTATTAGGCCACGGCTGGAACATGCTACCGGGGTCAAGTGAGTCGTACCCGATAATGTAGTCCTGACCGTCCTGCCGTTGCTGTAGCATGTTCTGTACCGTCAACTTGGTACGCGGGTCGGCGGTGATAATGGTCGGCAGCTTCAGGCTCTCCAGATTCACATCATACGCCTTATCAATATCCGCCAGCCCGTCGCGCGTACTGCCATAGAATATCCTTAAAAACTCATACGCATACGATTATCCCAAATCGGGATGCACTCACGGCCAGCCTTGAGCTGCCTGTAATGATAGTTGACTCCCACCGGCTCGAAGCGCGTCGGGTTATTGTAGACGTTCAACCGGCCTTGATACCCGGCCTGAGTCACCAAAAACCGGCCGATACGCTTGTCTTCAAAAAAACAGCGCGCAACCGTATTCGCATAGACACATTTCCAGCCATCGCTCATCGTACGGTGGGCGGCAATCCGCGCCAACTGAAACGGTTTAGCGCCAACTCCGCCAACAGATGATAATACATAGCATCAAGACTGGCGGCGCGTGCCTTCGCGTAACTTGCCACGCCGGATGCAGCGCGCCGCCGACCCCGATTCCTTTTTAGACCTACTCATATCACTATTATATCACTCGTAGCCAATGCCCGGAAGTGGCTCGTTGTCAGCCCAGTCAGTCACACCGACTATCCTCCGGTCTGCTCCACACGGTAACGCCCCGTTCAAACATGCCCTTAATGGTTAGCCGCGCCTGTTCGGGCAGTGCACCCTTAACGTAGCATTCCTGCATCTGCCAGTACGTGAACTTCTCCATACATTGCAAACTTGCGGGCGGGGTGACGAAACGCTGGACAAAATACCCGAAACGCAGCATGAACTCGCCCACCGAACGCAACGCGCTGGGGGCGCACGTGCGGAAACGGACCAACACGCCCATAATCCCGTTGGCGAGGTTGAACGAGTCGCCGCCCGCCGAACCGCTCGTAGTCGGCGGGGTCATCTGCATTTGCTGGACTTGAGCGTTGATTCCAGCTATCGAGTTCTCATAATCCCCTTCGGCAAAGCGCGTGGCCAACCGATAGTTTTGCCCGGCCATCAAGGCACTGGACGCGCCCTGAATCTGCTGGGCACGTTGCGCATAGGTGTTCGCCTGCGAGGTTTTGCGCCGCGTTGGTTGCCACACTGTTGGCGGTGTTTGCAGCTGCCGTATCGTTGGCGATGTCACGACTGGCGTACAGTCCTTTGTTGGTGATGTCGTTCTGTACGACTGCCGCCGACGGCACCCGACGGCACCGCCCAATCAGTCCGGCCACCGCTCCCTGACGCCAATGCGCTCCCCGCATTGGAGACCCAGCCCCCACGCGGTTCGCGCGTTGTTTTGCGATACGTTCAAGTTGGTCATGGCGTTGGTATTCGCCTGTCCAATAGCCAACGACTGGTTAAGTGAGTTGGCCGCGATGGCGTTCAGCGCGTTACGGTTGGTAATACCCAGTTGAGTCATCTCTTGTTGAGTGCGAATCGCCCGTGCCGGCCTGACGATAATGCATTGGCTGCGCTCATGGTCGCTTTTTTGCTGCGCCCAACCGGCGGACTGCTCCGCGTAAGCGCGAGAGTACGCACTATTAGCCATGGCAAGCGAGGCCCCATTGTTTACCGCCATAAATTGGGGGAAATTCGTAATACCGAAACAGACATTCAGCATTTCCCCGCCATCTATCGGCAACCCGGTACCGTTCCCCGGAGGGGGAGGGAACCGTAGTCGCGCCTCCCGCATTATAGTTCACCGGGTAGAAGTTCAGGCGCGGAGACGGCGGCGCGTAGTTCCACGTTTTCACGGATGGTCAGGTCATTGGACTGGATATCCTCGGGCCGGTAAATGACATTCGAGCCATTCAGGCACGAGCATTCCACAACGCTATACGGGTAGCACTGCAATTTTTTCAGATTATGGTACCGTTTAGGGATATTAAAGCTATTGCGAAAATTCTTGATAGAGACAACATCATCATACCTGTTATTGCTTTTAGCCTCCCATATGAACGTATACACATGCCCTTTAACCACACCAGCCACGTCGTTGCCAAAAAATTGCGTTACCTCACGGCCAGCATCGGCTAGATAGTCGGTGCTGATTTTGGGGGTGGCGTAAATCGCCGTAATGCCCTGAGTGACCCACGGGGTACGAACTGCCTGCCTGCATGACGCGCGTAAAATCATCGGCGGTGTCAAAATAATAAATCCCCGCGCCATTGGATTGATTCTCGAACTGTGAACCTTGCGCGGTTTTCAACGTACGGTTTTTCCGTACTGCCGCCCGACGCCACAAGGTCGGTTGTAGCCACGACAATGACGCCATAATCCAAGGTTGGTGAGTTAAACCCGGGCTGCGCGGGCTTGCTGGACATAAGCGCCGTATATGACTGTGAGGTAATGACGGTTTCCGTCGCCGGTGTCCAAGCCCTCCGGCAGTGCAAGCGTGGTACGCCCCGTAATCGTCCCACTGGTGTTCATTGGCGACGCCGATATGGCCGCGCGTCACATAGCAACTGCCGAAACTCACGTCAAACTGGAAACTTTTGCCATACGTCCAGCATAAGCGTGAGCTGTGTGGTGTGCGCGTTGATGTATTCCACTGATTCGATGAAATAATACCATGCGCGTGGCGATTCCAGTTCGGGGTAATCGTTGACGGCGATAAGGTAATTGTAGTTTGATGCTTGGTTGAATGGCATGTCGATACGAACGGGGGGCACCGAAAATATGCATGGTGGCCGGACGGCATTCCACTCCATCCAGTTTTGTCAAACCATTCCTGCTGTGTTTTCACGTGAAACCAAACCGCACAATATCACGATACGAAGCATCCCCACGGGGACACGGCAGAGTTTCAGTGTCGTGTTAGGCGTCCATTCCGCCCACGAAAAATTAGACTCCACGCAAGGATTCACGTCGTTAATCATCATCATCATCCTTCGGTATGGCAAGGCCCGGAGCAATCACGTGGATTACGCTCCGGGCCTTGTCCTGCATCACACCGTGAGAGAGAGTAGCCAATCGGCTACCTTCTCATTATATCACGCGGCGGCGGCAGTCACGGTCACGCTCTTCTTTCCAGACACACCGAACAGCGTGGCAATGATATCAGAGCTGCCCTCCTTGACCCCAGTCACCACACCCGACTCGGACACGGTGGCGTTCTCCGTAGAGGCGGATGTCCAAGCGGCCTGTGCGGTCACGTCAGCGGTACGCCCGTCAATCATGGTCGCCACGGCGGTCGCCTGCACCGTATGACCAACAGCCACACCCGGAACAGTTACCGCAATGGACGCGACAATCGACGGGTTGAAGCCGATAACGCCATCGCCAACCACGGGCACGTCCAGAGCCGCGGACACGGTGCCCGGCACCTCCGGCGTCTCCGGATTCGTGTACAAGGCGGTCGCCGTCACCGGAATGGTGGTGTTCGGTTCATCGAGACCGACCACAAGCACGCCGGTAGGCGAGACATATGTATAATCGCTCTTCGGCTTGGCGGTGTCGCCAATGCGATATTCGACCGCATTCGAGCGGAACGTAGCCGTACCGTCGTTAGTGATGGACGTGTCGGCAGTGACCTGCACCGCTCCGCCACGCGCCACATTCGATGGGGTGGACGTTCCACCACCGTACATGGCAAGCTTGAGTTGGAACGTCGGTGTCTTGGCTGTCGTGCCGGTAGGTGCCACCGTCCTCGCAGTGGACGCCACGCCAGTCCAGAACATCACGGCCGGGGCGAAGCCGGACACTGAGATGATGTGCTGCACGTGCAAATAGTGGTTAACCGAGTTGATGTTGACCGGGTTAATCTGCTGGGTCATCTCGTTGATGACCGGGATGTCAATCAGGAACTTGTCGGTGGTCAGGATGGCTTGCACGCCATCCATGCCGAACCTGTCCTGTGGAATGACGATAATCCGGTCGATGGTCGGTTCGGCGTCCGTACGCTGGAAGACGGTCGCAAGGCCCTGAACGTCAAGCGCCGACTTGACTTCCGGCGAGCAGAATAGTACGAGTTCGTCCGGGCGGGCGAAGGTCGGCATGTGGCGGGCGTTGTACTTGGTCGAAACGAATTTTAAGCGTGTCGGCCCATGCGCGAATCTGACGCAACATGTCACGGGCGTCTGTTTCCGAACTGCCCATGTTGTTGAGGTCCTTGTCCATGTGGACGCGCCAATATCCGCCAAGCTTCGCATATTCGACGAACTGATGGCACAGAGATTCGAACAAGTCCACTTCAGCCGCATTGTAGCAGGATGTGAGAATCTGCGAAGTGAGCGAGGCCAGACCGTTTTCGGAAGTGAAGGCACGCTGAAGCGTCTTGTCGTCCGTGGTCGCAGGATACCAGTGAGCAAAGTCCAGACGGTGATAGAGCGAATCCACGTCGATTTTCCACTTGCGGAAGTTATCCGCGCCCAAGTATTCCGCGTTCGGGTCATAGACCTGTGCGAGCGGCATTCCCACGGCGATTTCCTGCCACGTGTCGCCATACGCCTGCGATGCACGCTGGAAAACACCAAGAGGATTGTTCCAACGCCACGTGTTCACGTAAGTTCCGCCGATACGGTTCACCAGTGCCGTGAAAAATTCATTCTTGAGCTGAGTGGACGACATGAGCGTAGCCATCTGCCTGTCCATATTCATCTGAGTGGCCGAGGGCATTCGCCTCTGGTACTCTGGCGACGCCTCATTGCGAATCATGTTCAAAATCTGAGCGTTGTTGAATTCGGTGAGCGGGCGAAGCTGCTGCTTCGGCGTCACCACTGGAGTGGTTGCCATGATATTTTTCCTTCCTAATCGTCAGTCTTCGTATAGGTCGTCGAACGTGCTGTAGGTGCCGTTATCGTCGTCATCGGTCATTTCAGCCGGTTCCGGCGTCGCGTTGTCGTCGGGGCCATCGTTCAGCACGTGGTCTGCTGCCGCGTCGCGCATAGCCTCGATGGTTTTGGACAGTTCCGCCACGGTCGCCTCCAATGCGCTGAGACGGTCGGCCATGTCGGCGTTCTTGTCGTCGCCCGCGTCTTCAGGCTCGCTATCGTCCTGCGTTTCAGGCTCCGGATTCGGCGTATTGTCGTTGGCGGTCACGTCCGGTTCAGTGTCGGGCGTGGTGTCCGGCTTGTCATCATCTTCAGTGTCGTCCATAATCACCTCTTAAGGTAGATGGCACGGCAGCAATCACGCTGCCGTGCCGGAATTGCTAGGCTGTGGCCGGGTTCCCTCGCCGTCGATGGGCGCTGGCTACGCACGTCTACATCCAACCGAATCCGCCTTACCGATTGCCTGGCCGGTCGGGCCATCGAATCGACTTGGGACGCACATCCCGCTACAGACCATCATAGCAACGAAAATATGACCATCGTCATTAAGATGGCGTGACCGTGGTAGGAAGTCGTCAGTAGGGGATAGGGGCTGCTCGATGCACGCCACTCAACCGCATTACCGTACTGCCGTCTTCCTCTACGCCGCAATATTTGCGATTGCCGAGAATGCGTAAGTTTTTCATAGGTGTGGTTCGTTTTTCCACATGCCTAGTTTCTTGTCGTCCGTTTCGATGTTTGCGGGGCGCTTCCACGTCCTTA
>CYGL01000593.1_pt1 | contig 13336 bp, 28 predicted proteins | sample 485531 | NCBI WGS metagenome assembly CYGL01 (sample SAMEA3497897, study PRJEB9818) | human gut metagenome | reverse complement strand
CTGTCTATATTTCTGAGATTGTGGTTTCTCAGGATGCAAACGGTATAACTGTGACTCCAACGTTTACATCTACTGAAGATGAAACTATTTCGTAAAGGAGGTTTTTATGGCTGTAACTTATGGTTTTTACAACTCTCTCAATAAAGATAGAGTATACAATGCTGAGCAGATGAGCGCCATTTTTGATGGTGTAATCACCGATGGTGTGTTCGCGAGCATTGGCGGTAAGTTGATACCGACGGCCGGCTCTGGGATGCAAGTAATTGTTAAGCCCGGAAAATGCTGGTTCAACAGCACTTGGACAGTCAATGATGCGGAACTTCCGTTAGCGATTAGTTCTGCCGATGTAAGTTTGCCTAGAATCGATGCGATTGTCATTGAGGTCAATTCTGCCGTAAATACCAGAATGAATTCTATTAAAGTTGTTAAGGGAATTCCTTCTGCAAATCCAGTTAAACCTACGTTAATATCCAATGCGACTCAGCATCAGTACGCACTTGGTTACGTGACAATCCCGGCAAATTCTACCAGTATTTCCGGTGGGAATATTGAGAGCAACGTCGGAAAGAGTACGTGTCCGTTTGTTACGTCCATTCTTCAGCAGACCAACATTGACGATCTGTTCAATCAGTGGGAAGTTCAGTTCCAGACTTGGTTTCAAAATGTCCAGTCGCAGCTTTCTGGTAACGTTGCAGCAAACCTGCAGGCGCAGATTGATGCGATTGTTCAGGATGGTTATGGCAAGAATGGCGTTGTTCCGACGATTACCATTAGTACCAATATTCAGCAATTGTATTCCGGTTTGGATGCTTTGCTGACGAACATGAATGAGAATGAGGAAAAACGATTCCGCGTAGCAGCGTCTAATGGAGCTTGGTCATATGGCATCGGGATCTGGGAAGGACATCTTCGTAAGCATGCAAGCAATAGTGATCTGTTGTATGGTTCTGCAACATTGTATAGCTATTGGAAAACCAGCCCTGTACTGTTCGTGACTAGAAACGGTTCTACGATTAGCTGGGCAACTCAAGCCATTGCGACCGGTAGTGACCTCGGCGGAGCATTTCGAGTTGGCGATATTCGATATGGCCTTCCCAAACTTGGCCCTCCGAGTGGTGACTGGCATGAATGCAATGGCGAGTATTTCGATGCATCGGATTATCCGAATCTGGCAACTTTGTGCGCAGATAGTCTTGTTGAGTTTAGGCCGACATCAAATGACTGGGCACGAATTGCACAATCTCTACGTCCGAGTTATGTTACCGAAATCAACTGGCAGTATAAAGCATATCATGTGCGTGCACTGAAAAAAGTTTTCTGCTATACATTCTCCAAAAACGCTGCCGATTATGGAAGCAATAAAGCACTGAAACCAGAGATTGACAAATGTATCATTTATGATATTGTAAATGAAACGTATGAAGTTCATCCCTGGACTACTGACAACTCTTATAATACTTTTCCATTAGCAAGCGATACGAGTGCTGATCAATTTTTGTATTATAAAACCGGAAGTTCGCCAATATTCTATGCGGGCATATATACCTCACTCGATTATGATGATGACGATGGAACTAGATCCGGTTACATAAGGTGGTATGAGTCACAGAATGGGTACGATTTTGCATATAAAAATCAAAGCATAGATTCTTTTGCAAGTCAATTTAATTACGGTAGACGCACTGAACCGGATTTGGCTGTCATTCCGCATTGCGGAAAAATCAATGTAGTAATAGCATACTATGCTGAAAATGCTGGCAATACCGGATACCAAGGAAAAGTATCATTGTTTAAGGTTGACAATATGTCTGCAATCAATGGCTTGACTCTTTCTAATGCATACTATACAACCGATACAATGTCTGGCCAGACGAGAAGCATTGACGGTGTTATAACATTATTCTGTTCCACGTCAAATTCGTTAAAAGAGCAGTTGTTGATAAATATCGGAAAAAAAGGTACGTATAATAATGCCGAACACCTTGGATTCATTTTAGTAAAAGATGATTATACAACGGTGCGTTTGGGCTCTCCAGTTGGAAATGCTACGTATAAGTACTATGATTTCCAAATTGATCAGCCAGAAAGTACTGAAAACTTTATTTTTCATGCGTCGGTTGTTGAGACGAACTTATCCAGTGATAAATATTGCTATCAAACATTGTCGAGATGGCAATCTGGGTCGCCGTCCATCAACTCTGTTTTGGTAGGCGGATCTCAAGGATCCTATATCTCCGGAAACTATTGGTTCCGAATTGATGGATCAAGCAAACCGGGATTATATGTATTCCCAAAATCCAATTTTGCAGCAGCAGCTTTGGACAGCAAGACTGGTGTTCTCCCAGACAACCGCTTTTTTCCAAGTGGTGCTTATGTATATACAGATAAGCAAGGCCGTTTGGCGATCCTTACGCGCAATGGCATTTATAAAGCTACTGGAAAAAGTGGTTTGTATGCAAAGCTATTCCCCAAGGTTACCCTTGATGGATGCAAAGCATTTGTGAGGGCAAAAATATCGTAAGAAAGGAGGTTATGTCAATGGAAAGCTATATCAAGGCATCTGATGGTAAGGACATTCGTGTCTCTACCAGACCGGAACCGTTTGGTGGTGCCGAATATGGTCACCCCATCCCTATGATGGATCGATGCGAGGATCGTGCGGATACCACGATTACCGCAATGGGCTTTGAGCTGTCTTATGATAGTCGAGGCTATTGCTATAAGCGCATTAAGCTCCACTAATCGATCCAAACCGAACATCTGAAAACAAACATAAGGAGACGTTACTATGGATCAAAATCAATGGTTCAATACAGGTAGTCCAGCTCCTATGAGTGACAGACAAGCGTTCGAAGCAGGCTGGACGGCTGCTCAAAGACAGATGGCGTACTCTCCGCAGGCGCCTCAAATCAATGAGCGTATCTTTCAGCAAACCCCTCAGCAGGCTCCTCCCCCGAGACCAACATATCTCCCCGGTCGAGTCGTGAATTCCCCAGATGATATTCGGGCATCTGAGATTCCTATGGATGGCACTGTTGCTGTGTTTCCATCTTCGGATTACTCTCATGTAATCTTGAAGGCTTGGAATAGCAACGGCTCTATCCAAACAGAAATCTATCAGCGCATGAATCCCAACGCGGAGCCTGCGCCTGACCCGAGATTTGAGGAATTCAAAATGGCTTTAAATGAGAGGCTGGACAAGCTCGAGAAGATGCTTACGTCCTCTCAGCCAATCACAAAGTCCTCACGTAATACCAAGCAATCCGTTGAAGAGGAGGCAAAACATGAATAATCCTATTATGGCTCTTGCCCAAATGGCGATGAATCGAATTTCCTCCGACCCTAGCTTCCGTAACAACCCTCAGGCAAGGGCTTTCGCTGATATCATGCAGCGAGGCGATGTTGCACAAGGTCAGGAAATGGCGAGAAATCTTTGCCAATCGTATGGCGTATCTGAGCAGGAAGCTCTTCAGCAAGCAAAGTCGTTTTTTAGGATCCCGTAATTGAATTCGTACACTACGAGTCGATTCCGGGGAGCGCGCGGCCTTAGATGAAACTCGTTTTGTAAAATATTTTATTTTTCAAGGAGGATCATTCTATGTTTAACATGAGCGCACCGAGTTTGGCCGATATTGCGGCCGTAACCAGAAACAACAACGGCGATGATGGCTGGGGCGGAAACAATGGCTGGTGGATTCTGATCATTCTGTTTGCTCTGTTCGGCTGGGGCAGAGGTGGCTATGGCGCTGGTGGCAGCGATGGTGGTTGCGGTTATGCGACCGCTGGCGACATTCAGCGTGGCTTTGATACCTCCGCAATTACTGGTAAGCTTGATGGCATCAACAGCGGGATTTGCTCCCTCGGTTATGACCAGCTTGCCCAGATGAATGGCATCAATCAGAACATCTCCACGACTGGATTCGGAATCCAGAATGCAATTACCCAGATGGGCATTGCGAACATGCAGGACACTAACGCACTTTCCCGGCAGTTGGCTGATTGCTGCTGCGAAAATCGTCAGTCTATCGCACAGGTGCGGTATGATATGGCGACCGATGCATGCGCAATCAAGACTGCTATCAATGAGGTTGGTCAGCAGATCATGCAGAATGACAACGCGAATTTCCGCGCTCTGTCTGATCGTCTGACTCAGCAGGAGATCGACCGGCTGAAAGCTCAGCTGGCAGAAAAGGATCTTCTGATCAATCAGCTGAACCTGGGTATTTCCCAGCGTAATCAGACTGAGAACATCGTCTCCCAGTTGAAGACTACCGCGTGCTGCGGTAACTGCAACTAAACTGTGCATGGGGGCTCTCTTCGGAGGGCCCTCTTAAAAATTCAAAATGAGTGAAATGGAGGTATATTTCGATGATTAAACTCACGAATCTTACTGCTCAGACGGTACAGCCTGGCCAGTCTGTTACCTTTTCCACGATCATGAAAAGGAGTGGCTGTGCGGAATGCTTCCGCCTTGGGACCGGCAGTGTAAAGCTTTGCAAGCGCCCGGCATCCTATGAAGCTGTCTTCCAGGCAAATGTAACGACTGAGGCTGTCGGTGTGGCGCAGCTTTCTTTTGCAATTGGTGGGGATACTCTGCCCGAATCCACGATGGTTCGTCAGATCGCCACCGCAAATGCATTTGATAGCATCGTCCTTTCCGATCTGATTTCTGTCAATTGCTGTGACTTTGACCGCTTGACTGTTACCAATACGGGTGCAGTTCCTGTGGTCATCTCTACGAATCCTCTCTTGTATATCAAGAGAGTGTCTTAAGGGGGTGCGGTTATGGCTAACTATGATATTTGCTTGATGCGTGAAAAGCTCATGAGTTGGACCAAGGAAGCCATGAGTGGTGATCCGTCCGGAATCAACGCACAGGAACTTGGAGAAGTAGTCGATATGATCAAGGATACTTACGAAATGGAGTATTATTGCGCCAAACGTAAGTATTATGAAGAGAAGATCGGCGCTATGGAGGATTATGAGGGCGACGAGCGATTCAAAATGGGTCGTTCTGGCATGATGCGTGTCCTTCCCGAGATGGACCGTCGTTGGGATCCTGACGAGTATGATGTGTATGCTCGGATGGGTTATTCTGGCCGCCATGCGACCACCAGCGAAATGGGCCGAAATTGGGATCGCTACGTAGATGCCAGACGGCACTATACCGCTACGAAATCCGACAGTGATCGGATGGAGATGAATACGAACGCTCAGTTGCACATCGGGCAGACCATCGCCACCCTCCGTGAAATGTGGCGGGATGCCGACCCTGATCTGCGACAGAAGATGAAGAACGATTTCTCTTCTTTGCTTCAGGAAATGAACTAACGACCAAGTCATGGATAGCTTCTTTGTGAATGGGTATCTATGGCGTGTTAAGCGAGTTCCTTATATAAGTCCGATGCTGATTGAGAAGACCGGTACGCGAACCGTCGCTACAACGGACCCAATGCGTCGAACCATATATTTGCTTGATACGTTAGATGGTAACTTTCTCAATACGGTGCTATTGCATGAACTTGGCCACGTGGTCATGTTTAGCTACGGGCTGCTTGATGATATTCACCAGGCAGTCCCGCGGCATCTTTGGATTGATGCTGAGGAGTGGGTTTGTAATTTTATTGCAGACTATGGGCTTCAGATCTTCCAGATAGCAAGCACTATATTGGGTGAAGAGGCCTGGCAATTCATTCCTTATGAACTGGAGCGACTGGTTGGGTGAGGAGTGTCTCTTAAAATATGAATCCCTATCTTCAGATGTTCTTTACAGTTTTGGCGTCCGTACTCGCTTCCGGTGGCTTCTGGACTCTTGTTCAGCATCGTTACGAACGAAAGGACGCCAAAACCGAACTCTTGGTTGGGCTCGCTCATGACCGCATTATCGAACTCGGTATGCAGTATATTGATCGGGGCTATATTTTCCAAGATGAATACGAAAATCTCAATGACTATCTGTTTAACCCGTATGAAAAGGCGGGCGGAAACGGATCAGCCAAACGAGTCATGGATGTTGTTCGCACATTACCCATGAAACCAAATCCTAGTAAATGAGGTGTTCAAAATGACTCTAAGTAACAAAGTGTATGATACACTGAAATGGATCGCTCAGATCTTGCTTCCCGGATTAGGTACGCTCTATTTTGCCATCTCGGGGATTTGGGGCCTTCCTTATTGCGAACAAGTTGTAGGTACGCTTTCTGCGATCACCGTGTTCATCGGTATGATGCTCGGGCTGAGCGCTGCGAAATACCCTGGTGATGGCACAATCAAAATGCAGGGCGCTACTTATAAAACAAAGCTTTCTATCCCCGTGGATGAACTGACTGAAAAGAAGAGCGTTATTCTCAAAGTTGAGGACAGCGATAAGAAATGACACCTTCTCTCTTCTTTGCATTTGGTCTTGGCTTCTTGGCAGCCATCTTCATTTGCATCTTGGTTATATTTGGCTTCCGAAAAAAGATATTTCGTTTTCTCAATAGACGATTCAAGTCGATTACTCGGTGGCTTTTTATAACCGGTCAATTCTTTGCACTCATTTGGGTCAGTACATCCTATATTCTTGCTGCGTATGCCACATTTGTTCTTGCCCAGCCGTTCCCAATTGAAACCTTGTCTGAACAGGCAATTGTGGTTTTATTAGGGACGCTTTCTGCCAAAGTTATCGAGAATATTTTCGAACATAATAATGGCGGGATATTTGGAAACAACAATTCGGCAGATGACAGCGAGAGCATCCAGTAGAAAGCATCTAAGAGGGGACCGTGAATATATCATGGTCTCTTCTTTTTTTCGCGATATTTTCATGTCATATTATGGAATAGAAAGACAACTAAAATTAATATATTTTAAAGGAGAATTATTATGAAAAAGGTTACTGCTATTCTGGGTATGGTTATGGTTATCACTGTAAGCGCTATCGGCGTGATTATGATGATGAACAACAACGAGAAGGATACTGACATTGATACAACTACTATCAAGTACATCAGCTACTATGATGCTGATGAAGCTGTCATGAAGTATATCAAGTCTGAGAACGTATTCGATGATAGTGACAAGATTACTACCGTCGAGATCGAGGCTCAGCACTTGGCTACTGGTGACTGCTTCTGGGACATTGTAGCACGTGATGCAGATGGTAAGGCAGTTGGTATGATGAGCATTGATTCTGATCTCATTGTTGAGCGTCTTCAGAATTACATCTAAGCACTTACGGGGAAAGCATGGCCTTTCCCTTTTTCGCGAAAAATTCAAGGTAGTTTATAGAAAGAAAATAAATTTTATGGAGGTGTTCTTATGACTACTTTGGAAAGATTTGTGGCTATGCTTAGCATCAGTTTGATTACTGCTGGTATGATCGGCATCCATTATTATATGGGTATCGGTTCTGCAGTGGTATTCGGAATTGGTGTGGCATGCATGACCTTGACAATCAACATCGAGAATATTAAAAAAGACTTTCTTGAGATTGAGGCTTAATGGCCTCTTTCTCTTTTCGCGTATATTTCATATCCCTTTATGGAGGTGTATGATATGAATACTTTACTGACTATAATTGGTTTTGGAACTTGCTTAGCAATTATTGGCCTAATGGGCTGGATGATTGTTGATGCATTTATGGTTCTTAAATATGGTTTAGTAGATGATGACATCTACAACAAGGACGAGGATTAACATATCCTCTCCTTTTATCTTCGCGATATTATCCTCATCTATTATGGAGAGAAACTCTACATTATATTTATGGAGGTATTATCATGGGTATCAAGAACGAGGGCGCTTTTAAGAAAAGTTGGTTTGTACTCACGGATGAGAGCTATAGATTCATGGAGGTTACTGAGGATTACGACTATCCGATCTCTAGGTACGAAGGCGTTGCCATCGGCCCGGATGATTGGGATACGAAGGGTTCTCCGGAGGCTGCTGGATTTAGAATCTCGGCAACGCGGCGCGAACTGATGGAACTTCTGCGAGATTTCAAGGAGACGTATCCGGATGCTCACATTATTGTGATGAAAAGTTAACTCTGCAAAGCAGGAGGCTGTAATAACGGTCTCTTAGCTTTTCGTGAATATTTCTTAATACTTTATGGAGGTGAATCAAAATGAGATATATCAGAATCTCAGACAATCTGGGTGTCTACCAAGACGGTGATTGCACAATATTTATGGTTGCCGATCGAGAGTCTAGGGATGAACGAATTGTTTGCTGTGCATTGAGTAAAGAAGAAATTGAGAAACTTCAAAAGGAATTAGGGCGTTAATCGCCCTTTCCTTTTCGCGATATTTTCAAGGTAGTTTATGGAAAGGAGGAATTCTACTATGTTTGATTCTATGAAGCGAGGCTTTGGATGGTCATTCGGATTTCTGTTCGGCATCATTGCTATGAATGTCGTAGCAGGAAAATATCTGGAGAAACATCCGGTCGAAGACAAGGAAGAGACGGAAGAATTCTAAAACATCGGAGAGATCTATCATGGTCTCTCCTCTTTCAGGAGGTAAAGAATGGATACTATTTTTGTTACGGAGAAACTGATTCTACACGCCGAGAAAGAACAACTACTTGGCATCTCATTTTGGGACGAAGTTGACTCAAATGGTTCTAAGCTTCATACAAAGGCTTTGTCAGAACCTGTCCTAATCAAAGATCTCAAGGGTGCTATCGATCTTTATATGGAGGACGATGAAAAAGAGTCTAAATGCGAAAAAGAAATAAGTGAAAAACACATGAAACTCGCAAGAGGTTGGGTTATGCGAGAGTTGGAGTATTGTATTCTGACAGGTTGGGCTGTCGAGTTTGCCCCACTTAATAGCGGAACCGACCTTAAGATTCAGGTTTCAAAGTACGGAAAGAATGGCTATCAAATCATCCCAGTTTCAACAGCTGTCCAATTCTACATGAAAATATGGGAAGTTATGTACAATCTTCGTCAAGATATCATGAACAATTTTCCGAGTCTTGACCAAGAATAAAAACATGGAGGGAATAATATGTCCAAAGCATTAAAATGTGATCGATGCGGCAAATTCTTTGAACTTAAAGACATGGAAGAAAAGTATGGTGACCGCGAGCGTATCTATCATATAACCACTGATATTTATAGCCCACGTAGTTGCGGTATGGATCTTTGCCCAGAATGCTATGGAAAACTTGAAAAATGGATGGAGGCGAATGAGATTGATTCTTGAGATTTTATTGATTGGCGCAACCATGATTCTTTGCACAGTTGCCGGATACATTATCGGCGTGAACGCAACAACAAAAACTTTAAAATTTGTAGGGACGCTTAACATTGCTCATGACATCGACGGCGAAAAGTATACAAGTCTGGTGATCGACAAAAAGCATTCGGAATTTATGGATGACGAATCCGTTAAGTATATTCTAATGAATGTGAGTCATATTTATGCGGAGAAGCAAGAGGCCAAAGCGCCATGAAAGATCGAGAACAAAAAATCCTGGATAACATGAAGCTGGTCCATTATATTATTCATAAGCGCTTTCCGCAATATATGATGAATCAAGATGTTATTCAAAATGGATATGTTGGGCTAATCAAAGCGGTCGACTCATTTGATGAATCTGCAGGGAATACATTCTCAACATATGCTGCGAGATGTATATTTAATGAAGTCGCTATGGATTTGCAAAGACAAAACAAATATGCGAAAGATATTTCTCTTCAAACTGTTCTTGCATATGGCGATACCAGAGATGATCCCCTCACGATTGAGAACATCCTTATGTATGAGGATGATTATACTCCAATGTATATTCAAGAATTTGTCAGATGTCTCGATGAGCGGGAAATAGTCATTCTTAAATGCCTTTTGGATGGTGATAACCAAGTCGAAGTTAGCAATCAACTCGGAATGACTCGATCTAACATTTGCCGAATTGTAAAAAAAATGCGGTCAAAATGGAAAGAATGCCGTTATAAAGGAGGAAAATATGAATCTTAACGAATTGCGAGAAGCTATGGCATCTGATGCAACAAAAGAAAATGCAAGTTTGAAGGAAGAAAACGCGCGACTGCAGCAGATGGTTAGAAATCTTGAAAGAAATTATAGACTCGATACGAATGCCTTAAAAGAAGACTGCCGTGCATTAAGCAATCGGTGTTTTGCATTAACACATGGCGTCATGTGCTGCTTCTGTGAACTTACGGAATATAAATGTTTGCATGCATTAAGTGATACGGAAAAAATCAAACTTGGAAAGAAATGGATGGAGGAAGCTAAAAATGCTGAAAATTGAAAAAACTGAAGTTTACGGTTGGGAAGCTGCGCTTCGTGGCATGAGAAACCCTAAGAATTCTTGGGGTCGAAGCGATACTGTCATGAAGTCAACAGTCCTCAAGGCTGAGGAAATTGCTTCTGGCGTTACCGTATATAATCAGGAATATTGTGCGCCATATCCAGTTATCGGACCGAATGATCTGAAGCTTGCTACGCAACTTCGAAATGCCGGGCCTGAGCATGCTAAATTTCTTCGTATGATCGCAGTCACATGCGATATTACAGGGCCTTTGTATTGGTGGAAGGAGTTCGACACATACAAGGTCGGCACGGTGGCAAACTCCTGCTCTACTATGCATAAGATTATGGAGAAACCATTTGAGATTGACGATTTTTCTCATGAACATTTGCTCGGCTTTATTGAGGCATGCAATCTCATGAATGAACTTCACCCGATGGAAATTCTCGATAACGAGTCCCTTAACCTCGATGTTGGCGTATATCAGAATAAGGCCAATATCTGGAGTCCGTCTTTTATTCTCATAAAAACCATTGATGCGCTCAACCAGTATCGAAATCTCTATATAAGAGTCAAGAATGCTGCAACAATTGACGAGAAGAAGAAAAGTGAAATCCTCAAGAAGATCTGGTGGCAGGTTATTCAGCTTCTTCCGAGTTCCTATAATCAGAAGCGAACCGTATTTCTGAACTATTGGGTTCTTGCAAATATCTACCATCAGAGACAGCATCATAAGCAGGACGAATGGCGTGTCACGTTCTGTGACTGGATCAAATCTCTGCCATATTCCAATCTAATTACAGGAGATGAAACAAAATGAAGATCAAACATATTTTCATTGCATTTGCGATCATATGCTTCTTTCTGACTGGATGTAGCTCCAAACCTACTGAGAATCCAGGTCAAAATGAGCCTCTTGATGGGTTCTCTAAGGTAATTGAGGATACTGCTCCGGATATCGATCCGGAACTGTATGAAACACTTAATGCATATGAAGAATATGTAGATTCCTATTGTGAATTCATGAAACTTTATATGCAGGCAGATGCTGAGACACAGTTGAAATTCGCAGACAAATATGTGAAATTCAATCAGAAGATCGCGGATGCCCAGAGCATGCTTAATGAAGCTTTGCAAGATCCCGATACCCTCACTAAGGATGAGTATAACTATATCGTCGAGGTCCAAACCAGAGTTGCTACTAAATTGCTTGCGACTGCAAGTGATGGACTAAATACAAATCAGGAGGACTCCAATGGAAGTAACACCTAATATTGATATCGTCCAGGAGTATGGACACTATGTTGCATATGTGAATGGAGAGGTATACTGTACTGGCGATACTTATTTGGAAGTTATTCAAGAATTGGCAAAGGACAAGATTGCATGAGATAAATGACCAGTTCCGAAATTCGTGAGAAAATCTGCCTCCTTTATGGAAAGATCTATATTTTAGGAGGTATGTTATGAAACAGTTATATCTTTATGGAATTGGTGGAGCAGAAGACGGATTTCGAGTCATTCGATATCGCGAAATCGACCAGTTGGATCTGTCGGCACTTACATTACGTTACGAATGTACAGATATGCTTATGCACTATAAGAGTATCAGACGATTCTTCGTAATAGACAACCGACCAGGTTTAGCAAGGCTTTGTGCGCAGTCGATTAAAACGAGAGACGTTGAAAAGGCTCTGATATTCCTAGATATTCTGGAGAAGCAGGGCTTGGAAATTAAGATCTGAGCGAAGATGAGGTTCGGTCAAAATGACTGGGCCTCTTCTCTTTTAGGAGGCAAATATGCGTTCAATTATTATTTATATTTTATGTGGATTTGCAGCTCTTCTTGACATTTGGTTCATTTTATATTTGCTGAATGCTGAATTCTTTTTTATAGACAGCATTCGCGATTGGATTCGCAAAAAAATCTGATTCTATTATGGACGGAAGTCTAATACTTTATTGGAGGTCAAAATGATGAGTATATTTACGTTGGATCAGATGATCCGCAAAAAGACCAAAGAATTGAAGCAGGCTGAGACGGAGGCGAAACGAAACGAGTGCATCAATGAACTTGATCAGCTTATCGCGTTACGAAAGGATCTGAATGAAGCTCATGGTGAGAACTTCTATCAGATGGCTACGCTCGTGGTAACGATGGTTGGAGTTGTTGCTCCGCTGATCGTCAATGCTCGGTTGATTCGAGACTGCATTCAGTTTGAAGATATGGGTGCGTGGTCGCATCCAACAGCGAGAAACCTTATCGGAAAGATCAAATTAGGTAAATGACAAGTCTAGCTAGGAGGTCTATCAAGGCCTCTTAGCCTTTATATTTGAGGTGAAATATGGTTAAAAGATATATCAAGAAGATCCCCGTTGTTGAGGCGGTCCGATGGACGGGTTATAATTTTGATGAGATTCAGGATTTTGTCGGGTCTGAAAATGTTCACTTTGTAAGAGAGACAAATCCACCTGAAATTCGTATCATAACTAAGTATCAGACTCTTTACCTAGAGCTTGGAAATTATATAGTTAAAAATTCTTATGGCAGGTTTGATATTTATACAAAAAACTATTTTGAGAAGTTATTTGAGGAGGCTAGCGAATGAACACCAAGTATTTGGCAAAGAAAAGCGGTAGATTTCTAAAGAAGCATCTTCCGGAAATCCTTACGATCGCATCGACCATTGGCGTTGGTGCAAGCATCTATTTAACTCGAAAGGCCACAAAAGCTGAACAAATCCTTCAAAATGAGGGTAATTTGGAGGCAATGGAGCCAATAGAAAAGGTTAAAGCCTATGCGAGTATCTATTGGCCCGTTGCTATCGTCTCCAGCGCCTCCATTGGATGCATGTGGTGTGCTCATATCCTCGATAAACGTACTCAATCTCAGTTGTTGAGCGCTTATATGGCTCTTGGGCAGGCTTATGAACGATATAAGAAAGTCGTCCGTAACAATGTTGACCAGGAGACCTATTGCAAAATCCAGGAAGAGTATCTTGAAGAAATGCAATCCCCTGATGAGAAGAGGGATACGGACGAGCAACTGTTATTCTATCTTCCCTACTACAATAAG
>CYGL01000592.1_pt1 | contig 13347 bp, 12 predicted proteins | sample 485531 | NCBI WGS metagenome assembly CYGL01 (sample SAMEA3497897, study PRJEB9818) | human gut metagenome | reverse complement strand
AGGGCGGAGTTACCGCGTGGGCGGGCCCTAATGTGACGCACTACGTGCGTCACGGGCTTTGCATATTAATTATTCAAAATGGCTACCGGAAGTGACGTCACAGGGGGGGCGCAAGCCCCCCTGTGGTGTTTATTATATTAGTTAGCGCCGCAGGCGCGCCCCCCCGAGCCCGAAGTGGTCCGACCCGCGCAAGCGGGTCGGAACGAGGGCGGGGCGCATTGGGGTGCGCGCGCTAGCGCGCGCACCCCAATCTAGGTGCGTGGTGTGTTAGCACATACGCGCGGCGCGCGAGCGCCGGCGCGTGACGGCGCTCGCGCGCGCGCAGCGCGCGCGAGCGCCGAATTTTTTGCTAATTTTTTTTTATTTTTTTTTTTTTTTTTTTATTTTACTAATTTTTTTTGGGGGGGCTAGACTTTTATTAAACATACTCCACTAAGTGGAGTGACGAATGGCTGAGTTTACCCCGCTAGACGGTGCAGGGACCGGATCGAGCGCAGCGAGGAGGTCCCCGGCTGCCCAAGGGCGGGAGCCCGAGGTGAGTGAAACCACCGAGGTCTAGGGGCAATTCGGGCTAGGGCAGTCTAGCGGAACGGGCAAGAAACTTAAAACTATTTTTGTTTTCAGATGAGCCACCTGTGTCCTGCTGACTTCTATCATAAAACAACTTTTAATCTTGATACCCAAAACCAAATATGGATGTCTCAGCTAGCAGACGGGCATGACAATTTCTGTAACTGCAAAACTCCTTTTGGTCATTTGCTTGCTTCTATTTTTCCTCCTGGTCATAAGGACCGTGATCTCACAATTAATCAAATTCTATTGCGAGACTACAGAGAAACATGCCATTCTGGTGGAACAGAAGAAAAAGATTTTGGAGGAGAAACTACAGGAGAAAACCCAGGTACAAAAAATACAAACCTAGAAGATACAGAAGAACTTACAGAACAAAATATAGAAGAGCTAATCGCCGTGGCAGACGCCGCAGAAGAAGAAGAAACAAGGTAAGAAGAAAAAAACAAACAATACCAGTTAGACAATGGCAACCAGACTCCATTGTTAAATGTAAAATTAAAGGCTTGTCTACTTTAGTACTGGGTGCAGAAGGCAAACAACTTGTATGCTACACAAATGTAAAAAATGCAAACACTCCTCCCAAAGCACCAGCTGGGGGAGGGTTTGGATGTGAACAATTTTCCTTAGAATCACTGTATACAGACTTTGTATTTAGAAAAAATATATGGACAAAATCAAATACTCTTAAAGACTTGTGTAGATACCTAGGAGTAAAAATGGTATTTTATAGAGCACCAGAGACAGACTTTATTGTATCCTACAGCAGACAACCACCATTTGAAATTTCTAAAGAAATTTATACATCTTGTCACCCACTGAATATGATACTAGATAAACACAAAATTATTATTCCAAGCAGATTCACCAATCCCAGAGGTAAACTAAAAGTAAAGAAATTCATTAAACCACCAAAACAAATGTTATCTAAATGGTTTTTCCAAGAACACTTTGCAAACTATCCACTGGTTATGATAAAAGCAGCAGCTTGCAATCTTAACTACAGTAACTTAGGATGCTGTAACACAAATCAAATGGTTACTTTTTTTTACATTAATATTAACTGGTACTCCTTAGCAGACTGGTCAGCAAGAAAAACTGGCTCAGCTATATACACACCATATTCTACTTTTCCATCACAAATATACACATGGAATAAAAAACAATGGGACACACAAGAAAGAGCAACAGACTCTCAAAAATTTACAAAGCCTACAAATTATTTAGATTCTATAAATATAAAAACTGGCTTTTTTTCACCACAAATATTACAAGCAGTACAAATAACTTCTACCGCAGACAAATCAACAATCACCAGAAACAATCCCTTAAACATATGCAGATACAACCCAAACTTAGACAGTGGAAAAAAAATAAAATTTGGCTAGTATCAACTCTTACAGCCACATGGGACCCTCCACACTCAGACAAAATATTAATATATGAAGGGTATCCACTATACATGATGCTATGGGGATTTCTTAGCTATGTACAAGCCATTAAAAAATCTCCTGACTTTTTTTTAGGATTATGTACTTGCAATGCAATCACCTGACCTTATTACCTTACTCACAACCAGGAGCACAAACAGCTATTGTAGTTCCACTAGACTATAAAATGCCACAAGGCAAAGCTCCATATGATGAAGAACTAACAGACTCCATGAAAAAACTATGGTTTCCAACCATATACAATCAATTAGAAATATTAAATGCCATAGTAGAATCTGGCCCATTAGTACCAAAATACTCACAAACCAAAAACAGTACATGGGAACTTGATATGTTTTATACCTTTATTTTTAAGTGGGGCGGCCCAGAAATTACAGAACAACAAATTGCAGATCCACACCTACAAGGAACTTATGAAGTACCAGATACCCTCCAAAAAGCTATACAAATCCATGACCCGGCAAAACAAAAAATTGGGAGCCTCCTCCATCCCTGGGATATTAGAAGGGGATACTTTACAAAAACAGCTCTTAAAAGAATGCATGAAAACCTCTCAACTGAGTCATCTTTCATCCCAGATGGAGAAGAAATACCTACAAAAAAGAAGAGACAACAGACAGGTCCGGAGCTGTCCCACCCCTACCAAGAAGAAGAAGAAGTCCAGAGCTCTCTCCTCTCGCTCTTCGAAGAAAATATCTGCCCAGAAACACAAACACAAACACCAGAGATCCTCCAGCTCATCAAGCACCAGCAGCAGCAGCAGCAAGAGCTCAAGTACAACATCCTCAGAATAATCTCAGACATCAAAGCAAAACAGAATCTACTGAGACTTCAAACAGGAGCAAATGTCTAACAAGATTTAAACCAGGATTTGAATGGGAAACAGAACTCCAACTAGCTTCAGCTTTTAAAAGACCCCCTAGACTTTTTAAAGAAGATACACCTTTTTTATCCTTGGCTCCCAAAACTTGTACCAATTGTAAATTTTCACCTTAATTACAAATGCTAGGCCGACACTGTTCACTTAGTGGTGTATGTTTAATAAAGTTTGCAACCCCAAAAAAAATTAGTAAAACAAAAAAAAAAAAAAAATAAAAAAATTAGCAAAAAATTCGGCGCTCGCGCGCGCTGCGCGCGCGCGAGCGCCGTCACGCGCCGGCGCTCGCGCGCCGCGCGTATGTGCTAACACACCACGCACCTAGATTGGGGGTGCGCGCGCTAGCGCGCGCACCCCAATGCGCCCCGCCCTCGTTCCGACCCGCTTGCGCGGGTCGGACCACTTCGGGCTCGGGGGGGGCGCGCCTGCGGCGCTTATTTACTAAACAGACTCCGAGTCGCCATTTGGCCCCCCCTAAGCTCCGCCCCCCTCATGAATATTCATAAAGGAAACCACAAAATTAGAATTGCCGACCACAAACTGCCATATGCTAATTAGTTCCCCTTTTACACAGTAAAAAGGGGAAGTGGGGGGGGCAGACGCCCCCCACACCCCCCGCGGGGGGGGGCAGAGCCCCCCCCCGCACCCCCCCCTACCGTCACAAACCACGCCCCCGCCGCCATCTTGGGTGCGGCAGGGCGGGGGCTAAAATGGCGGGACCCAATCATTTTATACTTTCACTTTCCAATTAAAACAAGCCACGTCACACTAAATGGGTGGAGACTTTAAAAGTATATAACTAAGTACACTGTCGAATGGCTGAGTTTACCCCGCTAGACGGTGCAGGGACCGGATCGAGCAAAGCGAGGAGGTCCCCGGCTGCCCATGGGCGGGAGCCCGAGGTGAGTGAAACCAGCGAGGTCTAGGGGCAACTCGGGCTAGGGCAGTCTAGCGGAACGGGCAAGAAACTTAAATATATACTTTATTTTACAGATGCAGAATATAGAAAGCAGAGACTTCTACAAAAAGTGTGCATACAACTTTGAGACACAAAAATCAACTCTGGTGCTCAACAATAGCTGATGGCCACGACAACTTTTGTGGTTGTGACTATCCTTTTGCTCATTTGCTGTCTTCAATTTTCCCTCCTGGTCATTCAGATCGTGATCTTACTATTAATGAAATCTTAAAAAGAGATTTCAGAGAAAGATGCCGTTCTGGTGGAAAAGAAGGGGAAAGCCATGGTTTGGCCGCTGGAGAAAATACAGAAAAACCTATAAAAGAAGAAGATGGCCTAGAAGACGACGCAGACGCCCTGCTTATGGCCGCCGCCGCCGCCGCCGCAGAAGAAGGCGCAAGGTAAGAAGAAAAAGACAAAAAATTAAAATACAACAATGGCAGCCAGAATCTATAACTAAATGTAAAATTAAAGGACTAGGCTGTCTAGTGGCGGGCGCAGACGGCAGGCAGGCTTTTTGCTACACAAATGAAGTTAAAAACTATCCTCAACCAAGGGCACCAGGTGGAGGGGGATTTGGTGCAGAATTATATACACTAGAATACCTGTATAATCAATGGATTGCTAGAAAAAACATATGGACACATACAAATGAATACAAAGACTTAGTTAGATACACAGGCTCAACAATAACATTTTATAGACACCAAACCACAGACTTTGTTGTAGCATACAGCAGAACACCACCCTTTTTACTAGAAAAAGACTTTTACAATGAAATACATCCTGTTAATATGCTACTTAGAAAACACCACAGAGTTGTACCAAGCTTAAAAAGAAAGCCATTTGGAAAACCTTATGTAAAACTAAAAATAAAACCCCCAAGACAAATGACTACTAAATGGTTTTTTCAACAAGACTTTGCTAAACATGGCTTATTTACTTTAGAAGCCTGTGCAGCTAACATGTCATGGGCTCACTTTGGGCCAAACACCCAGAGCAGATGCATAACTTTTAGATCTTTAAATGTTAACTTTTTTAAAAACACTGGCTGGGGTCAGGTTAAAGGCAGTCATACAAACCCTGACCCATATTTACCTAATGATAGTTACCCTAAAACTTCAGGGCTATACTTTTGGTGGCCAGGCAAAAAAAGTACTGATCAACCATTTAAACCAACTGTTACTAACTACTACACAACTATTGACTATGACACAGGCTTTTTTAATAAATATGTTTTAACAGCTAACAAAGTTACCTCAGACCAAGCAGGTAACACTCCTCAACATGAATTACCAGTTACTTTAGCTAGATATAATCCAGACATAGATGATGGAGTTGGAAATGCTGTATGGCTAGAAAGCATTATTAATGAAAGACACTGGGAACCACCAGATGATCCTGACTTAATAATAGTTGGCAAACCTCTTTGGATGTCATTTTTTGGCTTTTATAATTACATAGAAAAAGTAAAAAAAGACAAAGGGTGGCTAAGTACTGCCATGTTTGTTTGCAAATCAAAAGCTATACAACTAATTAATAAAACAACACAAACAGTTTTTCCAATATTAGATGACTCCTTTACAGTAGGTGAAATGCCTTATAAAGAAACTTTAACTACACAAGCAAAGAAACTATGGTTTCCAACTGTACAACACCAGGAGGTTGTTATAAACAACTTTGTTAAGTCAGGACCCTATATACCTAAATATGCATTTCTACCAAACAGTACATGGGAGCTTGACTATAAATATATTTGTTATTTTAAGTGGGGCGGCCCCTACACCTGGGATCAGCCAATACAAGATCCACAAAAGCAAGGAAAATATGATGTGCCCGATACTATCAGCAAAGCAATACAAATATGCAACCCAACAAAACAAATGTACAAAGGACTCCTTAGAGCCTGGGACTACAGGAGGGGTATCATTACAACAAGTGCTCTTAAAAGAATGTCAGACCACCTCCAACTTACTTCATCTATCGAATGTTCTGAAGGAGAAACTCCAAAGAAAAAAAGGAAAATCACTGCAGAAATACCACACCACCAAGAAGAGACAGAAGAGATCCAAGCCTGTCTCCACTCGCTCTTCGAAGAGCCTACCTACCAAGAAACGGAGGACATGCAGGTCCTCATCAACCAGCAGCACCAGCAGCAGCAAAGAATCAAGCTCAACCTCCTCAAGCTCCTCTTAGACATCAAAAACAAGCAGAAAATTCTACAACTCCAATCTGGGATAGATTAACCAGGTTCAAGCCTGGCTTTGAACTTGAAACAGAAAAAGAGTTAGCACAAGCATTTAAAAGACCCATAAGACAGTTTAAAGAAGATACCCCATTTTATCCTTGGCTACCCAGACCAATGCCCCTTGTAAACTTTCACCTTAATTACAAATTCTAGGCCTACAATATTCACTTAGTGGTGTATGTTTATATAAGTTTAACCCCAATAAAAATTGTAAAAAAAAAAAAAAAAAATAAAAATTAGCAAAAATTCGGCGCTCGCGCGCGCTGCGCGCGCGCGAGCGCCGTCACGCGCCGGCGCTCGCGCGCCGCGCGTATGTGCTAACACACCACGCACCTAGATTGGGGTGCGCGCGCTAGCGCGCGCACCCCCAATGCCGCCCCGCCCCTCGTTCCGACCCGCTTGCGCGGGTCGGACCACTTCGGGCTCGGGGGGGGCGGCGCCTGCGGCGCTAATTTACTAAACAGACTCCGAGTCGCCATTTCGCCCCCCCTAAGCCTCCGCCCCCCCTCATGAATATTCATAAAGGAAACCACAAAATTAGAATTGCCGACCACAAACTGCCATATGCTAATTAGTTCCCCTTTTACACAGTAAAAGGGGAACTAATTAGCATATGGCAGTTTGTGGTCGGCAATTCTAATTTTGTGGTTTCCTTTATGAATATTCATGAGGGGGGCGGAGCTTAGGGGGGCCAAATGGCGACTCGGAGTCTGTTTAGTAAATAAGCGCCGCAGGCGCGCCCCCCCGAGCCCGAAGTGGTCCGACCCGCGCAAGCGGGTCGGAACGAGGGCGGGGCGCATTGGGGTGCGCGCGCTAGCGCGCGCACCCCAATCTAGGTGCGTGGTGTGTTAGCACATACGCGCGGCGCGCGAGCGCCGGCGCGTGACGGCGCTCGCGCGCGCGCAGCGCGCGCGAGCGCCGAATTTTTGCAATTTTTTATTTTTTTTATTTTTACAATTTTACAATTTTTTTGGGGGTGTGACTTATATAAACATACTCCACTAAGTGAAAGTTGTAGGCCTAGAATTTAAAGTTTAGGTGAAAGTTAACTCGGGGTACAAGTCTGGGTAACCAAGGATAAAAGGGGGGGTCTTCTTTAAACATTCTAGGTGGTCTGTTGAATGCTTGTGCTAACTCTTTTTCTGTGTCCATTTCAAATTCCTTTTTTAAAAGGGGTCTATTCTAGGAGTCCTGTGTGCAGTTGTAGTTGTCTCTGTTTGTTTTTCAGGTCGAAGATGAGCTTGAGGATGTGATACTTGAGCTGCTGTTGCTGCTCCTGCTGCTGCTTGATGAGGTCTTGGAGTGATTGGTTTTGGTCTTGGCATGTATTTTCTTCGCAGAGCGCCTGGAGACAGGTCTGCATTTCCTCCTCTTCTTCTTGAGGGTGTGTGATGGCTGCTCCCAGTCTCTGCTTCTTTTTTGGGACATCTTCTTCTGTAGAACATTCAAATTCTGTATCAGTTTCGAGGTGTTCGCACATTCTTTTAAGAGCTGTTTCTTTAATAAGTCCCCTCCTGATTTGCCAGGGGTGTATAATGCTTTCTGTTGCTTGCTTGGCTGGGTTGGTAATTTGTATTCTGCCAAGCAGTTTATCGGGGACATCATATATTTTGAGTTCCTTAGGATCTTTAACTTCTTTTTGAGGCTGCTCTGGTCCACCCCACTTAAAGCAAAAATTGTAGGTATATTTTAGTTCCCAAGTAGAGTATTTTTCTTCTGAATATTGAGGAATAAATGGGCCTGATTCTACTATAGCATTTAAGGTTTGTAGTTGCCATTTATAGTTAGGGGCCCACATTTTTTTTTCTGAGTCTAGGATTGCTTGGTCATATGGTTTTTTACCATCAAAATATGGTTGGTCTATAGGTGCCCAAAATTTGCCTGCACCTGGCATGTTGTATGAGTAAATAGCATCACTTACTAGTACTACTAAGGAGCTTTGTAGTAGGTTTCCTGGTTTAACTGATTTTATATAGCTTAAAAATCCAAACAGTGCAAGCCATAGTGGGAGGTCTTCTATTAGTATCATTTTGTCATGTTCAGGTGGTCCCCAGTGGTCTGCTACTGTACTTATTAAGTAGACTTTGTTACCTTTGCCTTGATCTTTTGTGGGGTTATATCTGCCATATATTATATTATTATATGCTAGTGCTGTGTGTGGTGTTTTTATCTTAATGGACTTTAAAAAACTGGGATTAAACCAGCCATATTGTAGGCTAAGTGCATCCTGTTGGGTGTATGCTTTGTCGTCCATGGTTCTAGTTTGTGGGGCCTCTTGGCCTTTTACATGTACTTCATACTGTAAACTTTTTGCTATATTGTCATAAGGTTTGTAGCCTTGTGTACCTGTGTGGGCTGCCATCCAGTTTGTGTGCACATAGAAGTATGAGTTTAGAGATGCTATATTAATTAATAAATTTTCATTGCTAGCACTAAGGTGAGAATATCTTAAGTTTAGTGCAGCTCCTGCTAGTAACAGTAAGGTATATTCACTAAATTCTTTTGTAAAGAACCATTTGGTTATCATTTGTTTTGGGGGTTTAACTAGCATTTTAACTTTATATTTACCATTAGTAACACTGGCTTTACTTAATACAATTTTCTTATGTTTTTCAAGTAACATTAGGTGTGGGTGTCTTGATGGAAAGGTGTATTTGTTTAAGTCAAATGGTGGCATATTGTTGTATGCTACAATGAAGTCTGTTTCAGGATGTCTATAGAATATAAATTTTACATACAGATATCTACATAAGTCATAAAAAACATTGCTAGCTGTCCATATATTGTTATGGAATTTAAATTCTTCATATAGATAGTTTAATGTAAATTTTTCAAATCCAAAGCCTCCCCCATATGGAACTTTTGGAGGAACATAGTTCATTTTTTCTGTTGTATAACAGTACATTTGTGTTCCTTCACAGCCTAGTACTAAAGTTCCATGTCCTTTAATATGGCACTTTCTAATGCTGTCTGGCTGCCATTGCATTACAGGAATTCTTTTTCTTTTTCTTCTTACCTTTCTTTTGTGCCTTCTGCTGCGGCGATAAGTTCGTCTATTTCTTCTGTAGGTAGTTCTTCTTCTTCTTCGGGGTCTTCTTTTATACCTTTGAAACCTCCTCCTGAACCTGCGCCTGCCAAACCATGGCTTTCTTCTGCGTCTCCACCAGAATGGCATGCTTCTTGGTAGTCTCTAGCCAAGATTTGATTAATGGTAAGATCTCTATCTTTATGGCCAGGAGGAAAAATAGAAGCAAGCAAATGAGCAAAAGGATGATTGCAGTGGCAGATATTGTCATGCCCGTCTGCTATTTGTGACATCCATATTTGGTTTTTAGTTTCCAAATTAAATGGTGTAGCTTTGTAGAAGTCAGCTGCTGAGAGGTTTTGCATCTGTAAAACAAAGTTTTGTTTTAAGTTTCTTGCCCGTTCCGCTAGACTGCCCTAGCCCGAATTGCCCCTAGACCTCGGTGGTTTCACTCACCTCGGGCTCCCGCCCATGGGCAGCCGGGGACCTCCTCGCTGCGCTCGATCCGGTCCCTGCACCGTCTAGCGGGGTAAACTCAGCCATTCGTCACTGCACTTAGCGGTGTTTGTTTAATAAAAGTTTAGACACCCCAAAAAAAAATTAGTAAACAAAAAAAAAAAAAAATAAAAAAAATTAGCAAAAAATTCGGCGCGTCGCGCGCGACTGAAACGACGCGCGACGAGCGCCGTCACGCGCCGGCGCTCGCGCGCCGCGCGTATGTGCTAACACACCACGCACCTAGATTGGGGGTGCGCGCGCTTGCGCGCGCACCCCCAATGCGCCCCGCCCTCGTTCCGACCCGCTTGCGCGGGTCGGACCACTTCGGGCTCGGGGGGGGCGGCGCCTGCGGCGCTTATTTTACTAAACAGACTCCGAGCCGCCATTTGGCCCCCCCTAAGCTCCGCCCCCCTCATGAATATTCATAAAGGAAACCACAAAATTAGAATTGCCGACCACAAACTGCCATATGCTAATCAGTTCCCCTTTTACACAGTAAAAAGGGGAAGTGGGGGGGGCAGAGCCCCCCCACACCCCCGGGCGGGGGGGCAGAGCCCCCCCCCGCACCCCCCCTACGTCACAAACCACGCCCCCGCCGCCCATCTTGGGTGCGGCAGGGCGGGGGCTAAAATGGCGGGATCCAATAATTTTATACTTTCACTTTCCAATTAAAACTTGCCACGTCACAGTAAAGGGGTGGAGCTTTTAAAACTATATAACTAAGTGGGGTGGCGAATGGCTGAGTTTACCCCGCTAGACGGTGCAGGGACCGGATCGAGCGCAGCGAGGAGGTCCCCGGCTGCCCGTGGGCGGGAGCCCGAGGTGAGTGAAACCACCGAGGTCTAGGGGCAATTCGGGCTAGGGCAGTCTAGCGGAACGGGCAAGAAACTTAAAATATACTTTGTTTTACAGATGCAAAATATTCAAGGACAAGACTTCTTTAAACCAAGCTATTACAACTTTGAGACCAAAAACCAAATTTGGTGCTCAATTATTACAGATGCCCACGATAACATTTGTTGTTGTGATCATCCTTTTGCTCATCTTCTGTCTACAATTTTTCCTGCTGGTCACACAGATAGGGATCTTACTATTAATCAGATACTAGAAAGAGACTACAAGCAAATATGCCATTCTGGTGGAAGAGAAGAAAAAGATACTGGTATGGCAACAGGTACAGGCGCCGCTACAACAGAAAAACAAGAAGAAGAAGACCTGTTTACAGAAAACAAAGAAGATATAGAACAGCTTTTAAGCGCCGCCGCCGACGCAGAAAAAAAGGTAAGAAAGAAAAAGAAAAACTATAACCACTTAAACAATGGCAACCAGACTGTATTAGAAAATGTAAAATTAAAGGAATAGGAATACACATAGTAGGAGCTAATGGGAGACAATTTAACTGCTTTACAGACATTGCTAACCAATGGACACCTGCTTTACAACCAGGGGGAGGGGGTTTTGGAGTTGAAAAATTTACATTACAATTTTTATACAATGAAAACAAAGCTGGTAGAAACATATGGACAGCAAGTAACAAATACTTAGACCTTGTAAGATACACAGGAGGAAAGATTAAATTTTGGAGACACCCTACAATAGACTTTATAGTACAATACAGCAGAACATGGCCAATGAAGCTAGACTCATATACATATCCAGACACATATCCACAAAACTTACTTCTAGCAAAACACAAAAAAATTATACCTAGCTTAAAAACAAAGCCACATGGCAAAAGATCAGTTACTGTTAAATTTAAACCTCCAAAACTACTTATAAGTAAATGGTACTTTCAAGAATCTATAGCTAATACAGGACTGCTAGAACTAAGAAGTAGCATAGCTGATTTAAGATATCCTCACATTGGCTGCTGTAACACAAATGAACTAGTAAGCTTAGTTGGTATAAACTTAGACTACTTTAAAAACTGTGGCTGGGGTAATGCTTTACCACCAGAAGGAGGTACTGGGTACTGGTATGAACCACAAAAGAATATTTTAAAAACCTTTACTATAACAGTTAAAGGCAAAGAAGTAGAAAAATCCTTTGCTAATTTACATTACAAAGAAACAATTAGCTATGACAAAGGTTGGTTTCAACCTGATATGATGCAGGCCACAGCTGTTAAAAATTATACATGGATACCAACAGCAGCTTGTAGATACAATCCTAAAGTAGACACAGGTAAAGGCAATCAAATATGGTTTGTAAGTACACTAAACTACAGTTATCAGCCACCTAGAACAGATAAAGACCTAATCCTAGAAGGATTGCCTTTATATGAAATGCTTTTTGGATTTAATAACTATATACAAAAATTAAAAGGAGACCCAACTTTCTTAGAAAGCTACTGCTTATTCATCAAAAGTCCTGCACTAGAACCACAGCACTCTGCAAACCACTTTTTTTGTCCCTTAGACTGGTCTTTTATATATGGAAAAGGACCATATGATTCCTATGTAACACAACCAATGAAAGACAAATGGTTTCCAAGACTACTATACCAACAAAAAAGTATAAATAGTATAGTAGTATCAGGACCCTATATGCCTAAATTAGATAACCAAAACTTAAGCACTTGGGAACTGTGGTCAACATATACCTTCTATTTTAAGTTTGGAGGTGCAACATTACCAGATCCAGACACAGTTAACCCAGGAGAACAAGGAACTTTTCCAATACCCACTAACAAGCAGCAGACAGTACAAATCAGTAATCCAGAAAAAGCATCGCCCTATTCCACAATACACTCCTGGGACTTCAGAAGGGGAATCATTACAAGCAAAGCTTTTAAGAGAATGTGCGAAAACCAAGAAACTGATACAGATTTCCAAACAGATGGAGAGCCACCACAAAAAAAGAAAAAGAGCCAATTCCCCAGCAACTGTCTCCAGCCACAAGAAGAAGAAATCAAAGAGATCAAGGCATGTCTCCACTCTCTCTGCGAAGAAGATACATGCCAAGAATCGGAGGAAGAGACAACAGACCTCAAGCAGCTCATCAAGCACCAGCAGCTCAAGCAGCAAAAAATCAAGCAGCATCTCCTCCAGCTCATAGTGGACATAAAGAACAAACAGAAAATGCTTCAACTACAAACAGGTGTACTAGAATAACTTTAACTAGATTTAAAGAAGGGTTTGAAAGAGACACTGAAAATCAGTTAGCACAAGCATTTAACAGACCACCTAGACTATTTAAAGAAGACAAACCCTTTTATCCATGGCTACCCAAACCTGAACCCATTGTAAATTTTGCCCTTAATTTTAAATTCTAGGCCTACAATGTTCACTTAGTGGAGTATGTTTAATAAAGTCTGCCCCCCAAAAAAATTGTAAAAATAAAAAAAAAAAAAAAATAAAAAAATTAGCAAAAAATTCGGCGCTCGCGCGCGCTGCGCGCGCGCGAGCGCCGTCACGCGCCGGCGGCTCGCGCGCCGCGCGTATGTGCTAACACACCACGCACCTAGATTGGGGGTGCGCGCGCTAGCGCGCGCACCCCCAATGCCGCCCCGCCCCTCGTTCCGACCCGCTTGCGCGGGTCGGACCACGTTCGGGCTCGGGGGGGGCGGCGCCTGCGGCGCTAATTTACTAAACAGACTCCGAGTCGCCATTTGGCCCCCCCTAAGCTCCGCCCCCCCTCATGAATATTCATAAAGGAAACCACAAAATTAGAATTGCCGACCACAAACTGCCATATGCTAATTAGTTCCCCTTTTACACA
>CYGL01000591.1_pt1 | contig 13373 bp, 27 predicted proteins | sample 485531 | NCBI WGS metagenome assembly CYGL01 (sample SAMEA3497897, study PRJEB9818) | human gut metagenome | reverse complement strand
AGGCATTTCGGGGCAAAAGGCCACGAAGCCTACTCCTGCGATATTCAGGAGCCGTCCGGCGGACATCCCGAGTGGCATATCTTGGGCGATGCGCTCAAGGCTGTTAAGGGTGGGCAAGTCGTGACGATGGACGGAAAGCCGCATGACGTTGGCCGGTGGGACTTGCTCATTGCTTTCGTTCCCTGCACAAAAACGAGCAACGCCGGTGCGCGGCACCTCTACAAAGGCGGAAAGCTGAACTTGCAGCGCTACTACGAAGGGCTGTGCGGCAAAGCTCTTTTCATGGCGGTGTGGGCGGCAGACTGTGACAAAGTCGTGATAGAGAATCCTACGCCGAGCAAGATTTTTGATTACCCGCCGCCGACGCAGGCGATCCAGCCGTACATGTTCGGGCACCCGGTCACAAAGAAAACGCTTCTCTGGGAACGAGGCGTCGAACCGCTGACACCGACAAATATCGTAGAACCTACGGCAACATGGTGCCCAAGCGGCAGCTACAGCGGAAAGCACGATGAGAAGCACAAGGGAATGTTCACAACGGATCGTGCAAAAAACAGGTCAAAAACATTTCCCGGCATTGCAGAAGCGATGGCCGAACAATGGGGAGGTGATATCCGATGATTTACATCGGAATATAGACCCCGGCAAGAACGGCGCACTCGCCATTCTGAACGGGGAGGAAGTACAAATGTTCCGGTATGACCGAGACACCTACCGCTGCATCCTTTCCGACCTACGCGGCGAAAAGGCGATGTGCTGCTTAGAGCACGTCGGCGTGATGCCGAAGAACGGAAGCGTGTCCATGTTCCACTTTGGGGAAAACTTCGGCTGGCTACAGGGGACATTGGAGGCGTTCGGCGTCCCTTACGAGCTGGTAAAACCGCAGAAGTGGAAGAAGGAATTTTCCGTCACGGCGGACAAGAACACGTCCATAGAGGTCTGCAAGCGGCTCTTCCCCGGTGTGAATTTGATCTCGCTGGGCTGCCGCAAAGAGCATGACGGGATGGCGGAGGCGCTTTTGCTTGCCGAATACGCGAGGAGGCATTTCCGGTGAAACGAATTGACCTTACCGGACAAGTGTTCGGGATGCTGACGGTTGTTTCACCCGTCAAAACGGCAAGCTGGCTTTGCCGGTGCGAGTGCGGACAGGATGTAATTTACCAAACAGCCAATCTGCTGCGCGGAAAAAGGAAGTCCTGCGGCTGCGGGCCGAAAGGCTCAAAGCGCATCAACCTTGACGGGCAGAGGTTCGGGAAGCTGGTCGTTCTTCGCCGCAACGAAAATGCAACGATGGCGCTGAGCCACCCGGTCTTTGACTGCCGCTGTGATTGCGGTCGTGAGATAACCGCATACGGACATGATTTGCGGAAAGGAAAGAAAACCTCCTGCGGATGCGACAAAAAGACGTCGAAGAGCGACTTTGCCGACTTCTCCCGCAGACACGGTTGCAGCGTGTGTGCGGATAGGAAGGACTGCGACATGACATTCTGTAAATACGAAAAGGAGCTGATTACATGACATACAAAGAAGCAAAAGACATTCTCTGCGTCGCCGCTGCAGAAGTTGAATGGAACTGCCCGCTGGACTATACGGAAGCGTTCAAGAAAGCGGAAGAGGCGCTGTACAAGCAGATTCCGAAGATGCCGCTTGACATTCGGGCGTACCCAAATGGAGCAAAGTTTGCCGACTGCCCAGTGTGTGGACAGGTCGTTGTCGCATGGGCTCCGTACTGCGATCAATGCGGACAGGCGATTGATTGGAGCGATGACAATGGAGAAACTTAAACATTGCCCATTCTGCGGCGGTAGCCCGTACATCAGGGAGATTGTTTTTTGTGATCTGCCCGCCGCAGTAGCAGCCGATGACGGATTGATTGAGCACATCAAAAAATATCGAGTGATTTGCGACAACAACCTCTGTTTTTCTCATCAGCAAACACGGCTTTTCTCTACGCCGGAAAAAGCAATCGAAGCATGGAACAGGAGGTTTGACAATGGCTGAATACACGACGATTAAAACAGCGCGGACGATCATCTGCGAATTATGCAACGAGCTCTACCCAGACGATCCTTGTGAACCGGCAGACTGTGACTGGCTGCGGATGCTCGAAGAGGACGCGCTTTCGTGCGACAACTGCAAATGGCTCGGCAAGCGTCACCAGAAGTGCTCCTGCTGCCGGAGAAATCACGGCATTAAAGATAACTATGAGGAGAAAACGCCATGACACACAAAGACTTTTCAACGATTCAGCGCATGTTAGGCTTCATCGAGGGCGCTATATTTGACCTCGACAAAAGCGTAAGCTGCGGCATTCTCGACGCTATTGAAGTTATCGACGCAATTCTTGAAAAAGAAGTGCGAACGGACGGAGGGGCTGACAATGGAGGAGCTTAAACCTTGCCCGTTCTGCGGCGGTAAAGCACGGCTGCTTGTAAATGACGGCGTGAGAGTAATTTGCTCTAAATGCTATGTAGGCACAATGATTATGACGGACGGCATGTGGCAAGAAAGCAACGCCGTAGAAACGGTGGTTGCTGCATGGAATAGGAGGATAGACAATGGCTGAATACATAGAACGCGAAGCGGCGATGACAACGCCGGTTTTGCCCAAAGAATACCGCAAATATCAGACGGACAACCTTGATGACGCTTATGAACAAGGCTGGATGGATGCACTCGACAATTTGAAAAACGCGCCCGCCGTCTCCGTCCCGCAATGGATCAGCGTCAAGGACAGACTGCCGGAGAACAAAACCCGGAATATCGTCCTACGGTATGATCATGTTACAAAAACGCATTTTGTTGATATTTTGTGGTTTTGCGGGAATGGCTGGTTTTGCAATCCGCTTGGTTCGGGCGCAGAAGACAAAAGCATTTCTTGCTGGATGCCACTTCCCGAACCGCCGAAAGGAGATGCGGATAATGGATGAATACATTTCACGGCACGAAGCAATAAGAGCGGTGCAGCTTTCTTACGGCAACTATGAAGCGACACGAAAAGCAATCTTTGAACTACCCGCCGCCGACGTTGCGCCGGTACGACACGGAAAATGGATGCCATTTCACGCAGAGTTTGCAGGAGATATTCAGTACTGCTCTGTTTGCGAAATCGGCTTTTCTGACCGAACGGCCTACTGTCCGCACTGCGGTGCGGTTATGGACGGATGGAGAAAGGAGGCCGCAGAAAATGAGTGATATCCACCAGACCATCAAGGCGGGAGCAGAAAGCATCTGCCCAAACTGCGATCATTACCCCGTTTGTCGAGCGGTTGATAATCAACCTTGTGCAGAGTGCAACCAGTATGCGCCAGTTGCACAGTACGGGAAATGGGTGTCGCTTGTCGTAAAACGGGAAGATTGGAAGGGCGTTTTGCATGATTTCTATCAGCCATATAGTTGTTCCATCTGCCAGAACCCCAACACGTTTATGGGCGAGAGCGCGTTCTGTCCCCATTGCGGCGCACGAATGGACGGAGGCGACAGCGATGCGGCTGATTGATCTGGATGCACTGGGCGTTGGTCTATGCAGCAGGGATGTATTGCCAGCGGACTACTGCGCCGGGTGGAACGGGCTGATAAGGTTATTAGAAAAAGCCCCCACAGTGGACGCTGTGCCGGTGGTGCATGGGCGGTGGACAATGAGCAGCGATAGACCCGACACGATAATCTGCTCCTGCTGTGACAGCGCCTTTGATGTTTGGAAAGCGGACATAAAACGGCATCACTACTGTCCAAACTGCGGCGCTCGAATGGACGGTGCGGAATGAACGACTGCGAATCCTGCAGCCACTACCCTCCGAGCGCTTCGGACGGAAAGCCATGCTGCTTCTGCGAAACGACAGACCCGCTGCTGAATTGCTATCAGAGAAAGGATGACGAACCGGATGAAGAAAATAACGTTTGAATTGCCGGATAACACCGTAGGGCGACCCTTTCGCTCCTGCTTAACCACGAAGACCGTTACACGCTTGTCGCAGAATGCATTGGCACGTCCCATCTGCGGAGCGGGACTGTGGTTCAAATCGAAGAAAATGAAGGAGGCGGCAGCGATGCATAAACCCTGCTACGGCAAATGCCCCCGCTGTGTGTGGCGGTGGAATGGGGGGTGCAGTGAATGGCAAGGCTGATTGATGCAAAAGCCGAAGAATCGCAGGTCAAGACCACATTCAAATACAATCCGGTCATTATGGGGCAGTTCTTACGTTGGATAAGGATGCAGGACACAGTTGCCGCCGTCCCCGTCTCGGAACTTCTCGTCCTCCGCGACAACCTGTACGAAGATAATCTTATCACAATGCGAGGACTGCGCGATCTCAATATGCTTATCGCCAAATACGAAGGAGGAAAAGACCGTGGCACGAATAATTGACGCAGATTCGTTTCTCGTAACCTTACAAAAGACCGACCGCGACGTTTGCCCGACGCAAGAGGTATGGGGGTATTCCTATCCGCTCCTTGCTGATTTGATCGAAGACGCGCCTACCATAGAGCGCTGCCCCACCCGCAGCCAGTTTAAGCGCATGGCGGTGCAGCTTGGGTATGAAAAGGTGATCCATTGCCGTGAGTGCGGGCATTACGCCCCGGACATTGAGTTTTGCGAAATCCATTCGCATTTTATTACGCGTGACGGTGAGTTCTGTTACCCCAGCGAAAGTAGAGAATGGAAGATGTTCAGACCGGATTATTTCTGCGGTGACGGAGAAAGGAAAAACGATGCAGATGAACCGGTGGGAACATGACCTGAAAGCGGAAGCCATGCTGGAACTCTGCCTTCGGTGCGAAGGATGCTCTGAACCGTCGAGCTGCGTGAAGCTGGCCGAGTGGATCGTCAAGAAAAAGGAGGAGATACGCCGTGAGCAGTAAATCCAAACGCAAGCAGAAAGATGTCTCCATGCACAAGGCCGTGTCCATCGCCATGACAATCTTCGTCTGGGCGTGGATGTCCTGTTTTAATCCCACGCAGGAGGACGTGAATCGCATGTCGGACGAGGTTCGCAACATCCGCGAGAGCGTCAATAGTAAGAACCTCAACATCTGGGAAGTCAAAGACGCCATAAAGGACGAGTTCGGGTGGGAGATTTGACAAACTGCCTGAACTGCGGAGCGCCGATCACCGGGAGCGTGTGCGAGTATTGCGGGACAAGGTACGGGGTTACGGTTTCCGTTCCTGTATCGTCTCCTCCGGTGATATGTGAGACGTTAACGATCTACACTATAGACGGCGAGATATATCAAATCGAACGGTATGGAGATCTTTAACTGTGAACGATGAAAAGTATGTGTTCATTACTGACTGCGCAGAGAAGAAGCGAACGGCGCGTGGCATACATAATAAGCGCACCCATGCCGGAAAGGGCGGGAAAGTCATCTTCCCGTCCGACTATCTCACAAGAAAGGAACGTGAAGCCATGAACGGCGAAGTAAAAACATACGCGCTCAATCGCCCCATGCGGTGGAAAGAATTTAAGTTGATCCCGGACGATGTGCGCCGGGAGTACATAACGAACCTACAGAAACGTTTTGATGTGCAGCAGAAAGACCTTGCCGCCATGCTCGGTGTTTCCGTTCAGACGGTGGGCTTGGAGACTAAGAGGCTCGGCATCAAGTTTCCGCACCGTGGAGGATGGGCGAATGCCAACAACGGCGGATTCCGTGCCTTTTGCGCCGAAGAGCCGAAAGCCGACCCCGTAGAAGCGCCGACGGAAACAAAACCGTCCGAGCCGGAAGACGAAGAACCGCCGGAGGAGGTCAAAGCCCCTGACGCTCCGCCGATACAGAATAGGGGGGGCGCTCCCAAGAGTGGAATCCTCTGTTTCGAGAATACCACGACCACAGATGCGCTGAACCTTGTATTCTCCGTTCTCGGCTCCGTGAGCATAGCGAGATTGAGCGTTTCGTGGGAGGCATGAAAAGATGCGCATAAAATCCGAAAATGCGGCACAGAGCGTTTAACATTGAATGACGAGGTGATAAAGTGAACGAACTATGGAAAATGAAATGCAAGGCCGACCTGTTCAACCTCCGGAAAAACGAGGCGGCGATCCTATCCATACCGGAGGAAATCAACATGGAGCGCGAACGTATGACATCCATCAAGAGCGCAGCCACGGGAACGGCTCCGGTGCAGGGCGGCGGCACGTCGTACGAGGAGAGGATGAACAACAGCATTTGTATGATTGATCTTCTCTCCGACAATCTCCGCTTTGCAGAATCGGAGGTGCGGCTGACGAAGAAAGCCCTTGCCACGCTGACAGACGAGGAACGGCGAATTCTTGAAGTGCTGTACATCGACCGGCAGAGAGATGGAGTTGACCGGCTGAGTAATGAGCTTGGCTGTGACGAGAGGACGGTATGGCGCAAGGCGACAAGAGCGCTTGAAGGGTACAACACCGCACGGCACGGAGGGCGGTAAATTGTCAGTATTCTGTCAGTGACTTTCCGAAAAATCCGTGATATAATAATACCATCCAAAGCCACGCAGAGACGCCGGACGATCACCGAGCGCCAAAGCGTGGCTTTTTGTTTTGGGCGACGCCGAAAGGCGGGAAAGCCGTACGCAGCGGAGGTGGCGGCGGAGATGGAGAAGATTATGGATGTAAAAAATATCCCCATCGGGGAAATCGTTCCGTATGCGGGAAACGCGAAGAAGCACGATAAACGGCAGATCGACAATGTGGCGGAGAGCATCCGGCAGTACGGATTTGTTCAGCCGGTCGTGATCGACCGCGACGGCGTGATCGTCATCGGACATTGCCGTGTTCTGGCGGCAAAGAAGCTTGGCATGGAAGCCGTGCCGTGCGTCTGCGTGGACGATCTCACGCCGGAACAGGTCAACGCCCTACGCCTCGTGGACAATAAGACCAACGAGAGCGATTGGGATATGGACTTGCTCTCGATGGAGCTGCCGGAGCTGGATTTGTCCGCGTTTGATTTTGACTGGTGGATTGAGACCGATGCAGATTACGGGACGGAATTCAGCCTCCCCGACGGCGATAAACCGGAAATATGTCAAATGACATTCACCCTCCACGAGCGGCAAAAGGAATTGATCGAATATGCAATAAGCCGCGTTGAGGATGACGTGACGGAAACATTTGGAAACACAAACAAAAACGGCAATGCGTTGTATGAGGTGATTCGTCAATGGGCGAGGCAAAGGAAATAAATGTTCGCGTCATTCCGGGAAAGGTTGCGATCCCGTTTATCAAAAACACCATTACAGCGGCAAGGTAGTCAACAATAGCAGCCTCCATTTCGGTGTTTTCATGAACGGCGTTTTGCACGGCGTCATGTCGTTCGGGCCGTCCCTCGATAAATCGAAGATGCAGAGCATGGTATCCGGAACGGGCTGGAATGAATTTCTGGAATTGAACCGCATGGCGTTTGACGATACGTTGCCGCGCAACAGCGAATCCCGTGCAATTTCCGTTGCCATGCGCCTGATACGGAAAAATGCCCCGCAGATCAAATGGGTGGTATCGTTTGCCGACGGGTGCAGTTGCGGCGACGGAACGATCTACCGCGCCTCCGGATTTGTGTTGACGGCGATCAAACCGAACGGAAACCTCGTGCAGCTGCCGACGGGCGAGAAAATCCATAAAATGACATTGGAAAGCAACCCGACGGCACCCCGGAAGGAATTGGGCGGAAAGAGCTATTACGACATTACGGGGGGGCATTTTGATTTTAAGCGGTATGTTGATGCCGTCGGAGGGAAGGTCCTGCCCGGTTACCAACTGCGATATGTTTACTTTATTGATCCCAAGGCGCGGGAAAACCTCACCGTTCCCATTATTCCATTTTCAAAAATTGATGAGATCGGCGCCGGAATGTACAAGGGCGAAAAGGTAACAATGGCAGACCGGCATATAGATAAATAATACAGGCGGTGGTAGTTCAACGGCAGAACGGCTGTCTTCCCGACAGCAAACGGCGGTTCGACCCCGACCCCACCGCTCCAACAATCACTAACCGAAAAACACCAACCAACAAGGCTTTGGATATGCTTCAGAAACGGGCGTGTGAATTATATGGAAGTAATCACGTTACAATGCGACAAGACATTTGCTTAACGGCAGGATGAAAGAAGCGCAAAAAGACCTTAAATGGTGGGAAGATAGAAACATAGACGCGGCGACAAAGAAATCGCCGTGGTACAAGTACAAAAAATAACAACATTGCCGCGTTATGCGGCTTTTTCATTTTCAAGGGAGGGAGGGTATGCCACGAAAAGGGAATACAAAAAACCTTGTTCCGATGAACAAAAGAACAAAGGAAGAACAAAGGGAAATCGCCCAAAAGGGCGGCATAGCCTCTGTGGAAGTTCGCAGGGCTAATAAGAGCCTTGCGTCTCTCGCAAAGTCGATAGCACAGCAGCCTGCGCCGGAAAAGCTCAAAAACCAGATCGCCCGCGCCGGTCTTGCCATTGACGATGATGATATGACGTGCAATGCGGCTATTGTAGCAGGCGTATACGGCAAGGCGATAAGCGGCGATGACAGGGCAGTTGACCGGTGGGAAAACTGGACAAACGACGCTGCGGCAGAGGATAAGCCGTGCAGGATACCCGCTGACCTTATCGGAAAAGCGTTTGTTGACATCAACCGGCAGATCGAGCCGAACAAAGACTATATCTTCGAGGGCGGGCGCGGCGGTCTGAAATCGACGTATATATCAGAAAAGATCACGGAGCTTTTGAAAAACAACCCCATGATGCACGCCTGTGTTGTGCGAAAACAGACGAACACGTTAAAGGACAGCGTGTTTTCTCAAATCCAATGGGCAATAAACGAGATGGGGCTTTCTAACGAGTTTGATTTCAAAACCCACCCGCCGGAGATCACGCTAAAGAAGACCGGGCAAAAGATATATTTTCGCGGTTGCGACGATCCGGTAAAGCTGAAATCCATAAAGCCGCCGTTTGGGTATATAGGGATTCTCTGGATAGAAGAACGCGACCAGCTCGCCGGTGCTGCGGAAGAACGAAGCGTTAAGCAATCGGTACTCCGCGGCGGCGTTGATTCCTATTTCTTCGGATCGTACAACCCGCCAAAGAGCCGCGCAAACTGGGTGAATCAGCAGCTTTTAGAACCGGACAAAAACCGCATTGTCCATCGCTCTACCTATATGGACGCTCCCGCCGAATGGCTCGGAACGATGTTTCTCAACGACGCTGAACATCTGAAAGAGGTTAATCCGGCGGCATACGAGCACGAATATCTCGGCATCCCGAACGGCGACGGCGGCAACGTTTTTGATAACATAGAGGCAAGACGGATAACGGACGAGGAGATAAAACACTTCGACCGGATATACCAAGGTGTGGACTGGGGATATTACCCAGACATTTTTGCCTTTGTGCGCGTTCACTATGATGTGGCGCATGAGACGATATATTTTATCGATGAGCACTGCAACAACAAAACGAGTAACGAGGCAAATGCTGAGTGGATAAAGAGCCGCGGATATGATGATTTCCCCGTGACTTGCGACAGCGCGGAGGCGAAGAGCGTTGCAGACTTCCGGGCGAGCGGTGTAAACGCTTTTTCGGCAATCAAAGGGCCGGGAAGCGTCGAGTACGGAATGAAGTGGTTGCAGAACCGGAAATTTGTCATTGACCCGGAGAGGACGCCGACGGTTTACCGGGAGTTTGTAAATTACGAATTTGACCGAGACCGGGAAGGCAACGTGATAAGCGGATACCCCGACAAGGACAACCACACGATTGACAGCACGCGCTATGCGCTCGAAAAAGTTTTCAGATTGTACGGAGTGAAGGCATGAACATTTACGAGGTTTTACGGGCGCGGGGATATACCACCGTGCCGGAAGAGTTTTACACTTACATTGAGAATTGGAAGAGCTGGTACGACGGATATGTTAAACAGTTCCACCGTTACCGCATCTGGAACGGCATGAAATACGTCCCATGCCGCTTGTACTCTCTCGGCATGGCGAAAAAGGTCTGCGAGGATTGGGCGAACCTTTTGCTCAATTAAAAGTGCAAGATAACGCTTGAGGGGAAGCCAGAGCAGGAGTTCATCGATTCTGTTTTTGAGCGGAACAACTTTACCGTCAAGTCGAACGAGATGCAGGAGATCAAGGCGGCTCGCGGCACGGTTGCGTATGTGCCGACGGTCGTTAATGCGTCTGTTGATGAGCAGACGGGCAAGGTGAACGGCAGCAGCGGGGAAATCCGCATCGATTATGTCCCGGCTGACCTTATCCTTCCCCTTACATGGGAGAACGGCATCGCAACCGAATGCGCGTTTGGATCGCACAAGGCGGTCAAGAAAGAATCATACCTTTACATCTGCATCCACAAGCGGACGGACAAGGGCACATATGACATCGAAAACCTTTTGTATCGTGACACAAAGGGCAGCCTGTCGGAGGTGAAACTTGCCGATGTTCCGGGGTTTGAAAACGTCGCCCCTGTCGTGCATACACCGTTCACGCAGCGGATGTTCGTTATTGACCGGCTGAACATCGTCAACAACGTTGACGCAACCCTGCCGATGGGCATTTCGGTGTTTGCAAATGCCATAGATCAGCTAAAGGGTGTTGATCTAACATACGACAGCTATGTGAACGAGTTCCAGCTTGGCAAGAAGCGCGTCATGCTCAAACCGCAGGCAACAAAGAATTTCCACACGGGCGAGCCGCTGTTCGATACTAACGATGTGGTTTTCTATGTTCTCCCGGAAGATGGGAAAGACGGCGACATTGTAAAAGAGATCAATATGTCCCTCCGAACGGCAGAACACAATGCCGGTATTCAGGATATGCTGAATTTGCTTTCGAGCAAATGCGGCTTTGGCGAAAACCATTACAAATACGATAATGGCAATGTCAGCACAGCGACGCAGATAATCAGCGAGAACAGCGAGATGTTCCGAACGATCAAAAAGCACGAGATCATCCTTGAGGGCGTTCTCATTGAGCTGTGCCGGATACTCCTCCGTATGGGCAATGTGTATATGAACGCTGGACTGAAAGAGGACGTTGAGATCACAGTTGACTTCGATGATTCCATCATCGAGGACAAGGAGACGGATTTTAACCGCGATTCCCGTATGGTACAAATGGGCATTATGAACCATTGGGAGTTCCGCGCTAAGTGGATGAACGAGGACGAGGCGACGGCAAAAGCCGCCCTGCCGCAGATGGAGAGCCTTGTATCGGGCGATGAGTAATGTCAAAATATCCAATCACGCCGGAGTTTATGTACTCCCTGCCCCTGCCGCTTATGCGTCTCTATCAGCGCTTAGAGGAGCAAATCCTTGAGGATATATGCTCCCGCGTAGCCATGACCGGCGAAATGACGGAGACGGCGATAGAGCATATACGGTCTTTGCAGCGGCGTGGGTATGATTATAAGAAAATCAACGAGTATATAAGAAAAGCCCTAAAGCTCACGCAGAGCGAGTTTGACACAGTATGGAACAAAGCCGTTCAACGCAATCAGCAGTATTTTGATACGCTGATCGACGACAACCTTATTCTCGGCGAAAACAATTTCAATGCCGACCTGTTCATGCAGGAAATCAATGCCATTGAAATGCAGACGCTTGGAGAGCTGACGAACATTACCCGCAGCATGGGCTTTGCGTACAGAGCGCCGGACGGCACGGTAAAGGTCGATGATATAGGCCGGATGTACCAGCGCGTCCTTGACGATGCTTTGATGCGCGTAGAGAGCGGGCAGAGCTATAACGTGGCGATCCGTGACGCAACGAAGATGCTGACGGACAGCGGCTTGCAATATGTTGATTATGAAAGTGGCTGGCACAACCGCGTTGACGTTGCCGCCCGCAGAGCCGTTATGACGGGCGTTACCCAACTCTCTCGGCAATACACCGAGCAGACTGCGACGTTGCTTGACACGCCATACAGAGAGGTTACGGCGCACCGCGGGGCGCGAGATGGAGATGGCAAAACGCCGTGGGCGAGCCACAAGAAATGGCAGGGGCGCGTTTATTCCGTCCGCACCGGCGACTATTTACCCGTCTATATATGAGGTCTGCGGACTTGACGAGGTGGACGGCTTGTGCGGCGCTAACTGCCGCCATATGTACCACATTTGGATCGAGGGCGTTTCCGAGCGGACATATACCGATGAGGAATTGGAGAACATTGATCCGCCGCCTTTTGAGTTTGAGGGCAAGCAGTACACCTTTTACGAGGCGACACAAAAGCAAAGACAGGTCGAGGCGTCGCTACGTAAAGTTAAACGCGAGCTGATAGCCGCCAAAGGGCGTGGAGATGACGAGGAGTATACCACCAAGTCAGTGCGGTATCGTCGTCTCAACGAGGAATATGAGGCGTTCAGCAAGGCGGCGGGACTACGGCCACAATACGAGCGAGGGAACATTGCGGAGTTTGGCGCGGATGCAGCCAGAGAGACAAATCGTGCATACCGAGAGCTTGTCAAAAGGGCTGACGGGATGTATGATACAGGGAGCGAGAACGGAAACGTTGATGCGTATCTCCGCGATCTTCCTATCCGGCGCAGGATTCAAAATGAGTACTCGCACGAGATGAACGTCGGGCGGCAGAATGGGCATTATGTCGGAACGAACGAGTACAATATGTATGTCCAGAAGCAGCAGAGGCAAGGGCTGTATGGCCCGAGTGTTGTTACTGTAACGCCGGATGAATTGAAAGAGCTTTTCAATCAGTATTCGAGCACTGGAATCATCATGCGGGATGAAAAAACAGGCAGATGGAAAGAATCGGAATTGATTACGGTCAATGATAAGATTATCGGGCAAACAGTAGATTTGCAAACCGGAGAAAAAATTGACACGCCTTGCTTTACGATTCATTACAGCCGCAAAAAGGGCTGGCATATTGTTCCCGCTTATTCTGACAACAAGGGGAGAAAAGATTGTTATGTACAGCATCAATGAGCTGTTTTCATACAACTGCAAAGATGTTTTGGTAGAAACAAAAACCGGGCACAAATACAAAGGCCGCTGTCATGTATACTGTGAGTTTGGCGAGGATGAGGACACGCCGGAAGAGTATATCACTATCAATGGCGGGCTATGTATTGACGTAGCTGACATCTTCAAAATTACAGAGAATTAAGCATCGTGTAAACACACGGTGCTTTTTCTATGCCTATTCTTCAAAAGCATAACAGAGAGCGCCGCCTGACCTTGTGGCGGGTACAGAAATAACGGTCTTGCTTTGGCAGAGGTTTCCTTCCTTTCCCTCTGTCTTGCCCCTGCGGAGGGGGATACAAAAACCGCGTCGCTACTGCTCAACAGCGGCCATGCATTTATAAACATTCAAGGAGTTTGTCCCATTCGGGACGGGCTCCTTTTTTGTTTTGCCGACGGGCATAAACGGAATACGCCGACGGGCGG
>CYGL01000589.1_pt1 | contig 13401 bp, 11 predicted proteins | sample 485531 | NCBI WGS metagenome assembly CYGL01 (sample SAMEA3497897, study PRJEB9818) | human gut metagenome | reverse complement strand
ACAACATCAAGCGCCTGGAAGAACTCTATGGCATCACCCAGGCTTTCTACGATAACCAGATGACCCTGGAGGTGGATGTGAAGCGTGTGAAACTCAACATCGAGAATCTCACCGTGCAGCGCGACAACGCCATTGCCATGCTCGACCAGCAATATACCATGCTCAAGTATGTGATAGATTATCCTGCAGAAAAGCAAATCAAGGTAAGTGATGTGAATCCGGGAGAGATAGAAACGGTGAATGCCAACGGATTGAACACCAATCTCTACGAACTCCAGCTCCTGGAAAAGAAAAGGAACTTGCCCAGAAGCAGACCAAACTTGCCAAGGATGGCTACCTGCCATCGGTGAGTCTTACGGGTAGCCTGATGTATTCTGCCTTTACCGATAAGATTGAACATTGGATTCATTCGGGCGAATCAAACCACTGGTATGGTTCCAACGGCATCGGCATCCAGCTGAGAGTGCCTGTCTTCGATGGCTTTGAGAAGCGTTCGAAAATCAGACGTGCCAAAGTGGAGGAGGAGAATGCCCGCATCGGATACGAGGATGCCTTGAAAGGCATGCAGGCAAACTATATGAACGCCGTGAGCGAGGTGAACAACAGTCAGCGCAACTACAAGAAGCAGTTTGACAACTACGCCCTGGCGCAGGATGTATATAGTGTAACAGCCGACCAGTATAAAGAGGGTGTAGGAACGATGACCGCCGTTCTCCAGGATGAGATGCGCATGAGCGAGGCAATGAACAATTATCTCACCGCCTATTATAAATATAAGGTGGCGAATCTCTCACTCCTGAAACTCACCGGACAATTAGATCAGGTAAAATAGCAAAGGAATCATTAAGAAATAATCAATCAGAATATAACAATGGAACAGAACGAAAACAACAAGATAGAAACCGCTCGTGAGGAAAATGCTGCAACCACTCAGACTTCTCACGAAGATAATGCAGCAACTCAGTCTTCTCACGAGGAAATGCAGAAGAAATTGAAGAAGCAGCGCATCCGCCAGATCATCGCCAGCCTTATCGGCGTAGCCATTCTCGCCTTCGGCCTCTGGAAGATAGTCTGCCTTTTCCTGGATTATAATGCCAACGAGACCAGCAACGATGCCCAGATAGAACAGTATATCTCTCCTGTCAACCTGCGTGCATCGGGCTATGTAGCCAAGGTTTGCTTCAAGGAGCACGAGGAGGTGCACAAGGGTGATACGCTCCTGGTTCTTGATGACCGTGAGTATCGCATCCGACTGATGGAGGCTGAGGCTGCTTTGAAGGATGCCAAGGCGGGTGCCAACGTGATTGATGCTACCCAGCAGACCACCCAGACTTCGGCTTCCGTCTATTCGGCATCTATCGATGAGATAGAGGTGCGCCTTGCCAAACTTGCCAAAGACTGCGAGCGCTATCGCAACCTGGTAGAGAAGAAGGCGGCTACTCCTATCCAGCTGGAGCAGCTGGAAGTGGAATATGCGGCTACCAAGAAGAAACTGGAGTCGGTAAAGCGACAGCAGGCTGCTGCCTATAAGGGCGTGAACGAGGTGGTTACCCGCAAGCAGAACGTGGCTGCTGCCATCCAGCGGGCCGAGGCTGCGGTGGAGATGGCGAAGCTGAACCTCTCTTATTGCGTGGTTGTTGCACCATGCGATGGCAAGTTGGGTCGCCGCACCCTGGAAGAGGGACAGATGGTAAGCGCCGGAACCACCATCACCTATATCCTTCCTAATGCCCAAAAGTGGGTCATCGCCAACTATAAGGAAACTCAGGTAGAGAATCTCTATGTAGGTCAGAAGGTCCGCATGACGGTGGATGCCATCAGCAACAAGGAGTTTGAGGGCACCGTTACCGCTATCTCCGGAGCTACCGGTTCCAAGTATTCTCTTGTTCCTACCGATAACTCAGCCGGCAACTTCGTGAAGATCCAGCAGCGTGTGCCTGTAAGAATCGACTTCACTAACCTCAGTAAGGAAGACAATGCCCGCTTGGCAGCAGGTATGATGGTGATTGTGAAGGCTGAGAGAAATAAAAAGTAGCTAGAAGGAAATGAAGTAATATATGGAAGAAGAATATAAGAATTATCCGTTCTATGACTGGGTGCCGAAACCGCTTGGCATCATCTTCATGATCATCCTCTTCGTGCCGATGATTACGATGAGTGGTGTCTATTCCGCCAACAGCGGAGAGATGATGAGCGGACTGGGCATCCAGTCGGAATACATCGCCTTTGCGGGCTTCTGCACGTCGATAGGAATGGCGGCTTTCTCGCCGTTCTTCTACGAACTGGTGTGCATCCGGAGAGAGAAGATGATGTGTATCGTGGGATTCTCCATTCTCTTTTTGCTCAGTTTCGTCTGCGCCCAGACCGATTCGCTGTTCATCCTCGGACTGTGCAGTCTGCTGATGGGCTTTGTTCGCCAGACGCTTCTGATGGCGCATCTCTTTGTACTCATCCGGTATGGTTTCGGCATTGAGGCAACCAAGAATATCACGCCGGGTTGCGAGCCTACCACTGAGGAGGCTTGGGATGCGGTGGATTCAGAAAAAATGGTTTCCCAGCCGGTCATCTATCTTTTCTTCATGATCATCGGACAGTTGGGCACCTGGCTCACGGCTTGGCTTGCTTATGCTTACGAGTGGCAGTATGTGTATCATTTCATGATGGCATTCATGCTGGCGGGCATCATCATCGTGTTCTTCACCATGCCTTATCATAAGTATCCGATGCCGAAGTTCCCGATTACGATGTCGAAGTTTGGCAATGTCACGGTGTTCTGCATCATGCTCTGCTCGTTTGCCTATGTGATGGTGTTCGGCAAGACGCTGGATTGGTTTGATGATTCTTCCATCCGTTACTCTACGGTGGTATGTCTCATCTTCACCGCCCTGTTCATCTATCTGGAGAAGACCCGCCGTTCACCTTATTTTATCATGGAGGTGTTCCAGCTCAGGGTTATCAATTACGGCATCATGCTGTTCTTCCTCCTGATGGTCTGCAACTCCAGTGCGATGTTTGTGAATGTATTCACCAATGTGGGAATGAAGATAGACAACTGGCAGAATGCCACCCTGGGCAACTGGGTGATGGTGGGATATACCGTGGGCTTGATTTTCGCAGTCATCGCCAGAGCCAAGAATGTTCATCTGAAGTGGATGTACTGTCTGGGCTTCCTCTTTATCGGAGGCTACGCCTCTTATGTACTTCGAGGTACAGAACGACGGCATGTATGAGCGCATAAAATGGCCTATCATCATCCGTTCTACGGGAATGATGCTGCTCTATTCGCTCATCTCCACGATAGCCAATCAGCGCATGCCTTACCGCTTCATGTCCACCTGGGTCTGCATCATGCTCACCGTCCGTATGGTCATCGCCCCTTGCATTGGTTCGGCGCTCTATACCAATGTGCTCCAGCATCGCCAGCAGTATTACGTCACCCGCTTTGCACAGGATTACGACCGTACCAGCTTGGAGACGGCAAAGACCTATGACCAGACGGTAAGAGGTATGCAGTATCAAGGCAAGACGGAGACCGAGGCGCAGAACATGGCTGCCATGAGTGTGAAGGGAAAGGTACAGGTTCAGGCTACGCTGGTATCCATCAAGGAGATGGCAGGCTGGACCTTCTATGGCTGTCTGGTATGTGCCGGCTTGATGCTCGTGATACCTTGGCGCAAGCGCAACATCAAGGAGCTGACCCGTGAGTATCTGCTGAAGAATGTAAATGTGAAAAACCTGGGAAGAAGATAAAGGCAAGAAAGCAGATTCTTCCGGAAGCTGCAGGATTCTGCTAAAATATCATAAATAATCAAGGCAATCATCAGAGGAGATTGATATTTTTGTTATCTTCGCAGTTCAAGCAATTTGAAAAAATGGAGATAACAGACAATATAATCATATATGAGGCAAATGAATTTCCTCATTTTCTAATGCAACCTTTCTATTCCGACTATGTGGGAATAGTGATTTGCCATCAAGGGATGTTCCGTTTCTGTGTAGATGGAACATCCTTTGTTGCGTCTATGGGAGAGACCGTTTTTCTCTCTCCCGGAATCCTGTTTCATGTATCGGAAGTCTCTGCAGACTTCCGATACACGTTGCTTTTTTATCGTGTGGAACAGATTCTCCACATGCTGGGAAATACCGTAGTCAGCATGCGACTATATTCTACGCTCTATCCCCAGTCGTGCACGGTGGCTCATACGGAATATGAGGAGATGCTGACCTCTTATGCCCGGATGCTTTTGGATTTAGAACAGAAGGAGAAGCATGACACTTACAGTTTGCATGAGCAGAAGTTGCTTCTGATGGCGGTAACCTATCGTCTTTGCAGCATTTTTTCTGCTTCGTTCCAGAAGGAAGGTAAGGAGATGCGACGTAAGATAGAGATTTTCGAGATGTTGGTGAAGCTGATAGAGGAGAACTTCATGCGTGAGCGTACGGTAGCTTTTTATGCCGACCAGCTTTGTCTCACTCCGAAGTATCTTTCGGTGATAGTGAAGTCGGTATGTGGCAAGACGGTTCAGCAGTTGATTTTCAAGGCGATCATCCGTCGTAGCATTTATCTGATGAAGAATACGAACATGACGATTCAGCAGATAGCCAGTGATCTCAGCTTCCCTAATGCCTCATCCTTCGGCACCTTCTTTAAAAAGCATACCGGTTTGTCGCCAAAGAATTACCGCATGGGGGCGGAGTAGGCACTGTTAATAATCGCAATTATCAGTGTTAAAAACCAAAGATTCAGCTCGTTCATATACATACACAGAACTTATATCCAACAATTCATCACCCACCAGCTGATATGCGCTTGCATAACAGGCGTTGGGCGAGCGCATAACAGCTGATATGCAAGCGCACAACAGCTGTTGTGCGGCTGAAAGTATAGGCTTCTCTGGCTTATTGCATTAATTCTTCCGGCAACAAGTAAAGGTTACTCCGAAGACTTTTTACGTAAAACCGATGCAACAATGATAGTACTTACAAGCAACAACGATAGTACTTACAAGGCGCAAAGACGTTACTGAGAGGTCGCCATGATAGTACTGACGAGGCGTAAAGCGGCTTGTATCGCTTATTGCCTCACTATGGCACAACATTGCCCTTTACCAGGGCAATAATCTGCCATTGCCAGGCACAAAACGATATGTCGGGAGCTTTTTTTATAAAAGCACCACTCTGCTTTTTACTCTTCACTCTTCACCAAATCGGCTGAAACCCCGATAAACACTGGGGTTGCGAGAGGTGAAGAGTTACGTACCACTCTTCACCACTCTTCACCACTCTTCACCTTCGGATTGCGCACGGAATTGAATCGGAAGCTCGCCCTGTTCGGTTGGGGGCTGAAACCACTTTTTTATGTCCCACAGATTTCACAGATTTACACAGATTTTCCGTAAGCGGCTCCAGGTGAAGAGAGGTGAAGAGTGGTGAAGAGTGGCGTGCACCTCTTCACCCGTGCAAGTTACTTAGCTACAGATATTTATGCCATTCTGGTGAAGAGTGAAGAGTGTTTTTGAAAGTGGCTTACTAAAACAAAAGAAGCCGCTGAAAATCAGCAACTTCTCTAATGGTAGGGTGGAGCTGGAGGGAATCGAACCCTCGTCCGCACAAGGAAACCATACGCTTTCTACATGCTTATTCCAGCCTTCAATTTTCGAGGTATGACAAGACCTGGACCACCAATCATACCCTTATCCTCTAAAATTTCATCCATGCAACGAGGCGTACATGAACTATTTCCGATTTGCCTGCACCGCTTGATCAACAAGATTCGGAACTACATCCGTTGAGCGATGTCCCGTTCCAGCACCTTGTGCCGGAATAAAGCTAATCTACTGTACTTCGATTAAGCAGCGAGAGCGTAGTTATTTTCGCCAATTAATTTTTTGTTCACTAGGATTTAGGAGGTAGCCAACGAGCCTCCGCATGCTTACGTACCATTTCATCTCGCCGTCAAATCCAGTCAACCCCGAGATTTCTTGATAACTAGAGTGCAAAGATAAAGCGAAATTTTGAAATCACCAAATATTTTCGGAAATTTCTTCGTTATTTCTTTAAAATATCGGAATATAGCCGTTGGGAGACCGCTTTTGTTTAGAATTTTGGAAGAAATGATGGGATTTTCGAAGCTATCTCGTTTTTTTGCAGTAACTTTGTGGGCAAAATAATTAAAAATGATGGCAATGGAGAAAAATGGAAAGATACTGATAGTGGATGACAATGAGGATGTTCTCTTGTCGCTCAATATGCTTTTGAAACCATACGTGGAGGGTATTAGAGTTATCAATACGCCTGAACGAATCATCGGAATGATGGATTCGTTCAGGCCTGATGTCATCATGCTCGATATGAACTTCCGATCGGGATGCCATCAGTGGCGAAGAGGGGTATGAATGGCTGAAGAAGATTCTGGCGCATAACCCTAAGAGCGTGGTGCTGTTTATCACGGCTTACGTGGATACGGAGAAGGCGGTGAGGGCTATCAAGGCGGGAGGCCATCGACTTTATTCCGAAACCATGGGATAGGAATAAACTGCTCGATACGGTGAAGAGTGCCGTGGAATTGAGCAGGGAAAGGAAGCTGGATTCTTCGGATTCGCAGGAAAAGGAATCGGAGCAGAATATGTATCAGAATCTGAATATGAATCAATGTTCTGAGTCCAAGTCTATTGCTTCTTCTGAAGATGTGTTTGCGAGAATGATTGGTGAATGCCCTGCCATGAAGGAACTGAAAGCGCAGATGATGCGTGTGGCGGCTACGGATGCCAACGTATTGATTACTGGAGAGAATGGTACGGGAAAGGATGTGGTGGCGCATGCCTTGCATCTGCTTTCAGACAGGGCAAGAAAGCCGTTTGTGAATATCGACCTGGGGTGTATCCCTGAGAATCTTTTCGAAAGCGAACTTTTCGGATACGAGAAGGGAGCGTTTACGGATGCCAGGAATGCGAAGGAAGGACGAATTGAGACGGCGGATAGCGGTACTCTCTTTCTGGATGAGATTGGAAATCTGAACCTGCCGATGCAGCAGAAACTTCTGACGGTGATTGAGAAGCGGGAGACTCAGCGCATTGGTTCCAATAAGGTGAGCCATGTGGATGTGAGGATTCTGGCGGCTACGAATGTCCCTCTGCGTGAGAAGGTGGGAAAAGGAACATTCCGGCAGGACCTCTTTTATCGGTTGAATACCATTGAACTGCATCTTCCGCCGCTGCATGAACGTGGAGAGGATATCGTTCTGCTGGCAGAATATTTCCTGAAGATTTATTCGGGAAAATATAGTGTGGGTGATGTGGTGCTGGGTGCATCTGCCAAACAGAAACTTCTGAAACATACCTGGCCGGGGAATGTAAGAGAGCTGCAGCATTGCATCGAGAGGGCGATTGTGTTGGGGGATAAGACGGAACTGGCTGCCGAGGATATCAGATTGGAGGATTCTGTGGTGGCATTGGGCTCTTCTTCATCAAGTTCTTCATCAGGTTCCATAAAGGTTGATTCGCTCAATCTTCAGACCTTGGAGCGTGAAGCCATCAAACGTGCCATTTCCTTGAGCAATGGAAATCTTACACAGGCCGCAGAGTTGCTGGGTATTACCCGTTTCGCCCTTTATAGGAAAATCGACAAACTCGGGGTTTAAAGCTTTTGCCCTTACAGGGCGCAGAGGGACAACATCTTAATACCCAGGGTGTTGCCCTGGGCTAGGAGCTTCTGCCCTTTCAGGGCGTGTGGGGAAAACCAAACGCGATGCAGGGCGTGTGGGATTAAACCTTATTTCCCTCTTTAGGGAAAACCACGGTAGGCTTGAAGGTCTTAGCCTCCTCAAAGTCCATCAGGGCATAGGCGATGATGATGACGGTATCACCCACCTGCACTTTGCGGGCTGCAGCACCGTTCAGGCAGATACAACCGCTGCCACGCTCACCCTTGATAATATAGGTCTCCAGGCGCTCACCATTATTGTTATCCACAATCTGCACCTTCTCTCCTGCTATCAGGTTAGCTGCGTCCATCAGATCCTCATCTATCGTGATACTACCCATGTAATTCAGGTTAGCCTCAGTTACTGTCACACAATGGAGCTTACTCTTCAATACTTCAATCTGCATTGTTCTGTTATTACTTTTATCTATTACGGATTAAACTTAATAAAGAAATCTATAGTGGAATTATCCTTTATACTTGATATGGTCGATGAGACGGATAGGAGTCTTGCCGCAATATACGGTGATGCAACCTACCACGTAGGCGCTATCCTCCCATGATGCCACATCCTGCAGGCTGTCGCCATCCACAATCTGGAAATACTCCACCTCCAGACCATCCACGGCATTGATGTCGCTCACTACCTTGTCGTGAGTTTCCTGCACAGTATGATTCTTGGCAAACTCTACGCTCGCCTTCAAAGCCTTGTAGATATTCGGTGCGATGGCACGCTCATCAGCAGAGAGCAATGTATTGCGGCTGCTCTTAGCCAAGCCATCCTCATCACGGATGATAGGACACTCCACAATCTGCACATCACTGTTGATGTACTTCACGAGCTGCTTGATGACAGCAATCTGCTGCCAGTCTTTCTCACCGAAATAAGCACGGGTAGGACGAACGATAAAGAACAGGCGACTAACTACCTGGCATACACCATTGAAGTGGCCCGGACGCTTGGCACCCTCCATCACGGTACTTACCGGAGGGAACTCGAAGTGGCGGGTATCCGGTGTAGGATACATCTCCTCTACAGAAGGAGCAAACACATAGTCAGCGCCACAAGCCTCAAGGAGCTTGCAGTCAGCATCAAGTGTACGTGGATAACGCTCCAGGTCACCCTTGTCATTAAACTGAGTAGGATTCAAGAAAACGGAAACTACCGTAACACCGTTTTCCTTAACACTGCGCTTTACCAGAGAGGCATGACCCTCATGAAGCGCGCCCATAGTTGGCACAAGGCCGATTTCCTTTCCCTCCTTGCGACGATCGAAAAGTTCGTTCTGGAGGTCAACAATCTTATTGATTACTTTCATCTTCTTATCTGTTTTCGGGTGCAAAATAACAACTTTTTTCTCAAATAAGAAAGAAAAAACCTAAAAATATGCGAATTATTGCCGAAATTATTGAATTTCAGAAGAAAAATACGCTTTTTTGGAGTTTTTTTTGTACCTTTGCACCTAATTCGTAAGAATAAAAATTATATTTATGGCAAAGAAAGTATTATTTATCAATCAGGAGATCGACCCATACGTAGCCGAGACCCACATGTCTATCATGGGACGCGAATTACCTCAGAAGATGCAGGAAGCAGGTTTTGAGATTCGCACCTTTATGCCTAAATGGGGCACCATCAATGAGCGTCGCGGCCAGCTGCACGAGGTGATTCGCCTGTCTGGTATGAACCTTATCATCGATGATACAGACCATCCGCTAATCATCAAGGTTGCATCTATACCAACAACACGTCAACAAATCTATTTCATTGATAACGACGATTACTTCACCCGCCGCCAGATGGCAGCCGACGAGCAGGGTGTGGAATATAAAGATAATGGGGAGCGCGCCATCTTCTTCGCACGCGGCGTACTGGAAACCGTGAAGAAGCTTCGCTGGCAGCCAGACGTCATCGTATGTCAGGGCTGGGTAAGCGCTGTGGTTCCTTTCTATATCAAGACGGCATACGCTGAGGAGCCTTCCTTCGCCAACTCAAAGGTGATTATCTCACTCTATACCAACGAGCTGAAGGGCGAACTCGGCACACACTTCAAGCGCTGCGTGGAGTTCCGTGATGCCAAGTCGGAACTGCTCTCTGACTACAAGGAGGACTTCGACTTCATCGAGTTGGGCAAGATGGCCATCGACTACAGCGACGGCGTGATTGAAGGCGAAAGCCTGGCAAACAGAACTCTCTTGGATTATGCCAATGAGAAGAGCAAGCCAACCCTCGCTTATCCTGGCGATGACTTTGCGGATGCCTACAAGACATTCATCAACGAAGTATGCCCTGACGAGGAGTAAACTTCAGAAATTAGACACATTTCAAGGATAATGAAGATTTTAAGACTATTTACAGCGTTATTTATAGCAGCGATGACTATTGCTGCATGTGATGACACCACCGACAACATCGGATCGTCGATCACCAACGACGTTGATAACATCTCTATCAAAGACCAGGTGTTCAACGTCACCTCACGCTCCATCGTTTCCGGCCCGGTTCTGAGCCGAAACAATACGGGTATGATCGGTATGGTGAAGGATCCTGAGACCGGTACCTACGTGGCTGGCGACTATATGACCCAGTTTGGCGTACTGTCATCATTCAGTCTGGACACTTTGGAGTACATCCGCAATGCACACGATGGCAAAATTGAGGCGGACTCATGCTATCTCCTGGTATCATACAAGACTACATACGGTGATACCCTCGCACCGATGAAGGCTACTGTCTACGAGATGAGCAAGCCGATGAGCGAGAATCAGGAGTATTACTCAGACTATGATGCCTTCAAGGACAACTGGGTGAGCGAGAACAACTATAAGTCGAGCACCACCTATAACCTGAACAGCACGACGATGGCTTTCAAGATCTATCTGAACAAGAAATATACGGCAAAGGATGGCAAGACCTACAAGAACTATGGTTCTTACGTGATGAACACCTTCGTGGATCACCCTGAGTACTTCAAGACCAACTGGGATTTCCTCAACAAGGTTTGTCCGGGTTTCTATATCAAGAATGCCGGTGGTATCGGAAACGTAGCCAATATCTGGAATACCGAGTTGCAGTTCTACTACAAGATCCAGAAGACGGTGAAGAACTCTGCGGGCAACGACAGTATCGTAACAGGTCTCGCTTTCAACCGCTTTGACGGTACAGAAGAGGTGTTGCAGCTCAACAAAATTACCAATGACACCAAGACATTGGCTAATCTGGCAAAGGATGAGAGCTGCACCTACCTGAAGTCACCAGCCGGCATCTTCACAGAAGTAACGCTGCCAGTAGAGGATATCATGAAGGGGCATGAGAAGGATACGCTGAATACAGCCACCATCTCTTTCCCAAGAATGAACAATGTAGATAACAACAACAACTATCAGTTCAGTGTTCCTTCTACTATCCTGATGGTACAGAAAGACAGTCTGGATGTCTTCTTCGAGAAGAACAAGCTGACAGACAACCGTACCTCCTATACGGCTTCTTACAACAGGAACTCTACAGGCGTGAAGAATGCCTATACCTTCTATAACATCAGTAACCTGGTTACTGCGATGTACAGGAACAAGGGCAAGAGTGAAAACTGGAACAAGGTGGTGCTGGTACCTGTGACATTGACCACAAGTACACAGAACAATGCTACCGTGATTACCAAGATTAATCACGACATGCAGCTCACCTCTACCCGACTGATCAAGGCGACGGATGATCCTGACAAGGATTACACCACCAAGGACGGCAAGCGAGTGGCTACAGGACCTGTCCAGATCAAGGTGATCTACAGTAAGTTCAAGGAATAAATTCATGGCAGATAATTTCCTTGAACGCCACCGCGAAGATACGAGCAGCGCAAGGCTGCGTTGGCTGAGACGCAAGAAGCATCTTCCCCAAAATCAAGAAGCCTGCCATTCAGCATCCTGATGATGAAGCTTTATAAAAGATTCTATATGAAAAAATCCCAGGCTGGAAGTTCTTTTCCAGCTGGGATTTTTTCATATAAAACAGATTATTTTTTTCTATGAGAGAGTGGTGAACTTGGCAAACTTCAGAAGCAACTGCTTGGTTCCTGCATTCTGGAACTCTACAGTGGCCTTTGTATTTTCTCCGGTTCCTTCTATCTTCAATACCGTTCCTATTCCAAAACGCTGATGCTCGATTCTACAGCCCTCGCTGAGAGAACCAGCTGCTGAGGAAGCTTTAGAAGCTGAAGAACCAGCTGATGCAACAGATGAAGAGCTAGCGGTATCACCCATGATTCTATGTACTGCATTTACAGCTCTTACAGATTTAAATCCTGGTTTTGGATCAGCCATGAACTGCGAAGCTACAGGCTTAGAGTTTTGATAATCACGTCTATAGCCAGACCGGTCCCTATCCCATGGCATTCTTCCACCATAACCACTTTCAGAACCATAGCCACCATACGAACTTCTTCCCCCACCGAATGAAGATTCAGGAGTCTCTTCGCCTCCCTCTATCAGACTGGCATCAATCTCATCGATGAAGCGGCTCGGATTATCAAATTCCATTTTGCCATATCGGAAACGGTTCTTGGCATTGGTCAGGATGCAATGCTTCTCGGCACGGGTAATCGCAACATAGAGCAGACGACGCTCCTCTTCCAGTTCCCTGACAGAGATTGCAGCAAGCGGACTCGGGAAGATATTCTCCTCCAAACCGACTACGAAAACAGTAGCAAACTCCAGACCCTTTGCCGCATGAACCGTCATGAGCGAAACTCTCGGTTCATCCTTCTCTCCCTCACTGTCCGCATCCGTCAGCAGCGCCACATCCTGCAGATAATCTGTAAGATAAGCTTCATCCATTCGTCCCTCCTCCTGGCGTCCAGCCACGAAGGTCTGCATACCACTCAGAAACTCCTCCAGGTTTTCCTGGCGAGCCAGGTCATCGGCATTCTTGCCCGACATGATATCCTCACTGATTCTACTCTCCCTGATGATGGCATCACCCAGTTCATAGACATCCAGGGTATGCGAACGGTCGATGAACGAAGAGATGAGCAGACGGAAATTCTCGAGCTTCGTCTGCGTACCCTTGTTGACATTCAGTCCGTAATGCTCCACATTACCTATCACCTCCCAGAAACTCGCCTGGTTCTGATGGGCACAATCGGCAATCTTCATCACGGTAGTAGCACCGATGCCACGAGCCGGATAATTGATGATACGCTTGAAAGCCTCCTCATCGTCAGGGTTGGCAACGAGACGGAAATAGGCGATGATATCCTTGATTTCCTTACGCTGATAGAAACTCAATCCGCCGTAAATACGATATGGAATGCCCTGCTTTCTGAATTCCTCCTCAAAGCTGCGGCTCTGGGCATTGGTACGATAGAGAATGGCAAATTGATCGTATCCGCAATCATCCTGCCGCTTGATGCGCTGGATATTCTTTGCCACAATCAGTGCCTCCTCCTTGTCGCTGTAGGCAGGCTTATACAGAATCTTCTCTCCTTTATCATTTTTGCTGAACACCTCTTTCTGAATCTGATTGCGGTTATGATGAATCAGACTGTTAGCTGCCTCCACGATGGTTTGAGTAGAACGGTAGTTCTGTTCCAGCTTAAATAGTTGGGTTCCAGGCAATTGCTTCTGATAATTCAATATATTGTCGATGTTGGCACCACGGAAGCTATAGATGCTCTGCGAATCATCACCCACGGCACAAACACGCTG
>CYGL01000587.1_pt1 | contig 13436 bp, 23 predicted proteins | sample 485531 | NCBI WGS metagenome assembly CYGL01 (sample SAMEA3497897, study PRJEB9818) | human gut metagenome | reverse complement strand
GAACAATACAGGGGCTTACATCAGACGGGTATGTCAGGATATGCAGGTACCTTCAGTATATGTTCCGGACATTGAGGATAAAGATACGATGTGCTCTTTGGCTGCTGCTATATCTTATGTTGAGGAGTATTTTGTCATATACGATTCGATAATGGATATTCCAAGTAATAATGGAGGGAGAATTACCTTCCACTCCCCTGTGGACGCATTATCTACTCATACTCGAAACTATATGGCTCAACTGATAGGGGAGAGGAAACCTTATTGTTAATGGAGGACCTAAAGGGATACTATACGGAAATGATACGACTGACGTAGGGAATGCAGCTATTACTCCGTCTGAATCCAAGAAATTGCAGGATGATTTCAAAAGGAAATATGGTATAGTGCATAAGTTGTATGAAATCATGGTGACTCCTAAGAAACTAGGGTGGATTACATTAGGGTCAAATACAGATCAATTGAAGCTTCATGAGGAGGATAAGGCGTGTTTGGAAGCGATAGCTCAGACGATAGGCTTTGACCCTAATCTTGATTATACAAGGAAGTACTTATGATAACTCTTCTCAAAGCAAAGAAAGCGGCATATCAGGACCTTATTATAACCTGACCAGTAGAATCTATAAACAGGAGGCTCTGACTAATGCTATATGTAAGGACTAGGGCAATAATCAAAATGGACTTCACTCATGTCCCTTGCCTTCAAAAGGATATGAAAGAATTGGCGGATGCCTTGTCTACAGCCTCTAATGCTGTAGCTTCATTGTATAACAATCGGCTGATTACTTTTGAAGAGGCAAGAACCGAAATGTCCAATTTTACAGATATTGATCCTGATAATCCTAAGGGAGAATTTAAAAGTGAAATAAATAATGATGGAGACAAGCAAATACAAAAACAGGCTGGGGAAGCAGTATAAATCCTTAGCTTTTTATGCAAAGGAGATACAATATGATTCTGGCAGCAGAACTATCAGTGGCTATGCTGCGGTTTTCAATAACATTGATAAGTCCGGTGACATGCTCCTGAAAGGTTGTTTTTCAAAAAGCATACAGGAGAGAGGCCCGGGAAGTTCTGCTAATGATAAGATTATCATGTTGTGGATGCATGACATGCATGAGCCTATAGGACGCATTACGCTTCTGCAAGAAGATGAGAAAGGGCTTTACTTTGAAGCGTCTATTGATGATGTGGAAAGAGGAAATCAAGCGTTGAAGCAGCTTGAAAGTGGCACTTTGAACCAGTTCTCTATAGGTTATAGTTATGTATGGGAAAAATGTGAATATGACAGGGAACGTGATTGCTTGGTTGTAAAGGAAGTCATTCTGTATGAGATATCCGTAGTGTCCATAGGATGTAACGGAGAAACTGAATATCTTGGTCTGAAATCGGCAGAAGAATATGAAAGTGCGTTGGAGTCACTTCCGGTTGAAATAAGTGATGTATGTAAAGGACTTCCGATAAGAAAGAGGGAGGAAATCCAAATGTTAGTAAGAAAAGCGATGTCACTCGCTCGATACAAGCCGGCAGACAAGCCACTTGATGAAGAGGGAGCCGATGAAAAAATAAAACTATTTACAAAACCTTTAAAACTTAAAGAAGCATGAAATTTGACTTTTTAAGCAAAATTGATTTGTCGGTAATGGATGAGGTTTCCGTGAAGTCATTACAGGCGTTGCAGGACGCAATAAACGCTACTGTAGGCGATTTCATGGACGATACTATCGACAAAAAAAACTTTTGAGGATAAATTAAATGAGGTTTCTCAAAAGATAGATTCCGAAAAGGAATTGGAAACAGTGCGTAAGGAACTTGGTGAGATGAAAGAGATAATCGTTCGCATGAAAGGTGCAATGCATAAGAATGAAGACGGGCAAATGGTGTTCAAGTCTGTAGACCAGCAGATTGAAGAGCAACTGAAGGATTTCATCACAGTAGGCAAGCATGGAGAGAAAACTGTGGACTTGAAAACGGCTTGTAAGCAGTCCCCCGGTTTTAAGAAAAGACCTTACGCTTGTTATAAACAAGAAGGAGGTTGAGCCCTTGAAGAGTACGGGTGTGGCACCACATTATAACAGTGACAATTGATAGTCAGTTATCTGTTGATCCACGTTCCCAGACTGTAATCCGTAAATTTGCCAATGTGGCAGCAATATCTACACGATCATTGACTTATGCGGAGTTCAATCCAGGTGAAGAAGAAGCTGAATGGGTTCCAGAAGGCGGTCTTAAGCCTATGATGAGCGGTACATTGGCAGAAGTTACTATCAATGCTGGCAAAGTGGCTCTTGGCGCAAAAGTAACTGAAGAAACATTATCTGATTTGCCTCAGTTGGTTGCGGAGGTTAGGGCTGAGATTATCAATCGTATTGGTTTGAAAGAAGAAGAAGGTATTCTGTCTGGTACTGGTTCCGGCGGTCAGATTAAAGGGATTGGGAGTGATATACCTACATTCTCTTTGACAGCTCTGAAAGTAGATAAGCCCAACACTTATGATGTTATTGTTGGTATGTATACACAGATTGTGTCAATGTCCAATATGGCTTATCGTCCAAATCTTGTGCTTATGCATCCTCTTGACTATGCGCAGATGCAGTTGACTAAGGATGTTAATGGGCAATATCTTCGTCCTTTCCGTATTGGCGATGAACTGATTCAAGGTCTGAGAGTGGAAACCAGCACAGCAATCAAGCAAGGTGATATTTGGGTTGGCGATTTTAACTATCTTAACATCCGTGATGTATGGGTTCTTACCATTACACTTGGATGGGAAAATGATGATTTCACTAAAAATATGGTGACTATCCTTGGTGAAAAACGTCTTATGGCGTATATTAAAAAGCAATATAAAACTGCATTTGTCAAGGATAAGATTGCGACCGTTATTGAAGCTATAACCCCTGCCGGTATTGGCGGATAAATTTATTAAACATTATGAAAGTAAATTTGACTAAAACTTATGAGGTTGAGTTCGCAAAGGACGGGGCCGTTTATAAAAAAGGTGATAAAGTAAGTGTTAATATGTTACTTGCAGGTAAGTTCTTCCAAGATGGACGTGTTGCCACTGTTCCTTCGGAATTGATGGAGGACGCTAAGAAAATCGGTGCTGAAGATTTGTTCAATAAAAAGAAGGACCTCAAAGATATTGTGTAATGTTGGTGGATTATACTTTTTTCCAAGGTGGTATTCTTGATATCGAAGGTGCAGTATTGAATATACATACTCCTTCTGAGACTAATAAGGCAATTGTTGACAGCCTTCAAGGCTTTGTAATGCAATATGAGCCGGAATATTTAGAGAAGCTCCTAGGGGAAAAGTTGTATAAGGAATTCTCATCCTATATTTCCAACGATGGAGAAACGAAGGAAAAAGATGGGATGATCTTATAGCGCATCTTGTCATGAAATATAGTGATGGCGATAGGGAGATTTCCAAATCCCCCATCGCCAACTATATATACTTCCATTACTTGAGACATAATCACACTCAGGCGACTATTACAGGAGTGAAGGCTGATGGAGATGATGGTCGTCTTGTAAGTCCCGAAAGGAAAATGATGTTTGCATGGAACGACATGGTAAGAATGAATATCAGACTTGTGAGATGGCTTCAAGCCAATAATGCGGACTATCCGGATATCGCCACCGATTTCGAATTGATGGAAACAATTAATTCCTTTGGGTTATGATAATTGATATAATATCAGATGTATGTGCTTCCTTGTCAAAAAGAATGGATCAACAGATAAATTACATATATGGTGACAGTTCTTATATAAGGGAAACACTTCTTCTTCTTGGGAAAAGCAGGGTGACAGCATCGGGAAAATTCCCAATGATAGGGCTGTATGTTCCCTTAGACGAGGAAAGGGATAGTGAGAATTATTTTTGTAAGGCATCTGTAAACATAATAATCGCTACCAATACACTGGAAAAGTATACAAATGAACAACGTCGTGAGATATCTTTTGAAGGTATTCTTCGACCTTTGTATTACGGATTCATAGAAGAGTTAAAAAAGTGATAAATTTGATTTCGGTTACTCCGGTATTGTAAGCCATACATATTCAGAAAATTATAGTTTTGGAAGACGTGGTGCTGTTGATGTTGACGGTAAGGAAGTTGGCGAAAAGATAGATGCTATTGAAATAAAGAATTTGGATTTAACAGTTAAAAATCAGAATTGTTATGCGAACAGATATTAGAGAGTGCGGCAGCACGTCCGGATTTAATACTGGAATGAGTTACTGCCCCCTGCAACCGGACAAGGTCGCAGGTGTTATATTGGTCATTCATGGCAAAAAACTGCCCAAGGAATTGACTGCTGATGCTTTGGAGGAAGCCTGTCATGCTGATTATCCGGACAGAATTTATCCTATTACAGGATTTTCGGAATACGCGGTAAGCGGAGGTGAACCCAATACAACAGAAAATGGTTATGCCGGGTCGGAAATAACGGGCTATTCGGCAAGGACGGATACATTCACGTTGCGTAAGTTTAATCTAGCTTTACAAGCTAATCTTGTATCCAACAAGGATACATTGTTTGATATGTATGTTTTTGACAAGAATAATGTAATCTACGGAGAAGATGACGGAACAGATGAACTTGCAGGATTCGATTTGTCAGGGGTTTACCCTACAGGACAGGCTTATGATTCAAGCGGTCAGAAGGCTTATCTTGCGTTTAATGCGATGTATTCCGATACCGAGAAGATGATGAAAAACATGTCTGTAAAGCAAGCGGGTGTCAATTTGGAAAATGTTCTCAAGGGATTGAATTACGTTGAATTTGTCAAAATGGCATCTCCTGAGAATACATATAAACTCGTGGATCACTATGACCGCACAGACCTTACTGCATATTATGGCACTGTATTGTCTAATAAGGCTTCAACAGTCGTTTCTGGTGCGTCAGCACTGGAATACAGTAACGGTGTGCTTACAGCGACAGGAGGTGTACCGGTGCTTAAATCTCCTTCTATTTTACAGGCTAATGGGGTCATTGGAATTGAACAATGGGTACAATGAGAATTAATGGAGTCACATTTATAGAGTCCGAGGTGGTCAAACTTTCATTGGATGAGTTTGTCGCTCAGAATATAGATGTATTCTGGAAGGACATTTCTAGAGAAAGGCGGAAATCAAGGCTGGTTTCCGTATATAATAGGATTATCAATAACAGTAATTTAGGAGGCGGGGGAGATTGATCCCCCGTTTTTGCTATGACATTGGAGGAATACGCGAGATGTTGGAAGAAATTGGCTGATGGCATTCAGCCAATGATAAGGGATAAGATGGAAAGGGATGTTCCTCAGTTTGAGGAATATATACGAGAACAGCTATATAGTGGTGTTGATGGCGATGAAAGTCCTTTAATTCCCGGATATACAGAGGACCCGTACTTTAAAAAAGCTTATGGAGAGCATTGGAGGAAAAATGCCGAACGCTATAAGAATTGGAAGACAAAGATACAGAAACCAAAGCCTTCATATTTGGGTTTTTCTGCAAGAGGAAATAATACTCCGAAACTTATCATACGTGGAGATTTTTATAGTTCCATCACGGCAATACCAATATCAAATGGTATAAGGATTGCCAGCTATGGCGTTTCTTTTGGTTCTGATATTGAGAAGAAATATGGCTATAAAATTTTCAAGGTAAGCTCCAAAGCAAGGAGGCATTATGTTACGTACAGGCTTATGCCCTCTATTGATAAATTTATAAGGAGGTGCGAATTATGAAAAACTGCTTGTGTCAAGGAAATAAATCAATGAGGGAGATGGAACATATGCGTTCAATCGCAGAGAAGGCTGCTGTTATGGATGAATGTGTTTATATATTATACAAGGTTGGAGATGTGTATAAGTTCTGTCGTGAAGGTGAAAACTGGTCGGGTGAGTTTGTAGAATTCATATTTCCGTAAAATTATAGCGGACATCCGGAAGGATTACCGCTATCTATGTAAAGGACGGATCTACAAAATATCGTTTTCTCCTTTTTCAATATTGGCTCTTATTTGCCTTAGAAGCAAGAATGATCCTTCCATTTTGTAATTCCCTAAATTTTGTTTCGCCTGCATGATGCAGCTTTCGATAGTAAGGGCTAAATCGGGAGTGAACGCGGATTTATTAATTTGCATTGTTTGGGGGAGTTGGTTAGCATGATCATTAAACCATGCAATCATTTCATTCAATTCTTCCTCTGTGTAACTTTGTCTTTTTTCGGCCATATTATATTTCCCGTGATTAATGATGTTTATATATAAATATTTTATGCAAAAAAAGATATTTATTTTTTAATTGAAAAACAAAACTATCATTTATGTTGTAATTTAGATTTTGTCTAAATTGTGAATGTGATATTTAATAATTGCGTTACTATATATTACTATGCGTTACTTAGTATTACTATTAATTGGTATTGTCTTTTGTTTAATATTCATACCATTGTATAAGATAAAAACATCATTTACCTTTGTATCTGTAACAAGTGCAAGGCGTTACTTGATGTTGATTAGATATTCTCCTATTGGAGTTTATATATGACTGTTCCGTAGTAGCTTGCACCTATTACGGAACTTTCTTTTTATACGATTCCAAGCGTGGATAGTATAAGGGAGGAAAGCAGGAGTGAATAATGGCACAATGAGGTTCGATCCCTCACCTGCTACAATCAGTCAAAATAAATCCCCGGAGGCGGAAGTGACTGAGCCGCCAACGGGGAACAATATTAATCTTATATCGCAAAGATATGGAAAATTTTAATAAGTTAATACCTATTGATGGGGAAAATGGACGAAAAAAGAACAATAAGTTCACTGCAAATTGCAGAAATTACAGGTAAGGCATATTGTGGCGTGTTGAAAGTCATTAGAAAGATGGATATTATGCGTGTGAAAATAACAATGAAAAATATATTTTCATTATTTGTTTGTTTGAAAAAATGTTGTACCTTTGTAGTGCTACAACTTACTATTAAATATGCCAATGGGATTTTTTATGCCCGTAAGGAAACTTATATATTAAAATATAGGCAGACGATATCCGTGTATCATCGCCCAATGGCAATGGTAGGTTGTAGCAAACTAGGATATTTGTCTGCTTTTTTATTTAATAACAAATAATTTCATTTCATGCTACAACCAAATGAAATCTATTTGAACGGGAATAATAGTACCGTACAGATTGCGTCAGCTCACGAAACGAGCAAGACTTTCTCCTATAATGGGAACGAAGTACTTTTTGACATCAAAGATGATGTTATGGTTAACGCCACACAGCTTGCTAAAATCTACGGAAAGCGTCCCAATGATTATTTGTCCTTACCTGCTACAAATCAATTAATTAACGCAATTACAAGAAAATATGGTATTTCTGAAAATCAATTAGTTATATCAAAGGCAGGTTCATCACATAACGGAGGTGGTACTTGGATGCACAGATTAATAGTAGTTGATTTCTGTCAATGGTTAGACATTGATTTGAAACTGTGGTGTACTGAAAAACTTGATGAGTTGATGCGATACGGCATGACCGCCACGCAGCCAACCCTGGAGCAAATGATTAACAATCCCGACTTGGTTATCAGTCTAGCTACACAGTTAAAGAGCGAACGGGAGGAAAAGCAACGATTGGCATTGGAAGTGCAGAAGAAGGAACAAGAGAAGCAGACTATCATAGAGGAAGCAAAGCCAGCCGTAGTATTCACGGAATGTGTAACAAGCTCGTCTACCAATATTCTCATAGGAGATCTTGCGAAACTTATCACCCAAAACGGATATAAGATTGGAGAAATAAGGCTTTATGAATGGATGGTAGAGAACAAGTTCCTTATCAGAAGGCAGCGATACGGCAGATCGAAGAATAAATATATAAATGACTATATGCCTACACAGAGGGCGGCAGAAATGGGATTGTTCTTCGTGAAAGAAAGACCGATAGTATCGGGTGAAAATCCCATTTTTATAAAACATACCTGTTACGTTACAGGTAAAGGTCAGGTGTATTTTCTGAATAAGTTTAAATCTTTAATGGCTGCATGATCATGGAAATAAAAATGAATAATAGCTTAACATTTGATGAAGTAGCAGATAAGTTGGGATGTTCAGTGGAGGATCTTCAAAAAATAGCTTTAGAAAATGGATTGATTGACGAGAATGGGAATCCTACCGAAATGGCAATAAGAGAGGGCCTTTTTTCTCAATATGCGACAATGGAAGATGAATATGGTACAGTAAATATAACAGTATCACATTCCGAATACGATATGATAGCAGTGTGTATATCAGATCCTGAAGACCATGAGCGTGACAGTGTGGCTTTTATTTCAAGAGAAAAAGCTCATGCATTAGGAGAATATCTTCTTAATATGTAATAACAATATTATTTATTAATCAAGTCTTTCCCACCTTATCTTACGAGGTGGGCAGGCTATTTACATCCGTTAACGTTGCGATTCGCAACATAACCCGAAAAGACTATGAAAACAATAGATAAACTTGAAATTATACTTCAAAAAATGAAAGAACAAAATAATAGACTTGAACGGATATACGGCAAGCATCTCAAACTGATTGTATGCACTGGGAAAAGAAGTGAGAAGGTGAAATTTAAACATGAAGCATTGAAATGCTATGTTTATAATTTATTTAGACAACATTCTAAATTGCAAACAAATACGTTGAAATATTTTGATTTGGTTTTAAAAGTATATTACTTTGTTGAAAGTAACCAATTTATTATAACTATATGAAAAAAGTATTATTAACTTTATGTATATGGTTGTACGCTATGTTGTGTATCGGACAAGGAGTGTCGCATCTTGAATTTAAGGGTATTCCAATAGATGGTAATTTACAGGAGTTTGTATCAAAGATGAAATTGGAAGGCTTTTATAGTAAGATGTATAATAATGAAGGTGTAATAATGCAGGGTGATTTCGTAGGAGAGAATAGCCATGTGTTCATTTATAGCACCACGGAAGAGAAAGTAGTGTGGAAAGTATCGGTGTATTTTGATTCATGGGATAATTGGCTGTCTTTGGAGAACCAATACTATAAGATTAAAGATATGTATACAAAGAAATATGGGAAACCAAAGAAACATTATGAATCATTTTCTAATGAAAGAGTTCCTATTGATAAAATGCGTGCAGTAAACTCCGATATCTGTGATTACGCTTCGTATTATTTCTTTCAGAATGGTGTGATAGTTGTGTCAATATCTCCTTTTGGCTGTGTGAAAGTATCGTATGAAGATGAATATAATTCATTATTAGGCAAACAAGAGGAAGAAAAATATCGAGAGAATGATATTTAACTATTTAATAATATAAAAACATTATTATGAAAAAGATTTTACTTGCATTTGTATTGATTGTGTCCGTGTGTTCATGTGGAAGGGTTTATTATCAGGAAAAAAAGCACACTTCTTGATTTGCGTGAGTATTCTGGGGATAATGATTTTGTGATTAACCCTACCAATATTTCCAATGGTGATTTTACTCCGCTTGGTACATTGGAATTAGCCTTTATGACTGGGAACTCTGTAAAAAAGGATATGAGAAAATATGTGGAGGAAAAGAATCTCGGATGTGGTTCATACAGATATGTCCCTACTGTCAAGAGAATGGTATCAAAAGCCGTTGAGGAAGCCAAGTCATTGGGCGCAAATGGAATTATTTCTTTTGAAATAAAACGAGTACATGATGTTAAAAAGAATAATAGTGATATGGACACATATTATGTTACAGGAATCCCGGTTATATACAAGAAATAGTTTGTGCTCCATTAATAGGAGAATGATTGTTTGTTTTTAGTGGGGAGAAGTTTTTGCTTCTCCCTTTTTTATTTCCTCACCTTCATAATATCAATAAAATCACTATCTTTGCTCTTAGAAGGTGCATGAAGTCATGCACTACCCAAAACTTACGAAAAGACCATGGCAGGAGCAGAATTTAAAATTACTGATGCGATTGATCCTAACATCGTTAAGAAGTTGAATGAGATAAGGATTAATATTCAAACCACATCTTCCGAATATGCGAATTTCACGAAACAATTAAGTGATGGCATAAATTTTAAGCCGGGTAATCTAAGAGAATACCAGTCTAAAGTTGACAGTTATAATGCTACAATTACCAAATTATATGCTTCTCAAAATAGGTTGTCTGAATTACAGGCTAGTCAATTAAAGTTATTGACCGATATTTCCCGTAAGATAGAGCTTCTTACCAAGCCATTGAATACATTGGCAGACAAAATAACGGAAGTAAAAGTAAATTTGAGAGGTGCTTCCGAAGATCTGAAAAACGTGTCACAAGATGCGGAAAATGCTTCTGTTTCATTTCAAGAAGCATCTAAGAAAATATCCATGACTGCTGCTGATTTTGATTCAATCCGTCAGACGGTAAAGGCTTTTGATACACAAGCCTCCGAATTGAACAGTAGGTTAAGTGATAACAAAGAAACAATTTCAGCCTTAAGAACATCTCTGAGGGAATTATCAAAGGAGTATAAGAAAGGTGCTATCAGCGAAGAGGAATACAAGTCCAAAAGAGATGCTACGGTATCCCAGTTACGCATGCTGACAGAGCAGAATAAACAGTATTCGGCGATATTGAGAAATCATACGCAGGTAGCGATTGCCACAGCAGGAAGCTATAACGAGATGAAGGCTTCAATGCTTCAGTTGGAAAAGGAATATTATAACCTTTCACAAGCTGCACGCGAGGGAGCAAAAGGTATGGATATCTTGAACAATATCGGCAAGTTGAATCAACAATTAAAGGATATAGATGCACAGATGGGCAATTACCAACGTAATGTGGGTAATTATGCTTCGGGTTGGAATGGTCTTAATGTTTCCATACAACAGATTGCGAGAGAACTTCCGGCTTTGTCTGTTAGTGCCAATACTTTCTTTCTTGCCATATCCAATAACCTTCCTATATTTATTGATGAGTTAAAGAAAGCAAGGGTGGAATATGAACTTCTTAAGAAATCGGGGCAGACTGCTACACCTGTATTTAAACAGGTATTGAGTTCCCTTCTTAGTTGGCAGACGGCTTTAGTTGTTGGGATAACTCTTTTATCGAGTTATGGAGGTGAGATAACCAAATGGGTGGGTAGCCTGTTTGATGCGAGAAAAGAAATTGATTATCTAAAACAGCTTCAGGAGGATTTGAATAAAGCTCAAAAAGAAGGTGTGAAAAATGCCCAAGATGAAGCTGTTAAATTGGATATATTATATAGGGCTGCTGTCAATTTGAATAAACCTATGGGAGAGCGGAAAAAAGCCGTTGAGGAACTGAAGAAGCAATATCCTTCATACTTTAAAAATATAAGTGATGAAAACATTCTTGCAGGTAAAGCGGCTGATAGTTATCAAAGGTTATCTAATGCCATATTAGCTTCGGCTAAAGCTAGAGCTGTGCAAGATCGGCTTGTAGAACAGGCTAAACAAAAATTAGACTTGGAAGATCAGTTGGCAGAAAAAGAAGAAAAACGTGCGAAACTTGAATCTGCTAGAGATCAGATGAAAGCACAATATGAATCCAGTCAAGGGGCAGCTATGGATACAGCTAGAGACATGTATGGGAAGTTAAACAAGCAGGTTGAAGACTTGGATAAAGAAATAGGTTCTTTATTAAATCAGTTATATCAAGCAGATAAGGCTAGTAGAGATATGGCAAATTCTATTAACATTGGAGATGTTACATTTAATCCTCATTCTGCCGATAAAGCATCGGATGATTTAGCGCAATACATAGAGAATCTTAAGAATAAAATGGCTGACTTGTCCGTTTCTCTCATTGAGGATGAGCATGAACGTAATCTTGCTGCCATAGAGAAAAAATATAAAGACCAGATAGCAGCTGTAAAGGGATATTCTGAGGAAGAGAACAAACTTCGGGAAATGTTGGGCCAAGAGAGAATGCAGAAGATAGCGAAAGAGAATGAGGAATATGATAAGAAGTTGGCAGAGGCTGAGAAAAAAGGATCGAGGAAAAGAAAAGTATACCGATGAGATGCTCAGACTGGAAGAGGAACAATCATCTCTCCGTATAGCAGCTACAAGTACTGGATATAAGGAACTTGAAAACATTATAACAGAAAATTATTCAAAAGGGCTGCTATCGCGAAAAGAATACGATGAAGCCATGCGTGAACTGGAGCGGAAAGCCGCAAACGAGCAATTACAGATACAGATAGATGCTGCTGAAAAAATGATTGAGATAGCGAAGCATCGGGCGTGGTAAGCAAGCAACAAATTGAAATGCTGAGAGAATCCATAAAGGCAATGGAAGCAGAGATAGGTTCCATAAATGCGGATGATCAGTTGAAAAAAGCGGAAGAGCAACAGGATATCACACGAAGGAATTTTGAAGTGTTGAAAGGTTATTCTTCTGCATTGAAAGATCTTGCATCGGATATCGATAGTCCGTTTGCCGGTATATTTGATGGGATGGATAAGGGATTCAGTATTATGTCTGATAAGATATCAGGCGTTTGGGGAGAACTTACAGACGGTGAGAAGATAGAAAGAACTACCGAGATGTGGGGAGCGATGGTTGGCGGGATTGGTAGTATGATATCATCCATTTATGATCGCCAGATTGAAGCTATTGAGGCTGAACAGGAAGCGAATGAGAAAGCAGGTGAAGAGGAAATTTCCCGTATAGAGGCTTTAGAAGAAAGAGGTGCTATAACAACTGAAGAAGCCGAAGCGCGTAAACGTGCGGCGGAAGATAAAACGGCACAAAAGAATGCCGAATTGGAGAAGAAAAAAGCGGCATTAAGAACAAAACAGGCAAAGTTTGAGAAAGCTACCAGTATAGCTGAGGCGGCTATACAGATAGCAGGTGGTATTTTGCAGACGATAAAACAATTGGGCTTCCCTGCTGCAATACCTATGATAGCTGCTCTAGGTGCTATGGGAGCGATACAGCTTGCTACTATTATAGCGACTCCTATTCCGAAGTATGCCAAGGGTACTGATTCGCATAAAGGCGGATTGGCTGTAGTGGGTGATGGTGGTGTTTCCGAAACAATCGTTACTGATAAAGGAGCGTATATTACTCCGTCTGTCCCTACTTTGGTTGACATCCCTAAAGGTGCGAAGGTTATACCTTATGCTGTGGATATGGACAGGATAAAGGCTCATGCAAATGATTTTGATGGTCTTATGGCATATAGAAGCGAAAACAATCTTCCTCCTGTATCAATAGTTAATGATTATAGTGAACTGGAGAAAAAGATAGGGCATCTGGAGAAATCACAGCAGATAGGATTTGCAAAATTAGCCAAGGCGATAAGAGAAAACAATTATCAGCAATTTTCAAAAAGTATCTGATTATGAGGTATACAAGTGACATATATGAACTTCCCTTGTCCGTTTTTATAGAGATTTATACCAATGATAGCAATACTATTGA
>CYGL01000586.1_pt1 | contig 13481 bp, 30 predicted proteins | sample 485531 | NCBI WGS metagenome assembly CYGL01 (sample SAMEA3497897, study PRJEB9818) | human gut metagenome | reverse complement strand
AAAGGGTAATGATTGACAACCCAGATTCTATCTCTCCACTGATGAAGAGGTGAATTGTAAACCCACTCAAATCGTGCTATGTTATTGGTTATTGGTGAATCAATACTATAGACTGTCTTCTTTAGCCACTTACGTAGCACCTTTTTTATTATATTCTGTATCATGTTCTTAAATTTATGCCCGAAGGCGTTAAACAATCAATTCATTAAATTTTCAACCACATTTGACAGCTTCCTTGCTTTGTCTTGCAAGAACTTAGGAAGATTATCGAAATCAGAAGGCCTTAATCTTACGGTACACAATATACTTTTTGCTGTCAGTATTGATAGAATAAACAATAATACAACCATTGCGTATATAGGAAACTTTAGAATTGCTATTATTCTTTTCATACCTACACCTCCATTTCGTGATTAATATTCAAGCTAAAGAAAAGGTGCTGTAACTGATGAACAAAGCTAATGTAAGCGATGTGACTCATGTCTAGACCAACACACACCTCGAACGCACCATCTCTATCTCTATCTACACATCTAGATAGATATAAAAGAGTTCTTTCTATTGGAATGTAATGCCGCCAATCATGATACATTTCTTTCTTCCACCCATTCTTCTCTAGAATCTCTGGGTGATAGGAATTGGTTTTATAGCATCCTCTCTAATCCAACCACATTCTCCATCTCTATAATAGAATAATTTAGTACCTTTTAAATAAGAACTTGTAATTCTTATTATTTCTTTTTTGTGGTTATAAACAATATCTCCTGGTATATACTTAGGATTAAAATTTATTACCATACTACTTTCCTTTTGAATGTTTGTACTTCTTTATAGCATCCCTCTTAGAAGCTGCCATAATCTTGACTCCCCTAACGGTGAACTCATGCTGCGCCTTTGGCAGACACTTCTGCTTATCGGAAGGAATATTGCCGCTTGGTACGTCAAGTCTAGGACTTGACCACCTGAAAATATTATCTTGTGTATAAGCTGCCGTAGCAGCTATTATTAACGCCATCCTCATTAAATTTCTACTCATTCTTATCTCCTTTCTTTTTAGGTAACATACTCATCAAGTTTTCGTTCAAACTCATAGCAATCTGGGCAGTAGTGCTTATCGCCAATCTCTGCCCATTCGCTTTCCATTGCTTGCTCTTTTGCAGTTCCTTCGTCCAACCAAGCCCCAATGCCATTAAATTCATCAATGAAGGTCTTTCCACATCTGTCACAAACGACAGAGTACATAGTAACTGGCTTAATCATGGTTGCCTCCTTTCTTGATTAAATCAAGTAGTTCTTCCACAAATACCCAATCAGTAAAAGTATATGCTCTAACTCTAATTTCCCACATTTCTTGATATGTGTCACAAGCAGTTTCATTTAACATAGCGTTCATATCGTAGAGCTTCATATTACTATTCACTTTTGAGAATGCAAGAATCTTTCCGTTATCATTTCTAGGAACTTCGCTAGCAGGATGAAGCAATTCCTTTAAAGCTCGATTATATCCACGTCTAAAAACCATACTCGAAGAAGCATCTAATCAATTATCCGATAAACTATCGTAGTATTCTTCATCGTCAAGTCGTGCAACTTCTTCTATTTTTCTTATCTATCATATTTTTAAGTTTTATAATGACCTCCACGACCAGTATTGTGCTGGGGCTAAGAATGTATATGGGCATAAAGCCTTAACTTACTTTCGCTCATTCTGTGTCGTGGAAGTTATATTTTATTTAGATTTTTTTGTACCTAAAAGATGCTCGTTGCCTTTATAAGGAATACACTCTGCGTATATTTCGCCTCCTACTGCATGATAGAAGTCACGTTGTTCACCAATTGATGATACACGATGTTCTGTATAAGCATATTGGCACAATTCCCACCCTCTATTGTTGTATCGCCCTATGTATTTCATCAAACACAAGTCCATAGGCTTAAACTCATACTTGGACTTCAAGTCAACAATCATTTTCTTTTTAGCATCCCAAGCCTTCCCTTTCTTTTCGAGAGCTGAAAAGAGCTGTTTTTTCTCTTCTTCTGTGGCAAGGCGAATATTGCGGTCTCTTATTTCCGTATCAAGTACATCGAAACAAAAATCATTATTATTTATATTGTAAAAAATATAAGAGTTTGCGCAACTTTCACCTGTATTTAAATCCCCCTTTAATATGAAAATACATTTAGAATAACACAAAGAAGGAACAGCATCTGTTACTACAATATCTCCATCCTTGAACTCAGGCTTTTCTATTTCCAAAGTATCAAGATTTTCATCTTTTGATGCTAAAGTATATTTTTCGGTTTCGTAACTAAATGAATTTTCTAAAAGATTAACCTTACCAAAGAACCTTGTGTAATCATCATTTGCCCATCTATCAAAGAATATTTTAAAACCAGAACTGTTTACCAGCACATCGTCCTTCTTCCAAGTGAAACTTTTCCCCAATCACGCATTGATTTGCTAGGATAGATGCATAAAACTCCTTCCTTGTACAATTTACCGTCTTTATCGAACCATGGCTCTTTATTATGATGCTTAACTTGAAAAGCATCACATACAACAGTAACGACATATAACGTAACACTTCCAAACATATCAGTCCAGAGTTTCGTACCTTCTGGCTTATCCTTTAGGATTTCCGCTATATTAATCTTTGTCTCCATATTACTTTACTCTTTTAAATTGAACAGCCTTTCCGTCTTTTCTAGTGCTTGCGCTACAGTCAAAATCTCCGCAAACATTCTCATAGATATTGTTACATATCTCATCGAAAAAACAGCCATTACATTGTTCTTTCTCTGTCTTAACCACCTTTAAGACGATTTCTGACCCAATAGGTAAATCTTCCATAAGCTATTGCTTTTTACGTTTTAATTCTTCCAAGTCGTGTTTCAAACGCTTATGAAAGTTATCTTCGCCATCATCGCCACTAAGTAACCAGTCAATGCGCTGTGCGTAAATCTCGGCTTTCTTTAGTAGAGCTATACCTTTCTTGAACTCCTTGATGGTTTCCTTAGAATACTCGCTACGATTAGGTATTGTATGATGATGCTTACGAACGTATTCTTTCTCGGAATCCTCTAACCAATGATCTTCAATATACCGATTTACGTCAAATTCATCATCAAGAGGATGTCCGTAGATTTCATCCTCTATTTCCGTGTATATATCAGCAATTCTGTACTGAGCATAATCAAATGCGCCTCCACTCATACTATTCCGTTCTTTTTAGTTTAAGTTGTCTCATTTTTGCCTTTACTGCACCAACAGATCGCCCAAGAGCTTTCGCGAGCTCTTCATCAGGCATTTTATCGAAGTTACGTGACAGGAAGTTAACCTGGATGCCGTTCCAAGGGAGGAATGCGTTATTCTGGTGTTCTTCACCATGATAGTCAACGCCATTAAGCTTCAGTCCTTCGTCGGCAGCGTTGTCTATCCTTTCCGGATTGCATACCTTCATTGCAACCACCTGCAAAGCCCTGTAAATCTGACCGTCTTCCTTGAAGTATTCAGCATCCTTGTCCGGTATAAGGATCCTGGCTACCTCCCTCATCGAGGCATACATGCCATACATAGACTGAATGAATTCTCCGCAAGGTCTTATGCTGCCGGAACTGATGCCACGTTCACTCATAACGTCATCAAACTTCGTACACATATCGTGCAGCATGATTGACAGGTTGTAGGCTACGCATGCATACGCCTGAAGCTTGTGTTCCTTGATGTTGTTCTTCAGAAGAATGTTGTCGGTCGTATAGAAGAGTCTCTGTATATCAATCTTCAGGTCTTCCTCCATGCTGTCTGTAATATCAAGCCAGAGTTCATACTGCGAAATCTCGGCAGTATACTTCTTGAATATACCGATAAGAGCCTCAGAACGGGAGAATGCCTCCTTTATGCGATACTTAAGCTCATGCTTAAACAGGTCTTTCCTCTCACTGAGATTGTCGTGTAAGTCTTTGATTGCCGTCTGCGTGATTGTAGCGAGAGAACCGATAATGAGGTAATAGAGTGAAGTGATATGGTCTACTGGTTTCCCTGTCCGGCTCCGTTGAGTTTGATGAAGAATGCTCCTTTCGGTGTGAAATTATATGCCGACATTCCTACACCTCCTTCTCTACTGCCAATGCGCAGCTGATACAGAACAGCATCAGAAGCGAAAGGAAAATGTGTTCAACCATGAAGCAGATGAATCCGTAGCCTGCGATGAAAGCTACAATAACGAGCAGGATCATCACTATTGTATGTTTGTATCTCTTCATATTTACTTTGATTTAATGTTTCCGTATGCAGCCATATAGCTATCAAGCTGCTGCGTTGCGTGTACCAGCTTCTGATTGCAGCTATCCCGCTCTGCTCTAGCCTTAGAAATAAAGACGAAGCTAACGATGAATGATATTACTATTGTCACAACTATGAACAACCAAGGCAGCTTGTGAACTGCCTTGTTTATTGCTCTTCCTAGGTTTCTTACGACAACCCAAGAGTAAACTCCTATGAACACAATCGCCTGCTTGGTGGTTGCGTTAGTAACTTCTGCGATTTTACCTTTGCTTTCTACCATAATCAACTAATTTAAAAGTATTGGTAATCTTCTGAAAATCTCATTGTCTGGAGTCTTAAACTCCTTATCCCACGTACGATACCAAACGTTAAGGTTCAGTTTCTTCGCGATGGGCTTAAATCTTTCCTCGAAAAATGAAATCTGTTCCTTAAACACATACAAGCGGTTACTAGACAATCTAGAAATATTGTTAAGGTAATCACGAGAGGTGCTGTTGGCAATTTTTTCCAAAGCCAACCAGTCTTTCATACTTTTTGGAGAAATACTAAGGCCATCAATATAAGAAAAAATATGTGGTAAACGATACATGAGAATGAGCCCACTTGTATAGACGAATATGTTTTCGATGTTCGGGAAATCATTCTTGACACTGCGGGCGAAATCATCAAGGTCGATACTTGCCATGAATGGTTCTCCGCCCGTAATACACAAAGTATGTATTGTTTTCAGTTCCTTAACCGTAGCGACTGGAATTTTCTCAATATCGTACAGTTTATTGCAGCATAATTCACATTTGTAATTGCATTTTGCTAAGAATCATCAAATGCATGATTTCTGGTTTCACTTTTCTTTCTGCCATAATTCTAAAATTTACTTGGTTCGGTTACACCAGTTATCAGTTGATTTCCAATAACCGGCCATCCATATTTCTTTCTTTGTCGCATCAGGATGTTCACTTAGCCATTCCTCTGCCATATTACTTACGTCTGCCATAATTACTTTCTTAAAGAATCACCTGTAAAAGGAACTGCTTTTGTTGTTGCTATCAGTCTATCCACAACTCTATCTCCATATCTCTGAGTAAGCTCGTCAATACTGAGGTTAGTGGTAAGGATAAGCAATTTTCCCTTCTTTTCAGCAGCGTCACAAAGTTCAGCAAATGGCATACGCTTGTTGCCATAAGAGTTAAGGTTATCCTCTGTGCCAATATCATCAATATATATAATGTGTAGCTTAAGGATTTCATCAATCTTTTGATTCAACTCTTGTGCGCTAAAGATGTTCACCACCTTTTTATGTACATCTTTAATTAGAAGAGGAAGGATATACATTCCGATTACCGACTTGCCTAATCCGCAACCGCCGAACATCAATAACCCTTTTCCTTTGTTGTCTGTCATCCAATCAACAATGGGGCGGTAATTGTGTTCGTTCCATTCTGCATTGCATCCAGACTTCATATTTACTACATATTGCAAGCCTCCACGCAAACGTTTCTCTGCATTAGGAATGCTTATTTGTACTCTGTCAATTTCTTGCGGATAACCAGTATCTCTCATTTGAGATACGAGGTTTCTGAAATATTCGTTATCAATTATTTGTTCCATCTATCATCGAGCTTATATCTTTCACTGTTGTTACTATTTTGTAAATTCATACCAACCGGAAGACTTGATTTCGAAGACTTATTGTTATTATTCTTGCTCCACCTAGCAAGTCTTCGTGAAATCTCGAAAGTTTTTTCTTTCTCGAATCTCATCTTCCTACCATTCTCGTTATGCTCAGTCCAGTAATCGAAGAACTCACGAATAAGCGCTTTTCCGTATTGTTCCATGTACGGAATAAGCTTTTCGCCAAATGCGTGTTTCCGTGTTTCCAACGCTTCATTTGGTGTGTCACTTGGAGTGTCACCTGTCAGTTTTAAAGCCTTATAACTATCTATGTTATTGATAGTTACCATACTACCCTTGTGTGTCACTTGGTGTGTCACTATGTTCGCAGCATACAACTTTTTAAGTATGGTTCTCACAGTTCGCAAACCTATATCAAGTTCACTCGAAATCTTGCGGATGCTAACAATCAATGTTCCGTTATCATCTGCGTTTGCAAGGAGATAGAGAAACAAGTTTACGGCATTTACCCTGTCAAGTTTCATCAAATCGAAATATTGTTCTTTGCTAATCTTAAAAGAATCCATTGTATAAAAATGAATGTTATTCAACGACCACTACAGATAGCGTTTGTTTTGTTCTATGTCATGCTGAATATGAAGCAATGCTATGTACTCTTCAGAAGAGGGAATATAAATGCCGGCTACGTTACTAGCCCAGTTTCTGAAACGTTCGATAGCTTCAGACAACTCTTCTTTCGTAAGCTTTGCGGTCGATATTACGTATTCCCTATCTGTTCCGAGCAGATCATCGTGCTTCTGCCGCACGAACAAGTCTCTATTGACAATCCTCTTGAAATAACAGGTCTTGACTTCATCTAGAGTATTGCCGGTCTGCAAGCCGAAGTAAGCGAGTATCGTATGAAGGTACTTCAACTACTGAAGTGTCTTTGCCTTCTTTTCCACGACCTCTACCATACTCTGCTTTTCAATCAGCTTCTCTATCTTTAGTCTGAGATTCTGTACTTCAAGAGGATTCTTGGTATTATACATCATACTATTTCAGCATTGAATGTATCTTTAATCAGTTTCAGTTTGGATGCCAGGTCAGAAGGGCAAATCATCAGAGTTCCCTTGCGGCTGAGCTGGCTGCTTTGGCGGAAACGGATTACTTGAATTCGTTTGACCGGAAGCTCCAGCCATAGCTGCCTGTTGTGCTGCTTGTGCTGCCTGGGCGCCTGCCTGAGGATTTGTACTGTAGCCACCTTGTATAGGAGCCTGCTGACCGCTCTGACGAACGACCTGCCAAGCATTCACTGAGTTCCACCATTTTCCGTTGTACTCACGGGCATTGATGTCAAATGATACTGTCACTTCCTCACCAACCTGCAAATTAAACTCTGTGATTTTGTCACCAAGAACATCGAAAGCGACCCTCTTAGGGTACTGCTCGTGTGTTTCGATAACCGCAGTTTGGGAACTCCATTGTGTTCCCCTAGCAGATGTTCCACTTCTTGTCGGCAACACTGCGATAATTTTTCCTGTTATTTCTGCCATTTAATTATTTATGATTTCGTTTATAAAATCGTTTGCGAGGATTACTCTGTCTTCCATCAGCTTGATATCATCCTCTACTCTGTCTATCTCAGCCCAGTGAATAGGCTTTGACAGCCAAGGACAATATACGATGAATATTCCACCTTTGGCGCCGGTACAGCTCATCTCAGCCATCATCTGCCAGTAGTACTTCGGCTCGGTTTCTTTGAGCGATGCGGCATCGTGGATGAGAGTTCGGTACTTCATATACGTATTGATGTTCGGGCATTTGACCTCGATGATTTTGAGGTCTTCGCCGTCACGGCCATAGATAGCTCCATCAGGGCTTGCAGCGAAGTAAGGGATGCTGTCATGTCTGCAAGAAGATAGTCCGACAATCTCGCCCTCCGGAAAGTTCATCTGCATGAATAAAGATTTTGCAGCGTCTTCCTGATCGGCTCCCCACCTGCATTGCCTTGGTGTTTACAGATACTTGGTCGATATAATCTTGGAAGATTCCGTCATCATTCAAGAAGTCTTTGTTAAAAAGACGTTCGCCTGCAACCTGATAAAGGTATGATTTGGCTGTATCTGAGAAAGTCTCATCTTTCTTGCGACCAGACTTCATGATGTCGGCGATTTTAGAACCTGTCAAAAAACCGACGCGACTACGGAACCACGAAATCGAACGCTGTTCTATGCCATCGGTAATCATTTCTTTTCCTCCTTCTTGGCGGCGTCAGCCTTTGCTGCATCAGCGGCCATAGCGGTGATACTCTTCTTGTTCTCTTCCTTTCGGTATGGCTTCATCAGTTCGTCGACTGTTGTGTCACCATCAGTGAGAGACTGAGTAATACCGAGAAGCAGGGCAATTTGATCTGCCTTAATCTGGTTGACCGTCTGCTTACCACAGAGCATAACAACCTCCTGCTCGGTGATACCATACTCATCCTTAAAGAAGTCGATACACTTCTTGCGTCTTGCAACAAGCTTCTCTTCATCGGACAAATCACCCGTGATGAAGTGTTGAGCAGCTTGATATACCTTATCGGTAATTGCCTTTGGGATGACAGAGAACACCGCATTACGATAAGCGATAGCATTTGCAGCATTACCGGTAACTGTAATCATATCATCAGTGAAGCGTTTTCCACCTTACCGACAATAGAGCGACTCACCTCAAATGCTGTAGCTACATTGTTCTCCAAATCCCAACAAGTACCACGACTGATAACTTGCTTGTCCGTGATCTTAACAACCTTTGCTTCTGCTCTCATATTTCCCCAATTTGAAACAAGAAGCTTAGCAAGATGAACGCTCGGGCCAGTAATAGGCTTGCCGCCACGGGGAAGAGCATAGCCACAGCTCTGTGCGGTCGCATAGTCCATTGTAGCCATAGCGATTGAGTTGTTTACACTTCTTGCAAGGTCTCTAGGATACTGCTTTGCTGTAGCAACCTGAGAATCGACGTTAGCTCGTTCTACAGCATCCACCTGAATGATACTCTGGTCATGGCCAACCTGCATGACCTCGTATCCTGGATTTTCATTTTCCATTATTTTTTTGTTTAAAAATTAATCACTGATACTTCCATTCCCAGTCTTTGCAAACGTAATCTCCATTGTAGCTTGCGTTAGGATCAGTACAAATCTGAAGGAAGATACAATCGTGACAACTCCTCTTATAGTGGAGAGCGAATCTACTGTTTGCCATACCGGGAATGATTAATGTATTCTATCTAAATATCTGAAGTAAGTTTCCACGGTCGCCACATTACCTTTTTCGTTGACGTAATCGTAGTGAAGTGGAACCTTACCGAGTTTTCTACCCTCACCTTCAATGTAGTTGAGGTATGCCGCCTTTCGGGCCAGCTGTACCGACTTGCTTCGTGGAAGTTCCATGATGCACGCATGCACCTTACGCAAGTCAAGTACAGCAAAGGCCATCTTGGCGGGCATTCTTGCTATTCTGTTTTCTACTTCTGTCATTACACTTCCATAATAGGAATCTCAGGACAGAGCTTACGAATCTTGTCAAGCTCCGTATTGATGATCTTGTCGCGGGGATTCTTCGATGATACATTCTGCATCAGCAGAGATAAGCGTCAGTAATGCCGTATTGCCTTCAACGTGAGCGATAGTCTCGATTGAGAGCTTTTCAGGCTCGGCGCCCTTGAAGATTGGAACATTGATATCGAACGATGGAGGAAGGTTAGAGTCTACAGCCTTCTCATAGCTGTCAGTCACAGAACCATTATCGCTGAATTCCTTCTTGATTGTTGTCTGAACCTTTGCTGAAAAGCTCTTGAGGAGATTGACAAGCTCCATGTTCTTCTCCTTCGTCTCGAAGTAAGAACGGTTGAGACGGAAAAAGTCACCAAGCTGTACCGGCTTCCACAACTGACCGTCGTTGATATGGAATCCCTCAAACTGGCGAGACAGCTGAATGGAGCCAACGATAGTCTGCATCTTGCGCATATCGTTCTCGTTTGTTACAAGGGTAACGGTAAGTTTATCTCGATTGACCTGGATATGTGTATGCTCCTTGTCAATCTGTTCTGTACCCCAACGCTTTTCAAGAAAAGCATAGATGCAAGTAATAATACCATGCACACTAAGATTCAGCGGTTCCTTGACAGGAAGCTTGTAAGGGTTCTCGCTACCTAACTCGCGGATAACAACCTCCGCATGATCCTGTCCAGGAGCGAGGTCTATCTGTAATTTTTCATTGTCCATTTTGTGAAATATTTTAGAATTTAGAAACAAAGTGAAAGCAGACTACATAGCCTGCTTATCACGGTTAATTGAGTATACATTGCTAGGGAGTTCGTCACGTGTTGCCGGACGGGAAGAAACAAGATTACCCTCCTTGTCATAGAAGGCAGTCATCTTTGCTTCACGGTCAACGAACTTGTAAACCTTCTCGTTAACCATGCTACCCTTCTGCTTGATTTCCTTAAGGAGAGAAGAAATCTCTTCCTTGATAGGCTTCAGCTCTGCCTTTTTCTGCTCACGGAAATCCTTGATTTCCTCTTCGATGTCAGATGCACGTGCAGACTGAAGAGCGAACAGGTCCTTCTTCTTCATCAGCTCATCAGAATTGAATCGCTTGATGAACTCCATTTTCTCAACAGAGTCCGCGTTGTTGGCGAGGAAATCCTCACGCTCCTCCAGGTCCTCATACTCATGACCGAGGGTTGCTGAAATAGTTGCTTTTTCTTTTGCCATTGTTATATGAATTAATGTGTTAATACTCGGCGCCAGCGTCCACGCTTGAGTTTCTTGACTGCGTGGATTCCGAACAACTTTGGTGTTGTTACGCCATTCATCATAGAAAGCAAAATGTCCTTCTTCAAAATACTTTCGAAATGTGAAGAAGTGACAGGAGCGTGGCAGATGATGTTCTTCTTGACATCATACAGGTTGCCGTACTTTGATACTACGCCCATTACTGACCCTCCTTCTTTTCTCAACCAACTTCTTAATATAGTCGATGAACGCCTTTGCCTCTCGCAGTATCTGACGGCGCCGGCAATCTCTTCGGTTTCCTCTTCATCCTCTCCAGGAGAATCCAGTTCAGCTTTCTCTTTCTTAAGGCGAACACCGAGGAGAGCGTTAGGATTGTTATGCAGCAATCTGTCGAGGATCAACAAACAATGAGTGCTTTCAAGTGAAGCATCCTCACGAACGACCTCATCAGTACCATCGATGATTTTCATCATCTCATTGTACTCTTCTGCGGACTCGCAGTTCTTTGCGAGCATTTTGATAACCTTGAAGCGGTCCACTTCAAAGCTCAACTTAATCTTGTCTTTCTTCATAATTAAAAATATTTAGAATTAACCACTAATCTTCTTTATCCCAACCAAGGGATTTTGTGATAAACGCACCTGCTGCGAACATAAGTACCGTCAGCAGAAAACTATTGATAATGATACTCATAATTGAAATTTTTTGATTGGTTTCTTGCCGAACAACAAGTGGCAGCAGAGATTGATAATCTCCGCCACCACGACAATGATCAGCATAAAGAACAGATATACAACAACAGAATATTTTTTCATTTTTACACCTTATTATATAATATAGCAGTCGGACGGTGGATAATCAACGATTTTCCACTCATCCTTCTTTATCTTGATAGCCTTGCGGAATATCACGACAGGCTCGCCGTTATGGCGTTTCCTGTTGTGAGCGATAAGTCTTGCTACTACAGCCTTAGTCGTTATCGAGAACTCTCTGAGCTTAGAGGTATAGAGACTCTTGACATCACATATCACAATCTTGCCGACTTCCCGGTAAACGAAGTCGGCGGTATAGTTGTGACCGTAAAGCAGAGACCTTCTCTCGTACTTGACCTTAGTCTTGAGCTGTTTTGGTTTCAGCATCCATACCGGATTGATTGCGGTGATGGTTACCTGCCTGTGGATGCAGCTTATGCCAGGATCATCAAGGATTGTCTGCAAGTACAGATACTCTTCTCTTGAATCGTATTCGTTCCCGTCAGGAGCAAAATACTTCTTTGAACCTACTCTCCCCATGTCTTGCCGGCATCCGCTCCGGGATTTTTGAATAGCAGATTAATAGCCTCAGAGCCGTATCGCTGCCACATTTTGTTACCCCACTGAATGAGATATTCACCCTTTCGGGCTTCAAGCTTACCGTCAGTATATTCCGGTTTAAGTCGAACAGTAATGTCCATTCCGCTCTGTTCTACGCTTTCGACGCATTCCAGATTTCGAAGTGCATTAATGTTTTCCTTACTGATTCTTATTGTATTTTTAACTTTCATCTTGTATAGTAAAACCTCTCCGTTTAGCCTACCACGCAAGGCAGGAGAGGCGGTTTCACGTGGTAATGTTTTATGGAGTAGAAAGCCAATGTTAAAGGGAGGAGGAAGATTTGACTCCCTCACTCCCACAAACAAATAATTAAAAACTATAAATTTATGGCACTCGCAATTAAGTGAGCCGTATGCAGGACTCGAACCTGCGACCAACCACCATGCTAGGCTGCTCTGACCAACTGAGCTAATGCGGCTTGTTCCTCCTACCTTCACAGGCAAGAGGATTATTTAATACTCAAAAAAAAATACTTTGAAAAGAGACTGACCGCTGTCAGCTAAAAAGTAAAAAACATTTTCGGATTTTACCTAAGAAGCCCAGGGGAGACTCCAACTCCCAACCTCGCGGAAAGAACCACGGCTCTATGCAGTTGAGCTACTGGGCGACGCATAAGTTAACCAATCAAAATTCTTGAAAAACGAAAGAAAATTGGGAAGAGAGGATGGATTCGCACCATCGACCTCCAAGGGCCTTCGCCTGGTGCTCTGCTACTGAGCTACTCTCTCATAGAAAATAAAAAATAATCTATTCTAAATGGGAATGACGTATCCTATCTTCGCAGACCAGATACGCGAATGAACAATCTTTCACCTAATTTTAATTTAAAATATATGAAAACCTTTGTAGCAGGTGCAGAATTCGAATCTGCGACCTCTAGGACATGAACCTAGCGAGCTGACAAACTGCTCCAACCTGCGATGTGTGCAGCCTATTCTCACGGACGAGCTGCATGTGAAATCTGAATAAATTTGAATACAACGAATTACATGTTGGAGGCGAAGGAGGGATTTCGAACCCACATATCACGACGATAAGAACGGTATCATCTAGTTGTCGCTGCGCTACCATTTACGCCATTCGCCTCTGAGTTGTTATATGAATGATGAAGATAAATCATCTATTTTGGATTTTCAGAGCTTTTCCTGCTCACCAGACTGCAACGTTTTCACCAGTGCTTGCACCGACTATTCTTCATTCCGGTGTAGTCCGTCCGCCTACTTGATGCAGATTAGCTGGATTTTCGTATGTCGTGCGTCCTTTTCGCCAGGTCACGGCATCCATCGATGCTCTCCGGCTACTTATTTTCCACGCATACTATTCTGTGCATCAATATGTCAAAGAACTACTTCTCCAATCCTTTCCGAACCTCTCCCGATGCAAGATTGTAGCTGCCCGAACTACCTACTTTATAAGGTCGTGGGCTTAT
>CYGL01000584.1_pt1 | contig 13493 bp, 18 predicted proteins | sample 485531 | NCBI WGS metagenome assembly CYGL01 (sample SAMEA3497897, study PRJEB9818) | human gut metagenome | reverse complement strand
ACTTTGTTTTGTTTACTGTTCTATTATATTTTTTTATCCCGTCCTGTCAAGTTTTTTTATTTTGGGCGTGTCGTTTGTTTTCGGGTCGTGTCGTGTTTTTTTGTTTGTGTTATGATGATACTATCAACTTCAAGGGAAGGAAAAAAATAAAATGAACACCGTTCTTTTCCGTCAACTGACTGCATCAGAGTTTATCCGTATAGATAATCCACTTGCTAACAGTATCTTTGCTCATTATGCGCATACGGCACTGTCAACCGTCAATCTAGCTCGTATCTATAACTACATGATGGCGTTTGGCGTAAATCCTATGCATAGTGTTGAGCAACACTTGGATGTGCTCGCTAGGGCGGAACGTGCATATAATTTTTAATAACAAATAAGCCCCTAGGTTTATCATCTAGGGGCTTTGTATGTCGTTTGTTTTTACGGCATGTTGTCGTTTTGTTTGTGTCATAATAAAAATATCAACCACAAGGGAGGTAAACAAAATGAACACTATAATTGTTATCAACTGGGTACGTAATAATATTACGGTTTCTTTTACTGATATTGAGGATATGGCTTACACGTTTGACCTTGGTAAGGTCTCTACCTTGAGGGGTGCAAGGGCTCGTGTTCGTCGTGTGATGTCTAATCAGTATGGCATTGATCTTTCTCGTATGAAGCTTGAAAGGTCAACTAATGCGATTGACTATTTTCGTTCTAATCGTGTTGAGAACTGATTAGAGGTAAACAAATGTGGTATTTTATCATCACCAATGATGGTTTTCAGGTGTTTGAGATTCTACCCGATTGTGTGAAGCCTAGTGGCATGTTTCACACGATGTCATTGAAAGCGTCGTTGGACGGTATTCTATCTCACGTCCGTAGAGCCTATGCGGGTGTGGATGTGAACGTGGATATTGATAACGCTACGTTTGATATGGATAGTACTATGGTTGGCATGGTTAAGGTGGTGTTGATATGATTGGAGGTCATGTTGTGGAATGGCATTATTTTAATGTCCTTGACGAGTATCTTGGAATATATCAGCAGTTTCGCTGGCGTGAGGCGCCGTGTGATTTTAGCGGTCCGAGTGGGGTTGATTACCAATTCCAGCTGTATTGCGGACTTTGTGGCAAATATGACAAGATCGCGGATTTTATTGACTTGGACGACGGTATTGAGTACTGCCGCAATTATGATTTTAGGTATTTTTACAGAGATTTTCACGTGTTCTGAGGTGTTATAATGGTTGGCATGATTGTTGCTGTCTGCATACTTTCTGTGCTGTTTCTCACGATGGCCGCTACGGTGTTTTGCGAACTGCCGCGTGATTGGCGTGATACGTTTTGTTTCTTGGTCATGCTTGCGGAAAGTGTGGCTATGGTTTTGGTTTTTGTCGTGAAAGGTTTTTGAAATGGCTTGTGATGATATGATGATTGCTACGTTTTCATCCCCGTTTGTAGGAGGTAATGTGAAACTGTGGTACTGCCCTCATGGTCACCGATACGAGTTGAGGTATGGTGTACAGTTCCGTTCGTCGTGCGGTGGCATATGTGGGGGGTCAGCGCTCTGTGCGTATGATGCGGGCGACGGGTCTCAGGTCGTCGATCTCATGTTGGATGCTATCGATATCGCACGCACACCATTATTGGATAGGGATTGATCATGTATTTTCGTGGCTGGATACATTCGTGGACTTGCGGGGATTGCGCTTATGCTGACACGTATTGGCGTTTGCGTGCGTTTTGGGCGGGAGTGAAACGTAAGGGTGACGCTTTTACACCGCCGAAACGGTGTCCGAGTACGGACTTGTGGTGTGACATGTGGTGGCATGGTGCCGAGTCCGAGAGCGAGGGATTGGAATTTTGATCATGTATGAGACTTTTGTTGCATTGGCGTATTTGAGACATGGCGATAAACCTCCTATCGAAGTGGGGTATGCCACCTCATACGATAAGGCCGCCGAGCTGATCCGCAAGTGGGCGGCAGTACCCACACACACGAGAAATATCGCATATTTTAGGGTGGAGAGGCGTTATTATGTTTAATCGTGGCAATGACCGAACGCCGATCTATCGCATGAGGAATTTTGATGATGCGATCATGGAATCACCACGTATTATCAAGGCTACGAAAGGCCGGAAACGTGACCTGAATCTGAAACGGTATGATAAGGGGTATGGGGATTTTGAAACATGTTGCCGTGCAGTTACCATGCTGTGCGAATTGTGGCGCGACGGGGCTAGCACATGGTTTACGCAAGCAATAATTGTCGTATCGCAGATTTGCGGGAGCATGACCATATCGGACGGTTTTTCCGCAGCCCTATCCCGCACGTACGACGTGGAATACTTGGACGGTACTATCAATCCGCCTAATCTGATTGCATGGTGCGCCGTCTGCGCTGTCAAAGGGTGCACGTCATATGATTGCTGCACGGTCTTTAACAGTCCACAAGCTCAAAATCTCATTATCGCCGTGTTTAAAAATTTTGACAGACTGGACACGACACGATATAATGATGCTGAATTGCAAAAAATCTTACTACAAGGGAGGTAATGCATATGGCTAGAACCAAAACCGATATTTTCCGCACGAGAGTGTATGCCGTGCTCAAGGGTATGGAATTGGTCGACGGCGACTTTATGGAAGCCGAGCATGTCATTGACGGGCGACTTAAGGACGCGCGCGCGTATTCGATTCGCGCGAAGAAACTGTTTCCTAACTTCATTCCACGCTCTATTCGCATTTTTTCGCAAAAAGTCTCCATGAGTGAGGAGACATTTTACAAGTATGCGACTTTTGAGGAGCCGAAAGAATGGAATCCCGAAGAACATACAAAACGACACGCCGACATTGAAAATAATGACGGCATGTGATATAAAAAATTTTAGGCATAAGCCTAAAAACAAAACAACAACAATATATAAGGGAAGGTAACATCATGGAAAACACCAACACCGCACTTGTCGCATTTAACACCGAGTCCACCGAACTCGGCACCGTCCAGCATTTCATTGACACTTCTACCCGAGAAGGTAAGATTAAGCTCTACTCGGCATTGCAGAACGCTGAAAAACTCGACGAACACCTCAATGAAACCTTGAACATGGTGAATGCCGTCGCACAGGCCGTACAGGTGACGGATGATCAGACGGGCGAAATCTCCAATACCGTGCGTGTCATCATCGTAACTGATGATAACAAGGCGTATGCGGCCACCTCGCCCACTTTGGCAGCTGGATTGAACACCATGTTCGGGATTTTCGGAACCCCGAACACTTGGGAAGCCCCGCTTGCTATCAAGGTGGTGGAACGTCGTTCTCGTCGTGGCTTCAAGTTTTTCAGCATCGAGCCGGTGGACGAAGCGACGAAGTGATCTTGCTATAATAACTGAGTAGCGTTCGTTCATAGAGAGCACCCAATTTGGGTGCTCTCGCCATCTTAAGGACTGCATATCATGTCGCGCAGGAAAAGAAAATCATCCCGAGCAGTCGTAAGCCAGCATTATAATCCCCACGTCAACAATAACGGTATCGGAACGGTGGCGTTCCGTGCCGACCGTACGCCGCGAACTGCTGCAAGCGCGAACTTCCAACCACGCGCCAACAAGAAAAACGGTGTCGGCACCGTAGCCATCAAAGCGAACAGCAAGGCACGTAAACACGTCAAGGCACGTCAAGCCGCCGAAGCACGTGCCGCCCGCAACATTAGCAAACTTGGATCATACTCCCGCACGAATCTTGCCAAAACCGCAGATCGGCAATTAGTCAATATCGCGAAAACCCTGGGCAAAGAGTGGGAAAAGCAGAAGAAACAGGCCATCGTGGAAGCGAAAGCAACCCCATATCACGCCACTGCAGTGGAAAAGCCGACGAAAAAAGACATCATGTTCGCCCAGCGCACTCCCATCTCGGACGCACAGATTGAAGCGGAACCCGTGGCGAAACGGCGCAAGCTGCTCAGACAGCAGCAGCGGAAAATCAATACGGCACGACGGAAAATCAACGAATGGAACAAGGCGCAAGCAATGCCGCAACGCAGTGTGTATGACCAGCGTATATCCGAGATCACCGGCACTACCGGTGAGGGTTTTGGGCGCACTCAGATCATCCCATCAAAACTCACGGATTTTTTGCAGATGACAAACGTGCTGAGTGACGAAGCTTTTGTCAGATCGCAATTGGAGAGCGGTCACCGTAAGGAACTGCTTGAGCAGATGCATGATGCAGCCGAAATCTTGGGACTTCGTACCGAGCGGAAACGCAAGTCTACAAAACAGGGGGCGGGCAGACAGAGTAAAGACTTGTATGACGAACATGAGTGGCCGTCCTACATGAATCGTGGACGTTATGAGGTATTCGAGAAAATTCTTGCCACCTCGCTCGGCTCGAAACGGTTGAAACGATTCCGCAGCCTATCCGCCGCACAAAAACGCGCGTTTATCGAACAGACCGATGCCCCCCGTATCGTGTTCGATTGGACGGTGTATGATCCCGTCCGTCACGGTTTCACGTCGATTTTCAAGGGCAACAGCGAGGGCTATCAGCGGGCAAGAAGGCAGTTCGACCGGTGGATGACGGAAGCTGGCGCACTGGAAAAGTAGCGGGTGGTAATCAAGGGAAGTTATACTATGACAGTGCATGACAATAGAGTAGGATTATGGTGCGCGGATAACGTCATACGCTTTACGAACGGTACCGCATTGCGTGACATTACCGCGCCCAGTCGGCTGCTAGCGTCCATCATGTCGGGCGGCAAGCTTACCGTCTACATGACTGACCCCAGCATTTTAGACCCGTTTATCGCGCACGTCGTACACTCCCTCCCACATAATGAACATAATGCGAATTTGAGCTGGGATGCCATCGTTTCCCAAAAGGGCAAGTTTTTTAGCTTTACCGTCCGTATCGACCGCGAAAATTCCGCACGCTTTTTTGACGTATCGAATCTTTTGCGCGAAAACTGCCGTCTCACCATGACTGATACCACACTGCTCAACATAATGCGCGAATACGATCAGCGCGGACTATGTAAGATCACGGCGGGCGGTGCAAGCATGGAAGCTTTTGCCGCCGGAGAGTGGAAGTGGTATTACGACAAATTCCCACAACTGAAGCCCGAAACCAAAAAATCATTGCATGACGCCTATATCGGCGGTTTCATGGTTGCTAAAGAGGGGACATACGGTAAGGCTATCGACGTTGACTGTAACTCCATGTATCCGTCCATATTGCGAGATGAATGGTTGCCGTGGGGTTTACCGGAACCATACGACGGCAAATATGAGCAGGATGATGACATGCCGTTGCATTGCGACGAACTCACGTTTCGCGCGGAACTGAAACCGGACGGATACCCTTTTCTACTGGATAATCGCAGCGTGTACGGGCTCAATCGACTCACTGGCACAAGGGGGTATATTACGCGCGTGCTGACAGATATTGACCAACAACTTTTATATGACAACTACGAGGTGAGCATCTATAAACATGTTCGGGGGTGGAAGTTCCGACAAAGCAAGGGATTTTTCCGATCGTTCGTGGACGAATGGGGGGAATTGAAGCAGAAGGCGACGGGCGAGAAAAGGCAAATGGCAAAACTCGTCATGAACGCTCTCGTAGGCAAAATGGCGAGTCTACCAAAAGGCTCAGTCATGCTCCCCCTGTCCAAAGATGGCGTTACCCTCGATTGGGATATCGCGCAACGTGAAGAGTCGAATTTGAAAACCGATTTTCTCCCCGTGCCCGTATGGGTCAACGCCTACGCCCGCAAAAAGCTTATGACCGTCTGCCACGCCAACGCGGACAGATTATTGTATGCCAATACGGACGGGTGCATATTGTCAGGCTGGGAACCGGTGGAATCATGCGACATTCACCCGACCGAACTTGGCAGATGGAAGATCGCCGCACAGTATGAAAAATTGACAATATTGGGAATAAATCGCTATCAGGGGTGGAGGGATGATGGTGAGGTTGACGTATGTATGGCTGGAAGTTTATTCTCCCAACCTATCCCTTACAAAGAGTTCCGGCATGGAGTGCAAGTCATGGATGATTACGGAACAATGGTCATGCTATAATACGTATTGTCTTGTGAGCGTCGATTTTCGACTGGGAGCAACATGAGTCGGACTGCCACGGCTGAGAATGCCGCCGACCATGATTTGCTATCGTGGCGGTAGTGCCCTACGATTTTCAACTTGCGCTCTGATAGGACGATTTAGACCCTCCGTGATTGGAGGGTCATTTTATTTTTCCCGTCGCATGATATAATTTTGATGGAAACATTACCTATCGTAAGGAGCTTGCATGGCAGACCCGAACAATGACGGCGAGGAAAACACCACTCCGCCGCCAACCGAAGAAGAGAGACAGACTGAAACCGTCGATGATGAAATCAAGCCGAAAGAGCCGGAACCGGAACCCGATCAGCCGGACGTGAGCGCGCGACTTGATTCGATCGAGAAGGAATTGGCCGCATTGAAGGCCATGATGGACACACTCGGCTACAATGACCCCGACCCGTTCGACAATGACGGTGACGACGACGACGAAACGCACGAGTCCATCGAAGATTTGTTCGACTAAAACAGTTAGGAGATAATATAATGTCTGATATTCGACCATTGGCCGGTAAGGGTGACGTTGAAATCTTCAACGCCGTCCGAAACGCCACCAGCCCCCAGTTCCAGACCCGCATTCCGAGCGCCACTCAGGGCAATATCCGCAACGCGGTTGACACCATGCGTAATTTTCCCTATCTTCGTGACGAGTTTACGGGGGTGTTGATTCAGCGCCTCATCGGCCTGTACATCCAGCACGCAGACTGGAATGACCCATTGAAGCTGATCGGCTCCCCGCGCACCCTCAAACGTTACGGCTCTACGTACGAACAGGCGGCAGTCGGCCTAGTCAAGGCACGCACCCGCAATTTTAACAAGGAATATCTCGGGGACGATGTCTATGGACGCTATAGTTTGCCGACCGCTTCCGTATTTCACCCCCTTACGTTTGACCATTATTACCCCGTCACCATCCCGGAAGACGCGCTGTTGACCGCTTTCGACGGCGAGTCCGGCATGTCGGATTACATTTCCGAGATCATGAATGCGCCTATCCTCAGTGATAGGAACGACATGTATCTTATGAAGGTGCAGACCTTCGCGGAATATGCTCGTAAGGGCGGTTTTTATCGCGTCCACACCCCCGATGTAGGTGCCGCGAACTCCACCGAAGCGGACGCAAAGGGGCTGTTGCGTCTCATTCAGCAGGTGGCAAACGAACTCAAGGCTAGCCCAATGTCGGCCATGCCACGATACAACGCTATGAGTTGGGTGACGCCGTGGCGCGATTCGGAAGCCATCCTGTTCGCAACTCCGCAGGTGATCGCCGCGCTCAATGTCGAAGCCCTCGCCGCCGCCTTTAATATCGATAAAGTCAATGTCCCGTATCGTATCATTCCGATTCCGGAAGACATGTTTGGCATCGGCGGTGCCGGTGGCAAGGTTCAGGCCGTGCTCACCACGGAAGACTTCTTCTTCTGCTGGGATGAAATGCTCGAAACCACGAATTCCCCCGTGAACCCGATCGACGGCACGAGGAACATTTTCTACAAGCACCGCGGTTCCATCACCCCTAACCCATTCGCGAATGCCGTATTATTCTGGACGGGCGAAGGGTCCAACGAGTCCGTGACCCTGCCGGATACGCTCACCACCTCGAAGCCGGAATTCACACTGCGCGTCATGAAGTACGGTCAGCCTTCCATCACCCCCGAAAACGTGTCCCGTGGTGATTTGGTGCAGGTCGAGTCCGTCATCACCAGCGCCAACAAGGACAAAGCGTCCTTCCAGCCGGTCGGCATCGAATACAAGGTTGAAGGGGCAACCTCGCAGTTCACTTCGATTGACAACGGCGGTATCCTCCGTTGCGGCCTCGACGAAACCGCTGAAGTTTTGAAGGTTACGGCTCAGGCCACCTACATCAACCCCGCTCATCCCGAAATCGACCAGACGGTTTCCGCCGCGTTGTCCGTGCCGGTGGTAGGCACGTGGCTCGGCGGGTGGAAGGTCGGTGCCATCGAATCCATTGAGATTCAAGGCGAAAAGACGGTGAAGAGCGGTGCACATATCGCGCTCAAGGCCATCGCCACCAAGACGGACGGCAATACCGCTGACGTGACCAATCTCGCCATGTGGTCAGTAGACCAGCACGCGACTATTACCCCTAACGGCGTATTGACCGGAACCGGTGCAGGAGCGGCCAACGTCACTGTAAAGTTTGCAGGAGCGGAGGGGACGGCGCAGATCACCGTCACCGCCTAACATTAGGCGATAGCAGGTAAAATAGGTGCGAGAGGATAATTCTCGCACCTATTATTTTTAGGAGGATTTTATGAGCGCAAACGACTTGCCAATCAATTTTTCATACGCAAAATGGACGCCAAACACAAGATTTAAACTGTGTAACGTTCCGTGGGATATGGGCTACAGGGATATAGTCAAGTGGGATAAACAATCTCAACAAGCATATTTTAGCCGACTGGAAGGCATCGAATTTACCGACTGTACCATGGCAAAATATGGTCTACCGGTGAGACTGCCAGTGCCATTTGCTCAAGCAAGTCAATATAATTATCTGATCGCGACGAACGATTATGACTTCGACACTCCCCGTAGTTGGTATTATTTCGTCCAGACATGCGACTATATCAACGCCAACACGACACAGCTGAATATTCAGTTGGACGTGTGGCAGTCATTCCAGCATGACATACAGCTCGGCAACGCCTATGTTGAAAGGGGGCATGTCGGGGTTGCCAACGAAAACGCCTGGAAGGACTGGGGCAAAACCTATCTCGACCTACCCGAAGGACTCGATACAGGAAAATGCACCGTACTCACTAACGAATCATGGAAACCGCTGATCGGTTCAAGAGGCTCTTCCGGCTACTCGTATGGCATCATCATTGCCGCCACCACCAGACTTGAGGTAGACCCCGGCAGCAAAGACAACCCAACCGTAGAGTCCGCAACGGGAAGCACGTTTGAAAATCAGATGAACGGCACGGAACTCTACTATCTTGACAACCCCTCGGACATTTTCGTTTTTTTCGGAGCCGGGCGGACGTGCCCGTGGGTCACACAAGGAATTTGCGGAATCTACATGGTACCCCCTCTGCCAAACTCAATGCTTGAAGGACATGCGGCCAAAAACCCGAACATTTTCGGCGCGGCCAGAAAATGGAACGGCACATGCTGGCTGCTGACCGGCAACGTTTCCGACAGCAGTGCACGCTACACTGATATCATTAACCTCAAAAACTTTCGAAACGCCTTCCAACTGCCCGAACGTTACAAGCATCTCAAAAAATTCCTCACCGCCCCCTACGCTTATATCGAATGCTCGTGTCTCAACGGGACCGTAATCACCTATGAACCCGAGCAGATTCCGAGCGCTGATCTGATTATTCGCGAGTCATGGAATTATGCACCCCCCTCTCCACGACTCAACTTTTACGCACGCGGATATCATGCCGGAAACCTGGGCGACCGTCAACCATTACCGGACGGCAAAGGATTGCCCATCGATACGGGCGAAATGCTCAACGCAAGTTTTGGCATCACCAATTTTCCAACGTTTATGGCGGTCAACAATGGGTCTGCCTTGGCGCTTGCGAACAGCGCATACACGCGCCAATACTCGCAACAGTCCGCCGATTGGGGGTATCAGAAAACCCAAATGGGCATCAACAATGCCTACGCTCAAGCGCAGATCGGCACGCAGTATGCAAGCGAGCAAAACAAGCTCGGCACCGCGAACCGTAATGCCATGATGTCGATCAATAATCAAAGCGCTCAAATGTCTTCCGATTTGACCTTGAAAAACCTGAGTTTTAACAATAGAATGAATCAGATTAATACGGTAGGCTCAGGTGCCGCGAATGCTATCGGCTCTCTCGCAACCGGCAATGTGGGGGGTGTGGTGGGCGCTATCGCAGGAACCGCCATCGGCGCGTGGGCAAACCAACAAAGTTACGATAATAGTGTGTCCAGCAATTCGCAGGCGTTATCGAACACTTTTGCCACCAATGCTGCAACCACCTCACAGGCCAACGCCTATAGTCTCGCGCAAACCAACCTGTCCAATCAGCAGACCATGCAGTTGGCTGATATGAACAAACAGCTTGCACAGGCTACCGCGCAAGGCGATTACGAAAACACGATCGCCGGTATCAACGCCCAAGTGCAACAGACCCAAACCGTACCCCCTACCACGTCGGGCGCGTTGGGCGGTGACGCTTTCAATTTGGCTAACGGGCTGATTGGTATCATGGTACGTTTCCGGCAGATACCACCTGCAGCTATGCAAGCCATCGGGGAGGTGTGGCTACGATACGGCTACTATGTGCAAAGGTTTATGAAACTTCCAGCGAACCTCATGGCCATGAGTAATTTCACATATTGGAAGCTCCATGAGTTGTACGTACGTTCGAGCACATGCCCAGAAGAATACCGTCTGACCGTCAAGGGCATTTTCGAATCCGGCGTGACCGTATGGACTGACCCCGAAAAGATTGGCGTCACCGATTATGCGGACAATGCGCCACTGAGCGGTATCGCATACTAAAAGGTATAATGGGGAGAGCAAAACAACTCTCCCCATTATTATTATAAGGACGGTGACCATGGGTAAACGCAATAATGCGCGCAAGGCCGCGCATTGGGATAATCAGAGCGTGCTCGGCAGCATGTGGGGCAACCTGAACCTCCCCGAAATGCGACAATCATTACGCATTAATCAGTACATGAAATTGATTGAAATGCTGGCCGTATCACGTTTTAAATGGATTAACCTACCCCCATATATCGACGAAAGATATTTGGAACTGACCCTTTTTGAAAACGGTCTCGCACTCTTTTTTCCCGACAAACGCAAGGGCGTGAACCGTTTTATGGTCACTTCCGGCAATATTGGCGGTGTAAACAATTACAACAATCCAACCAGCTTCCAGCCGGTGGCCACGAATTATTCGCACCCGCAGATCGGAAGCAAAAAATGCGTACCTATTTGGGATAACCAACTGCGTTGCACCATGATCGATGTCATGTGGAATTACGCCACGAGGTTGGCTATCGCAGACCGTGCCTTGGATGTAAATTTGGACAACATCAGCGTACCCTTGATTATCGCCACGTCCGAAACCAACAAACTCACCGCGCAAAATTTGATGAAGGCACGCGAAGACGGTGACCCCTATATTTACACGTACGATTCTGCGGACATTACCGGAATGTTCCAGACCTTCCCCAACGTCACCCCCTTTTTGGCTGATAAGATCATCACGACGAAGACACAGATTTGGAACGAGCTCGTCAATTATCTTGGAATTGACAACTCGACAACCGAAAAGAAGGAGCGGTTGCTTGAATCGGAAGTCACGGCGGGTAATTCGCGTACGAACGTTTTCCGCCTGAGCTATCTTAAATCACGACAGCAGGCGTGCGATACGATTAACCGATTGTGGCCGCAAATGGCCGACTCTGGAAAACCAATCGGCATCGAATGGAACGACACCACGTCCGGGGGGTTGCTGGATGTGGAAGGCAATAAGGAAGAGGAATGATGACACAGGACCTGAGCATGTACGCCATCAAAGACAGTATGGCGGATTACACGTTGACGCTTGGTAATCTTATCGCGCGCGGTTTTAATACGGATGAAAAACTGCATTTATCTTCGGCTTATTATCCGATTTTCGACGAAAACTATCGAGCGAAACTTAATGAAAAAATCGTAGCCCACTACGCATTACGTGAAATCGGTAGCGAAACGCCGCAAATGTTCATCTTTTATTTGGGGCGTACTATGCGCGAACAGATGGACTATTTCAACCAGCTGTATTTATCCGCGCAACGTAAGTTCGACCCATTTATCACGTCCGACATTCGGCAGGAGGTGGACTCGACCAGCACGAACGAGTCTTCGGGCAAATCTTCGGGGGAGCAGTCTAATAAGTCCACGGCGAACAGCACGTCCGACACTACAGCCGATAATTCGTCAATGACTTTTAATTCTGAGTTCCCGCAGACCCGTATTGACGACTTCCGCCAATATGCGACCAGCGCAAGCCAAACAGACTCGACCGGCAACACACATACGGCCACTCAGCAAGACAGCGCCGCCACCGCAACCAGCACCAGCAACACCGACTACGCGCATTCCTCCGACAAAGGCAATAGCGTGTCGCACACGCTCGGCACCAGCGGTTCACAATCACAGCTGCTGCTTGACTGGCGCAATACCATGCTCAATATCGACATGATGGTCATTAACTCGCTCGAAGACCTCTTTTTGGGCATGTGGGGCAGTGGCGACAACATGACCAACGTACCCCAATTGTATTCCACAAGTCTTGCTTATAATCTCGGCCATTAGAGTATACTTGACATTGACAGATTGGAGGATTTATGGACGGAATTAACACTTGCGCCGCCCCCTTGGATATCGACCCACGACAACGCTATTTCACCACTGTGCAACCGTTTTCGTATCGTGACACGTTAACAGTGCTCGGCTATGTGCAAGAACTCTCAGATCATTTGGACGAATTGCGCGAACAGCTCGATAATCTCGCAAAAGATGAGAATATGGACGTGGACACGATCACCAATCTCATCAAAAATGTGGACTCACGACTAGGAGTGCTTGCAGATCGGGTCGAAGATTTGGCCGCACAAATCGGAACACCACATGACATGCAGTCCTATAATCCTACCACCGGACGATACGAAACCAGTCAGCCGACAAACCGTGACCTGTTTCGGGAGCTTGCGGTGTACGGGGCGCGCGTGGAAGACCTTGCAACCATCAGCACGGCAGAAGCGGCCAACCATTCATGCCTGGAAACCGCAGTGATCGGAAACCATACTATTTTTGGCGCTACCGAGCCAAGGGTTACTCCAGTCAACGAGGGAGCTTAACGTGGACAACAAAACCTACAAACGCACACCATATTACGAACTACCGCTGTATCAGGATGCAACGCCTCAAGATTTACGCGACGGGTATAATGAAGCCATGCGACTTATTGATAAAAAACTGCATCAAATAGATATTTGGCAGTTCGACCACTCTACGCCAAGTAACGAGTAAGGATTCAAAATGGCAAACGACTACACCACCACCGACAACTACAACCTCAATCTTTATGGCGATAAAACGCCAGCTGATTTTCGCGACGGGCACAATCAAAACATGAGAATCCTAGACGGCGCAATGCACACCGTCTCCGAAAATGCGAAAAATGCGGTAAAAACAGCCAATGCCGCAAAAACCATAGCGGACGGCAATACGGAAAAACTCAACTCAATGGGCGTGACCGACACTGCCTCAGGCGCGGCCTTCCTGAACCGAGTCGGCACTATCGAATCGCATGTGACTCACGACAACGAAGTGTTGGCGGCACTCTTGACAGCAAACAACGTAGACAATGCTTAT